>UMHQ01014587.1_pt1 | contig 144093 bp, 114 predicted proteins | sample 1965531 | NCBI WGS metagenome assembly UMHQ01 (sample SAMEA4836098, study PRJEB28245) | human gut metagenome | biome: gut microbiome; material: fecal sample | place: Denmark | collected 2008 | reverse complement strand
GACTTGCACCGGTTAGAAACGTGCGCCGCCGGGCGCACACAAACAAGCGATGATACAGGGTCTGCCTGCCTCATCGCTTTTCCTTTGTCAGATCAAAGCTCTCGCCAATCATTCTTTTTATATCCGGATCCGGGACCGTACCATCCAGTAAAATCGTATTCCAGTACTTCTTATTAAGATGATACCCGGGCAGAACGCCCGGAAATGCATTTCTCCAGAATTCTATCCATTCAGGATCACATTTTACATTCACACAGGTCTTTTCCTCACGCGTATAGATCCATGCAAATACCTTTTTATTCTTCCTGTGCCGGATCACAGCCCATTCCGTATCGTGAAACGGATAGTCCTCGTAAACATCCGGATAAGTCAGACAGTACTTAATTAAATCTTTCTTCGTCTTAAACGCCATAGCAGATCCCCGCCTTTCCTTGATTCTAAAACTGTAATGGAACAGTTTCGGAGGATTTACCGGCGCTGCGTGTTGTTGGTGCAGATGAGCCGGGCATATTAATTGTACTAAGTCGCTAGGATTAGTCTATCATGAATTTTTAAACTCAACAACTACATATCGGAAATTTTTTATCGTCCCCCACTTCTTTCATGTTTTACTCTGTTTGCTTTTTCAAAAATAACTAAAGAGGTTCCGTTATGGACAACTATTTAATTTCTTTCCGGGAAATGATTTTCCTCCGCGGTCTCACAGACCATACCCTCAAAAACTATTGACCTATATCCTGGCATATCTTGATTACCTTACAACCTTCCTGCATAAGCCTCCTGGGCTGAGATGCGTGATTGTGTCCGCTGGCTCCAGAAGCCTCTCTGACCGTACCATCAGCTGTACAATCTCGCAGTTCCGTTTCTTTACCATTTTGTCCTACACAAGCCTTGGAATGACACCTAGCTTACCATGAGACGTTTTGATGAACCTTCTCCTTTTGTCCCTTCCAAAGAGGAAGCTGCTATTCTCATTGACTCTAAACCTGACTTAAAACAGCAAACAATGACTGCCCTCCTATATTCCTCTGGCCTGCGTATAGAGGAAGTCTACCATTGTCCAAAAGATTGGCTTTTCCCTCAGCAGCGGCACCCTGACAGACCTATTGATACCTTTTAAATTCCTTCCACCCCTTCGGGGTGCAGGTGAAAGCTGTCCACGACATCCCCGACTGCAAAACCGGAAAGAGGGGGAGGGAATCTCTCTCTGACCAGAATACGGATGTTGCCGGATACAGCACCTCGGAAGGATCTATGGCCCTTCCTGAAAAAAATCCCCTTCACTGAATAGATTTTTTTAGACCTCCAAAAGAAGGTCCACAAAGCATCCTCTTTTACAAATGTTCCCTTTTTTAGTTGACACACATCCTATTATCTTTTAAATTAGAAGTATAGAAAACGACATATCTCTTTTGAAAGGAACCGGATATGAGAAACCTGGTATTAAACACTTTTCTGACACTCATTGGGACTGTTGCAGCACTTACATTATCCGGCTGTCAACAGACTGAACAAACAGCCGCTCAGAATGAGACCGTTGTCTTTCAGCTGACTCCCTCCACCGCAGGCGTTGGCGAATTTCTCAGGCAGTTTAAAGGTTACGAGACCACATACGACCAGGATATCTGTTATAATATAACACCAAAGGATATTACAGACCGCTATGATTTTTGCATATTTAAGTATGATACATCCTGTGGCAGTTTTTTGTCGTATGATAAGGAAGTATATCCGCTTGGCATATGGTTTGGGGGATACGGCGTGACCTCCTTTGCTGTCTCCGACTTAAATCAGGACGGCTATTTTGAACTGTTCTTCACCTATTCCTGGGGCTCCGGTGCGCATCGCTCCCTCGTCGGATACTTTGATTCTGCCACAAAGGAAACCATTCTCCCTGATTTCATTTACTGGGGAAATGATATGGTATTAAATACAGACAGCAACGGGATTTTAGGGATTTACCATGCAGACTGCGATATTGAATCCTTTGTAGACATTGAAATGGAGGCGAAAGACAGGTTAGCCTCTATTGTATGGGAATCTCAGGAAATATCTGTTGTGGAAGAGACTGAATAGCAAAACTCCCCGTTGAGAACAACGGGGGATTTTCTTTATACTGCAGCCACAGCCACCAATATACCCATATCTGTCAAGGCCGGAACCTGCTGTACACCTTCCCCGGCTGTATTCCGCCTCTGTAACTCGCCATCTCACTAACCGTCACCAGCTGAAATCCCATAGCTTTCAATTTTGGGATAATAACCTCTGCCGCATCAGCCGTAGGACCGTATATATCATGCATCAGTATGATATCGCCGTCTTTTACATGGCCGATTACCGCATCAATCGTTTTCTGCTTATTCTTGGTTTTCCAATCCAGAGTATCGATAGACCAAAGCACTGCAGACATTCCCATAGATCCTACGGTCTTCATCGACACATCATTCTTTGCACCGCCCGGCGGCCGCATGAGCACCGGTGATACGCCTCCTGCCATGCGGATATGATCATTGGTCTGCTCTAACTGGGACTGAATCCCGGCCGCGCTCAGCTTCGTAATTGCTTTATGCTCATACGTATGATTGGCCACTTCACAGCCCAGTGCGGTCATCCTCGCTACCGCCGCCGTATTGGCTTTTCCCTTCACCCGGTTTCCCACCATAAAGAAGGTGGCACATCCACCGTTTGCCTCCAGACTGTCCAGAATCCGGTTGGTAACGGGTGCGTGGGGTCCATCGTCAAAGGTCAGTGCAACCATAGGCCGGTTTGGATCAATACCGGTTTTCTCCGCTTTTTCGCCGGGAATGGCTGCACCTTTTGTAATGACTGTCATGCGCATTCCTGTGATTTTAAGCCCGCTTCCCTCCTGGCCTGCTGTGCCCTCATCGTTTCTAACCCAGGGAGACCATGTCCCATTCTGCTGAATGGAGTAGCAGACATCGTACAAATCTTTCAGTCCTCCGGTCAACCGCATACAGAGAGCGGCAGCCGGCGCTTTTCCCTCCGTATGCCCCGCCATCACAGCTCCAGCCGTCCATTCCGTCCAGCCGGAACCGCTCACCTCCACCTGGTATTCCAGGCCGCCGGTGACGTTCTGGGGCTTGTTGAGTAAAACAGCCTGAAAACCTGTCATATAAGTACCTTCCGGTGCAGTGTACGGTGTATCATCTGCCTGCTTATCACTCCAGGCAGTGGGATAATTGAATGCCTGATAGCTTATTTTTACAGGCTCCTCCGCCCGGGCGCTGATTGCCTGCACGGGAGCCTGGATCGTACCTGCAAAGACCAGAAATACCAGTGCCAATGCTTTTATTTTCCTATGTAATCGTTTCATCCTGTTACCTCTTATCTCTTTTCTCTTATCTTTATCTGTCTTTTCTTTATCTGTCTTTCCCTCTTAACCTCTAACTATAATCTTTAGACGAGCCACAAAAAAGAAAAGTTTCAACCATGTAAAACTTTATGAAATATTTTATTCCTCCCGTATTATATCACCTATTCCGAGTAAGCTTAAAAGGGATCTGCTGGAAGACAGCCCGCCAGAATAAACGCATTGTTTCGTAAGAGTCAAAATAACAGTGAGAAAAAATCGAAATAGCAGTAAGCAAAGATCAGAACAGCAGTAAATAAAGATCAGAACAGCAGTAAATAAAGATCAAAACAGCAGTAAGTAAAGATCAGAACATCACAAAAAAGAGACTCCCCCAAAAGAAAAGTCTCCTGTCATTGCTCTCTTGCCCGATCTGCTGCATGCGCCCAGTCACTATATGTTAAAACTTCCTGCCGCATTTGGGGCAGTACTCAAAATCTTCTTCCGTCTCATACCCGCAGGCTTCACAATGCTTCCGGTTCCAGCCGGATGTTCTGCGGCCTGCCTGTACAAGTGTTAAATCTGTCTCGGTTATATCGGCCTGTTCACCGTGTCTCAGCCGTTTTCCAACCTCCGGGTCCAGCTCATAAACAGTGCTGCAGCATGACATCTGTACGTAATAATGGCGGTTCCATTTTATAATGGGAATGAAAAAAAGGCTGAAATAGGAGTATGTCATAAAAACCTGATACCGTCCGTAACCGCCGCATTGCGCACAGATAACGGTCTTCGCATAATTCAGCATTTTCTTCCCCTGACTGATTCCAAAAACGAAAAACATAGTAAATCTCCTTCACGAGTAAATTTATAGATTTCAGTATACCATATTTTTTATATTCTGCTAATAATCTTTACAGAAATCCGCCTTGAACTTTTACAGACAAACCATTTATAATAAGCGTAAACTATCACAGTCTGCCATTTGCAGGCCGCAAGAGGAGGAAATATATCTTGAAAAAAATGATACTGGTAACCTCACCGCCGGCATGCGGAAAAACCTACATCTCGAAACAACTGGCAAAAAATCTGAAACACGTCGTCTACCTGGACAAAGATACCCTGATCGTACTGTCAAACCGTATTTTCGATGTGGCGGGTGAGGAGCGCAACAGAAGTTCCGATTTTTTTGAATCCAATATCAGGAATTTTGAATACGAGGCTATTATCAATATTGCCATGGAGGCATTGGATTATGATGATATCGTCCTGATTAACGCACCATTTACCCGTGAAATACGCAGCCCGGAATACATGGACCAGTTCCGGAAACGGCTGGCATCCAAAAATGCCCGGCTGGAAATCATCTGGGTTGTAACAGATCCCGAGATCTGCCACCAGCGCATGATCCGGCGCAACTCCAGCCGCGACACCTGGAAATTGGAAAACTGGGATCAGTATATCAGCGGCGTGGATTTTTCCATTCCTTCAGCCATCGACCGGCCGGACAGTTCTGAGGATGACCTCCTGTTATTCTATAACTCCACCGATCAGGAGTACCAGGAATCCATGAAACGAATTGTTGGAATTCTGGAAGAAGACTGCTGAGTGAAATAAAAGATACAAAAGCCGGCCAGACCGGCCGTATACAGAATCTTCCTTACTGGATAATCCTGTACACAGCAGTCTGGCCGGCATTTTATGATCGAGATCCGATTCCGCTGCGGCGGATCAATAAAATCCCGATGGATTCTCAGACAAATTAATCATAATGTTCTTCATCTGAGTATAGTGCTCCAGAATAACCTTATGGGTCTCGCGGCCGATTCCCGACTTCTTGTATCCGCCGAATGGCGCGCCGGCCGGAATGGCGTTATACGTGTTCACCCACATACGGCCTGTTTCGATTGCACGGCAGACACGGACAGCCCGGTTGATATCGCGGGTCCACACGGCACCGCCCAGTCCGTACTCACTCTCATTGGCCATACGGATGACCTCCTCCTCATCCTTAAATTTCATCACAACTGCTACCGGTCCGAAGATCTCTTCCTGCGCAACCCGCATGTCGTTCGTCACATCTACCAGCAGTGTCGGCTTTAAGAAGCATCCCTTTGCCAGTTCTCCCTCCGTGATTCGTTCACCGCCGCAGGCTACTCTTGCTCCCTCCTTCTTTCCAATCTCTATGTAATCCAGAATCTTATTTAAATGTGCCTCGTAAATCTGAGATCCCATCATCGTGTCCGCTTCCCAGGGAAGCCCCACTTTTACACTGTTAAACTTCGCAACCGCCTCTTCCACAAACCGGTCATAGATATCTTCATGCACAAACACACGGGAACCGGCGCAGCATACCTGACCCTGATTGAAAAGAATTCCCAGCTGAAGGCCATCCATCGCCATATCCCATTTGCAGTCCGGGAAGAAAATATTGGCCGATTTGCCGCCCAGTTCCAGGGTGGATGGAATTAATTTTTCCGAAGCCGCACAGCCCACCTGGCAGCCTACTTCGGAAGAACCTGTAAATGCCAGCTTCCGGAAGCCCGGATGCTCCAGCATATACTGGCCTGACTTCGATCCTCTGCCTGTCACAATATTAAAAACACCCGGAGGCAAAATTCCGTCGATCAGCTTCGCCAGCTCCAATACGCTTAAAGAGGTATAGCTGGAAGGCTTAAATACCGTACAGCAGCCTGCTGCCAGCACAGGCGCAAGCTTCCATGCCGCCATTAAAAACGGGAAATTCCACGGTACAATCTGGCCCACGACGCCAATCGGTTCCCTTAAAATCAGGCTCAGCGTATTCTCATCCAGCATGGCCGCCTCACCTTCTTCCGTCCTCACCGCTCCGGCAAAATAACGGAAATGGTCGGCCGCATACGGAATATCAATCGCCATGGTCTCCCGGATCGGTTTTCCATTGTCCAAAGTCTCCAAAAGCGCCAGTTTTTCCTTATTCTGATCGATCACACCCGCAATCTTTAACAGCGCATCTGCCCTCTCCGCAGGCGTCGTCTTTTTCCAGCTCTCCCACGCAGCCCAAGCGGCGTCCACCGCAGCGTCCACATCCTCTCTCGTAGCTTCCGCACATGTGGACAGATATTCCCCATTAGCCGGACAGTAGGATTTGAATGTACCGCCATCGGAAGCGTCGACCCACTGGCCGTTGATGTACAGGTTATAGCTCTCTCTTGCTACATTTTCCATATCATGTCTCCTTCCTGATAAAAATTTTGGTGCAGGGCATTCTCCGCGACCCTGCCGCACTCTTTTGTTCTATTTTCAGTATAGCAGTTCGCAAAAACAATAGCAACAATAGATATTTTATTCATAATTAATTCTATTATTTTTGTATATATTATACATTTTCTGACAAATTTATGTTTTGATCGATAATTAACTATCAAAATCTTTTTTAGATTAAAGGTACTTCTGCATAACCCAAATGGCAGAATCTCATTCCAGATAAATAAAAAAGCGGGAGAACTGCCAAGACCCAAGGGCCTGTCAATTCTCCCACCGTTTTCCTGTTAACTATCTTTCTGTACTTACTTCTGAGCGACCATAAAAGGTGAGCAGGTATAATCCGCAGATTCCTACCAGCGCATATACAATTCTGGATATCCAGGACATGCTGCCGAAAAGGAATGACACCAGATTAAAATTGAAGAATCCTACCAGACCCCAGTTTACCGCGCCGATAATGGCAATGGTAAGGGCCGTATAGTCCAATGCTTTGTTACCCATGGCACTACCTCCTTGTTGTGAGCACCCGGCGGCTTTTTCTCCGCCTGTGTGCGATAACTGCCGCCTCTCAGAGACGGGAAGAAGTTCCTTTCCCTTTGAAGTGGCTTTCTTTTTTTATTATGGGGAAGTTTTTGGGATTTTATACACTTTGTACTAAATTAACAGACAATCTTTCGCTGTCTTACCTCACATCATCTGCCCAGATGGTCAATCCGCTCCTTTATCTCATCCTCACGCCGGTTAAATAAAAGCCGCTCGTTGTACTGATAGTATCTCCCGCACTCGTATTCCTGAAGGAATTTTATGCTGTAATAATTCGTATTCAGTTCAGTGATAAACACTGCCATCTCCTGGCTGTCGCCAAAGGTTATCTCCATAAAGTCAAAGGCGTGTTCCAGCATGGCTCCGCTTTCATCAAACTGTGTCTCATATACTTCCCGCTCACGGCCGAAGTAAGACTTTACCGTCTCCCACGCTGCCTCCGGATCCGGAGCTTCCGCAAAATGGATTTCTTTTTCATACTGCTCCAGGAGATGTTCCACATCGCGATGCAGATAATCGCTCTGACGATTTAAGAGCCCGGCCTGCCGCTTCTTTTCCCACGCCTGTTTAAATTCCTTCCTCACAGTGCAAAGGCGCGCTTCCATATCTCCCGACAGACTTCCGTCATGCAGCTTCTTTAACTCCGCCATCAGAATTTCCAGTTTTTCCGCGTCTCTTACCACCTGCTTAAATCCGCCGTTCAGCTTCGAGAGAAGAAGGCCGATCACATTCAGCTTCTCATCAAACTGGGCGCGCTTTAACTTATTAGAGAGAGTTTCCCGTACGGAACCGGATAGAATCTCATCGATCTGATAATCGTCCTGATATTTATAATAGAGTTCCAGATAATTGGCAAAATCCCTGGCAATCTTGGGAAACTGAAGGTACTGTCCAATTACCTCGCGATCCGTTTTTTTGCCCAGCTTCTCATACACCTCGATGAGGCGTGACAAGTCTTCCCAGCCTCGCGGCGTGGCGAACAGGCGGCCGTCCACCGTTGTTTCAATCCGGCAGAACGACTCCGGTCTCGCGTTCAGATAGGAAATGATGGCAGGATGGATTGACTGTTCATACGCATACTGCTTCCATACCTCATAGTCCGGCTCTACGTGAATCATTTTAATTCGATCCAGCGTCACCACATCAAAATCTCTTACAGATTTGTTATACTCCGGCGGATTGCCTGCTGCCGCTATGATCCAGCCCTCCGGAATCTGATGGTTTCCAAATGTCTTGCACTGTAAAAACTGCAGCATTGCAGGCGCAAGCGTCTCTGAAACGCAGTTGATCTCATCGATGAACAGAATTCCCTCCGAAAGGCCGGTCTGTTCAATCTTATTGTAAATGGACGCTACAATCTCACTCATGGTGTACTCCGTCACGCTGTACGGCGTCCCGCCGTACTCTTTCTTTACGATAAACGGCAGTCCGATCGCGCTCTGGCGGGTATGATGGGTGATGGTATAGGCTACCAGTCCAATTCCGCATTCCCGTGAGATCTGCTCCATAATCTGCGTCTTTCCAACCCCCGGCGGCCCGATTAACAGAACCGGACGCTGGCGGACAGACGGGATTTCATAGGCGCCGTACTCGTCCTTCAGCAGATACGCTTCAATGGTATCCTTTATTTCTTCCTTTGCTCGTTTGATATTCATAATTTGTAAATCTCCTCCTCTGTCAGGATTATTTTCATCGCCCACGCCGGAACGGACACATCTTCATACTGTCCTTCCACGAAGATAAACGCCGTGTCGTAGGCCGGCATCCGGACAGGGTATATTCCCTTTCCGTCAGTAAAGTATAAAAGCCCTTTAAGCTTCTTAAATTTCCCCTGATTCATCAGTCCATTGACGTATTCAAAGGCCGGCCTGAAATCAGTCCCACCCAGACCGGATATGGTAAAGTTCTCCATATAGGCCTTCATCTCGTCCTGGCTGGTAATTGTCTCATCGGACCGTATCATCTCGTCACACTGAATGATGTGAACGTTGATTTTCCGAAAATAACTCTCGGATTCGCACAGCACGGAATACGTCTCCTCCAGAAAGCGCCGCACCAGATCCCCGGAACAGGACATGGAAGTGTCCACCACAATCACAAAATCTTCGATCCTGTGAACTTCTTTTGATTCCAGCGGTTCAATCAGAGGCATATTGCCGTAAAGCTCCATTCCATACGTGTAAAACACGTAGTCGAAGGAATCCTGATCCACCTCGTTCTCTTCCCGGAGCACGGAAAATCTGCGCAGAAACTGCTTGTAATCATACCGCTCCCGGTTTTCAACCCGCACGGCCTCCAACAGACTTCTGGAGTCCTCCGCGTCCTTCTCACCGAAGGATTCCATCTCCGTCTGCATCTTCTCTCTGTTATTCTGCCATATATTTTGACGTTCCTGACGAATCCTGGGCTCTTCTTCCTCATCCCAGCGGTCATGGTTATCCACGTAAAATTCTGCGGCTATACGCTCGTATTCGTCACCGCTTAAATTCATTTCCTGAAGCACCTTATAAATGCCTTCCGCCGTCAATACCCTGAGCTTTTCCTTAAGCTTCGCATACACTTCCCTCCGGCAGACCGACTGGTGGCGGTACACATTCTTTACGTAAAACTCATCAATGATGGATTCTATGGCAATGTCACAGGCCAGATTCCAGTACGGAACCGCCCGTTTTCCCCGTGTATCCAGATGGCTCAGCAGGCAGTGGAATACCATGTGAAGAAAAGCCCGGTTAATCAGCACTCTTCCCCGTTTATACATACTCATCAAATGCTCCGGCTGATAATAGATAAGAAATCCATCCGTCGCCACGCCGCGCCCCCCACGGTCAGCCTCAAATCCAAGGCTGCTTAAGGCCACGTCCAGATAACGAAAGTTCAAATACAGCTCATTTCTGGAATTTGTCAGTATATCATGGCAAATCTGCACCTCCTCCAGTTCGCAGAGCTGCTGCTGCCGCAAAGGATCGATCATACGGCTTCACCTGCCTTTCTCAGTTTCTCTTAATAGTCTACAATGAAAATGTTCTCTTTTTTACCGGAAATCGCCGATGGCGCAAATCCATCAGACCGCTCAGGGCTTCCGTCTCGCCCTTCCTGCCGGCCAGTTCGATCATCTCATCCAGCGTTTCCTTCCGTTCCCCATAACGGTCTGCCAGCCAGAAAAACGTCTCTGTGTCTCTCTCTGACAGCGCCCATTCCGCGGCTCCTCCCATATGTTCCTTCAAATATTCCTCGTACGCCCCGCGATGCTGTTCCATCAATTCGGCGGGATACCTAAGCCGCCCCATGACAAGCGCACAGACGACCCACTCCGGCTCCTGGACTTTTATATGGGGAAACAGCGCGTCGTATTTGGAAAACCGGAAATCGGTCTGCTCAAAACAGTAACGGTACATGTGGCCGCAGCCGTGCATTTCCCTCATGATGATGCGGGCTGGTGTATTTTCCACGGATTCTTCAAACATCTCCGGAAATACCAGCTTTGCCTGGAGAACCGGATCCTTTGCGGGTGCTTCCGATTCCACATAGTAGTTGACATAAAGTTCCTGTCTCAGTTCCGAAATCATTTCTTTAAAACAGGAACGGCGGTGCAGAACTATGTGAATATCCATGTGTCTGATACTGGTGCATCCTGTAAACAGACCGGAGCCCACATCTTCGATCGCACTCCAGCACCGGATGGTACCCAGTTCAAAGCAGTTATAGAATGCGTAGTTGCCGATTTTTTTAATCGTGCGCGGAAGAATGATTTCTTTTAAGTGACCGCAGCATGCCACAGGCGGAAGCTCTTCTGCTTCCACAGTACCGGTTTCTGTCCCCGCTTCCATCCCATGCTTTGCTTTTCCTTCAGCATCGGCCAGCAGAATCGTTCCTGCCGCCTTTAACATTTCCCGCCGTCCCCAGCCCTCGGAAAAAGCGTACGCAGCCAGCTCTGTTACCGGTTTTCCGTCTATCGTCTCAGGAATCTCGACCAGACCATCGTAGCTTCTGCAGCCGAGTATCGCGATTGTTTCGTTCTTAATCTGATATAAAAACATGAAAAAGACGTCCTGCCTTTCTGTTATACGTATCTGGAGTTATAAATAGTACGATTGACTGTATAACAGATGAATATAACAGAAACAGCCGGGAATTGCAATGGATAAATTTTCACTTGACAAACCAAAAAGAAAGGTATAACCTAAGAATCATAAAAGCAAAACAAACTGCAACGACGGAACCAGTACCCATCTTAAGTGCGTGACAGAGAGAAACGGCATACCTGCTGAAAGCCGTTTTCCGTACAGTATGGCGAACACCACTCCCGAGCACCGGCAAACCAATGGCGGCGTATCTTCTGCGTTAAGGAAGCAGTGTCTCACGTTTGGACACGAGTGAAAAATCAAGGTGGAACCGTGCATCCGATATTCATGCACCCTTGGACAGGATTATTCTGTTCAGGGGTGTTTTTTGTTAAATTAAATAAGGAGGATCATCATGAAAGTAACGTTAAAAAATGGAGAAGTGAAAGAATTTGACAGCCCGCTGTCCGTGTACGAGATCGCGGCATCCTTAAGCGCCGGTCTGGCAAAAAAGGCGTGCGCCGCGGAGATCGATGGAACCCCGGCGGATCTTCGCACCGTTGTCGCCAGCGACTGCGCGCTCACGATTTTGACTTTTGATGACGAAGGCGGCAGGGCAGCCTTCCATCATACCACATCCCACATACTGGCGCAGGCTGTTAAACGGCTGTTCCCGGAGACAAAGCTTGCTATCGGGCCGTCGATCACAGACGGATTTTACTATGACTTCGACCGCCCGGAACCATTTTCTCCGGAAGACTTAGAGGCTCTGGAGACGGAGATGAAGAAGATCGTAAAGGAAGATTTGAAGCTGGAATATTTTACACTTCCGCGAAAGGAAGCCATCGCCCTTATGCAGGAAAAGGATGAACCCTATAAGGTCGAACTCATCGAAGATCTTCCGGAAGAAGAAACCATCAGCTTTTACCGTCAGGGTGAGTATACCGATCTCTGTGCGGGACCGCATTTAATGACAACAGGGCCTGTGAAGGCATTTAAGCTGACCTCCATCGCCGGCGCCTACTGGCGCGGTGACGAGCACAATAAGATGCTGACCAGAATCTATGGTACCTCGTTTCCAAAGGCTTCCGATCTGGAGGCCTATCTGACCAGAATCGAAGAGGCGAAAAAACGTGACCACCGGAAACTTGGAAAAGAACTGGGTCTGTTTACCATCATGGATGAAGGCCCGGGATTTCCATTTTTCCTTCCAAAGGGCATGGTACTGAAAAATGCTCTGACAAACTTCTGGCGTGAAATCCACGAGCGCGAGGGATATGTGGAAATCGCTACTCCCATCATGTTAAACCGCTCTCTGTGGGAGACCTCCGGACACTGGGATCACTATAAAGAAAACATGTACACGACGACCATTGATGATACGGAATTCGCCATCAAACCCATGAACTGCCCCGGAAGTATGCTGGTTTACAAATCCCAGCCCCGCTCCTACCGCGATCTGCCGCTGCGCATGGGAGAACTCGGTCTGGTACACCGCCACGAAAAATCCGGCGCGCTCCACGGCCTCATGCGGGTTCGCTGTTTTACGCAGGACGATGCCCATATTTATATGACGCCGGAACAGATAACCGATGAAATCAAGGGTGTGGTCCGTCTCATTGATGAAGTCTACAACATGTTCGGCTTCAAGTACCACGTGGAACTCTCCACCCGCCCGGAAGACAGCATGGGCAGCGACGAAGACTGGGAGATGGCGACAAACAGCTTAAGAGAAGCGCTGGATGAGATGGGATATGACTATATTATAAACGAAGGAGACGGCGCCTTTTACGGACCGAAGATCGACTTCCACTTAGAGGATTCCTTAGGCCGTACCTGGCAGTGCGGTACCATTCAGCTTGATTTCCAGCTTCCGCTGCGGTTTGAAGCGGAATATACGGGTGCGGATGGCGAGAAACACCGTCCGATTATGATTCACAGAGTGCTGCTGGGTTCCATTGAGCGTTTCATCGGTATTCTGATCGAACATTATGCAGGAAAATTCCCGGCATGGCTGGCTCCCGTTCAGGTAAAGGTACTTCCGATCTCCGACAAGAACGCGGCGTATGCAAAAGATGTATACAATACCTTAAAGAAGAACCACATTCGCTGTGAGATCGATGAGCGCCCGGAAAAGATCGGCTACAAAATTCGTGAGGCCCAGCTTGAAAAAGTTCCGTATATGCTGGTTACAGGCGCGAAAGAGGAGGAAAATCATACGGTAGCAGTCCGCTACCGTGACTCCGGTGAGAATGTCACCATGTCAGTGGAAGACTTTGCAGAAATGCTGAAGAAAGAAATAGAAGAGCGGAAATAACCGGGAAACAGGGAGGCTGGGCATATAACGCCCTCCTCCCTGTTCTTTTATTCACTCAATGCAGGATCATAATACGCGCCTGTGTCGTCCAGTTCATACCCATCCGGCGTGACTGTATTGGTCAGCATTGCTCCATCCGGCCCGGCATAGTACCAGCAGAACCAGCCTTTCAGCCATTGGTTTGCAGCCATGATACCGTCTTCTCCAAAATAATAACGCTTTCCCTTATCCATCAGCCAGGCACTGCTTAAAAAGCTGCCATCGCCCTTTTTATATTTCCAATGGTCGTTTTCCTGTATCCAGCCACCGTCTATGGTACCGCCTCCTCTGTCGTTCATAACATAAAAGGTTCCCATATTCACAGCTGCTCCGCTGGGCACCACGACGATCAGCTGAGCCTTTCCGGCATTTTTCGCATGGTAACGGATCGTATTGAGGCCTTCCTCATTCAGCACAATTTCTGCTGTTATGACGTTCATATCGGTGGTCCTTATGGCGGCGCGGTGCACCCAGCCGCTTTCCGATTTTGTGAGGATCATTTCTCCGTCAGTTCCCGCCATCACAGTCGTTCCATCATACAGGAAGGCTCCCGCCTCCTCTGAGCTGATCTCAAAGTATTCTCCCGATGTCTCAAAACCGTACGCATTTACCGGCGCCATAGCCAGGGCTGCCGTAATCAGCAGTGCCGCAAGGCATTTTCCTTTTCTCATCATAACATCCCTCCTGAACAGATAAAAATGGTTACATGGATTACATTTCTTTAATTATACCACTATTCAGGAGTTATTGAAGATGAATACAGAAAATAATTACTTTTTTACCTTATTTATTTCAAACATATCTGCCAGCAGCAGCCAGTTTGCCCGGAAGAAGTTCATAATCTGCCAGTAACCGGCTCCGGAAAGGCCGTATTCTTTTATTAAATCAAATTTTGCCTTCAGGCTTCGAACATCTTCAAACCACACTTCGTGCTGGATTCCATACTGCCAGTAACGGAAATACGGCGTCATTGCCGTCTCATCAAACTGGATAGGCACACCGTGATCAATGGCAGTTTCTATGGCCTGAAGGTTATTGATTGTCTCCGCCTTTGTTACGCCCTGCTCGTAGGGAAGAGACCAGTCATAACCGTAATTGGGGATTCCCAGGCTGATCTTTTCCGCCGGTATTTCCGTCAGGGCGTACTCTGCCACGCGTCTGACCATATTGATCGGAGCTACGGCCATGGGTGGGCCATAGGTGTACCCCCATTCATACGTCATCAGCAAGACCCGGTTGGCCGCCTCTCCCAGCAGTCGGTAATCGATCCCTTCATAGAGCAGCCCCCTCTGATCTCTGGCCGTCTTAGGAGCCAGCGCAACGCTTACCTGATATCCGAACAGATTCATCACCTGTCTCACCAGCTTGACAAATTCCGCATACTCCACCCGGTCCTCGGCCAGTACGTATTCAAAATCAATATCCACTCCGCCGTAGCCTTTCTGTGTCATGGTTCGCCCCAGTTCCCATATGAGAGTCTTCTGCACATCGGGACTGCGCACCAGCGTCGTCACCAGATTATTGTTGAATCTCCCATCCTCTCCCAAAGGCGTCAGTGTCAGGACAGGCCGCACTCCGGCTGCCGCAGCCGCAGTTACCATCCAGCTGTCATCAGCCAACGGGGGAACTAAGTCCCCCTCCGTCGTAAATCCATAGGAAAAGACAGATAGATCCGTCAGATAAGGGAGCGTCCAGTCCAAAGTCTCCGGGTTAATAAACGGATATGCGTACCCATTTACGTGCAGAGGGCTCTTTTCTTTTCCGTTTCTTTCATTATCCAGTAAAAGCGCCTGACCCACGGCCAGGCGATATGGATATACAATCTGATTGTCCCACAGAAGCGTACTCACGGGAATCCCGGCTTCCGCGGCTATGGAATCTACATTATCTCCGCTTTTTACAACATATATCTGCATGTCTGCATCCTTCTATCTGTATTACTACAATATATGCCTCCTCCCTCAAAAACTGCCCGTAACTTTTACAGTTCTCTTCCGCGCCAACTCATGAAATTATCAGTAACAATCTGAAATTCCCATCGTTGTGCCGAGTCCCCGGATTTCTTAAAATAATATTGTAAGTTTCACATCAATTTATGGACCCAGCAATGGGGAGGGGGCCATCCTTCTGTGCCATATCCATATATTCAGCCGGATCTGCAACAGTTTTTCTGTTACCGACGGGAAAAGTCCCTCTTTTGCCGTTATGATCTGCAGTTCTTCAGCCGGATACGACACAAGAACACGGAAAAGGAGCGATTATATGAATAATCCAATCTTACTGAGCAACAGCTGGTACTTTAAACCGCAGTTCTGCCAGGAAGACCTCTCGCATTTTGATGCAGACGCAGACTGCGGGGGCTGGCAAAAGGTCAATCTTCCGCACACCGTAAAGGAATTACCGTTCAACTGTTTCAGCCATGACGAAACCGCCATGATTTCTTCCTACCGGAAAGACTTTACGATACCGGCGGAGGCAGCTGGCAAACGCATTATTCTGCGTTTTGACGGTGTCATGGCTTATTACGATCTGTACTGCAACGGAATACGGATCGGAGACCATCGCGGCGGATACTCCATCTCATTTATGGACATCACAGAAGCGGTTCGTTATGGAGCAGTCAATCATCTCTTTCTCAAAGTAGATTCTACAGAGAGGAACGATATACCGCCATTTGGCTATATCGTAGACTTTCTGACCTATGGCGGAATCTATCGTGATGTCTACCTTTACATGACGGAGCAAACCTATATCTCCAACGTTATGGCACGTTACCGCCTGGAGGATGACTGGTCCCTGACTCTTTATCCCGAGGTATTTTTTCACAGTCATGAAACCGCAGGCCGTGAAGCCTCCATCTGCTGCCGCCTGATCCGCCAGGATGGAACCACTGTTTTTTCCCATACGGAATCATGTTCCGTTGCAGAGGGGGAATCCAGTTTTCAAATGTCCCCGGTTTCTGCCGGCATGGTGGATCTGTGGGATATCGATGCTCCCGTCCTCTACACAGTGGAGACCGAACTTCTGATCGACGGCCATATTGTCGACAGTCATTCCACAAAAACCGGTTTCCGTAAAACAGAGTGCACCAGCCACGGATTTTACTTAAACGGACAGAAAATCAAGCTTCGCGGGGTCAATCGCCATCAGTGTTACCCCTACGTCGGCTATGCCATGGGGCGGGGTGTCCAGAGAAAGGACGCGGAACTCATCCGTTATGATATGGCCTGCAACACAGTCCGCACCTCCCACTATATGCAGTCTCAGTATTTTCTGGAGCGCTGTGACGAGATCGGCCTGCTGGTATTTGAGGAGATCCCCGGCTGGCATTACATCGGCGGCGAGGTCTATCAAAACGTGGTGATGAACGATGTAAAAATGATGATCACCATGGACTATAACCATCCCTCTATCTTCATCTGGGGGGTACGCTTAAATGAATCCAACGACTGCCCGGAGCTTTACACCAGAACGAACGAACTGGCCAAGCGCCTGGATCCGGACCGGGCCACCACGGGCGTCCGCTATTTCAAGGGCAGTGAGCTTAAGGAAGATGTTTACGCTATCAATGATTTCTGCCATAAAGGCCCAAAACGTGAGGATGTACTTCAAAGCCAGCGCCAGGTAACCGGCCTGGACCATGATGTACCCTATCTGGTCTCCGAGTTCTGCGGACACGTCTACCCCTGTAAACCATGGGACAACGAAAACGTCAGGGAGGAACATGCTCGAATGCACGCAAGAGTTCAGAGCCGGGCCGCCTGTACAGACAATATTATGGGGGCACTGGCCTGGTGCGCTTTTGACTATCAGACACATGGAGATTACGGCTCCGGGGACAAAATCTGTTACCATGGCGTCATGGACATGTTTCGTATGCCCAAATTTGCCTCCTATTTATATCGCAGTCAGAAAGACCCTTCCGAGGAAGTTGTTCTGGAGACAACCTCCGTATTTTCCCGGGGCGAAAAAGGCGATAATAAAGTGGCGCCGGTCATGATTATGACGAACTGTGATTTTATAGAAGTAGAACTGTATGGAAATTCCATCGGCCGTTTCTATCCCAGCAACAACTACGTGGGACTTCCCCATCCGCCGATCGAGATCAGCACCCACGACAGCTTTTGGATTGAAGTCTGGCAGGGCGCTGTGATCACTGGCTTTATCGGCAATCAGAAAGTGGCCGAGCGCCGTTTCGTCCGCGATGCCAGACTCACCACACTGGAGGCTGCTGCAGATCAGTCTGAATTGAGCAGCGAATACGCCGATGATACCCGGGTTACGCTCCGCTTCCTGGATCAGGAAGGCAATCTGCTTCCCTATTATCCGGGTATTATAAAGGTAGCCTGTCACGGCGATATTGAACTGCGGGGCCCGGAGATTTTCCCAGCCATGGGCGGCATGTCTGCCTTCTGGATCCGTACTACAGCGGCCGGCAGACCGGGAACTGCTTCCGTGACAATCCACACGCTGAATTCTGACCTTCCGGATCAGATCGTTAAATTTAGCATTGTATAACGGTATATAGTACTATAGTTGCCGTGTCATGGTTACAACAGATAAGTGAAAAATTGTTTAAAAGGGGCTGTCGCACTGCGAGCTAAATAACTCGGGTGTGACAGCCCCCTTTTTCATATTTCACAAGGCTTTTCCTGATAGCTGCATGTTACTAAGAGAGAACGCTGCCGGAACTGTTTTTTCTGCAAACCTCATTAATCCTGTCGATTACCGCCTGCATCTCCTCTTTTGTCACATTGCCCCCCAGGAGCGAAGTTACCACATTGTAAATTCCCATATAGTTTCCCTTTAACAGCGGTACCATAGCGTCGATCCTGTCTGCCTCGATCACCCCGGCTTCCACCAGGAAATCCAGGTACATCTTCCTGGCCACCGGATGTTCAAACACTGCCGTATGCTGGCTGTCCAGATAAAGTCTGCGGAACTTCTTTTTTGCCTCTGTGACTTCTACCCGGATACTCTGACGAATATCACCGGCATTCGCTGCAGCATGGATATAGAAGCCCCCCTCTTCCACTACCCAGTCTGAGGCTTCCGGATCGTAATAGGCAAAATCACGATATCCCAGAGTAAAGGTCAGTGTCTTCGTCTCCTGTGGCTCCAGTTCTACTTTTCCAAATGCCTTTAATTCCTTTTCCGGCCGTTTTAACCGGGATTCTTCATCACTTATATAAATTTGAACAGTCTCTTTTCCCTTTACACTGCCTGTATTTGTCACATCCACAGAGACAGTTACCGTATCCGTATCCTTAAACCGTTTCCGGTCAACTCTTAAATTTGAGTATTCAAAGGTCGTATAACTGATTCCATATCCAAACGGAAACAGCGGTTCAATTTTTTTCTTTTCATAGTATCGGTATCCAACAAAAATACCTTCTCCGTACACATGGTGGCTGCATTCACCTGGAAAATATGGATAGGCGCTCGTATCTTCCAGGCGCTTTGGAAATGTCACAGGCAGTTTACCGGAAGGGGTCACCTTTCCGAACAAAACGCGCGCCAGGGCCTCGCCTACCGTCTCACCAACGAGGAACTGCTCCACAACAGCGCCCACATGATCCAGCCAGGGATTCATGACAACAGCATCGCCATTACTCAATACCACTACTACACGCTTCTGTACCCGTGATACCGCCTCAATCAAACGGATATGGGAGGAATCGATTTCCAGATGCTTCCGGTCGAAGCCTTCCCGATCGTATGCCACCCATAATCCGGCAAAGATCACAGCAACATCCGCCGCCCTGGCTGTCTCCTCAGCCTCACGGATCAGCTCATCCGATGTCTCATTCTTGAGTTCATATCCTTTCGCATAGGTAAGCGTTATATCATCTCCGACCAGCTTCTCCATTTCCTCATAGGGTCTGCTGATCCGAATCGGATTTACCAGCGTACAGCCGCCGCCCTGGTAGCGCGGCTCTTTGGCAAACGCTCCGATCACAGCTACTTTTTTATATTTTTCCTTTGTAATGGGCAGAAGTTCTTTCTCATTCTTTAAAAGCACAACAGATTCTTCCGCCACTTTTCTCGATAGATTCCTGTGGTTCTCAAAATCAACTTTATCCGTAAAACGTTCCTGTTCCTTTGCCTTGAATACAAGCTCCAGAATCCGCTCCACACTTTGATCCAGAACCGATTCGGACAGGATCCCATTTCTCACCGCATCTATAATAGACTGATTGTTACGCCGGTTTTCAGGCATATCTAAGTCATTCCCTGCCTCCAATGCCTTGATTCTGTCCTTTACGCCGCCCCAGTCCGATACTACGACACCGTCAAACCCCCATTCCTCTCTCAGGATATCAGTCAGCAGTTCCCTGTTTTCCGCCATCTGGACTCCATTTACCTTATTGTAGCTGGACATCACGGTCCATGGCTTTGCATTCTTTACCCCGATTTCAAATGGCGCCAGATAGATTTCTCTAAGGGCACGTTCATCCACATCAGAACTCATATTGATTCTCAGTGTCTCGGCGTTATTGGCGGCAAAATGCTTGATGCTTGTTCCCGTTCCGGTCTTTTGAACTCCTTTGATAAAGCTCTCAGCAACTTTTCCTGTCAGGTAAGGGTCTTCGGAGTAGTACTCGTATCCGCGGCCTCCCAGCGGGCTCCTTTTAATGTTAATCCCCGGAGCAAGAAGGAGATTCACCTTAAAATACCGGCATTCATCGCCCAATGCCTCCCCCATCTCTTCAATCAGTTCCGTATCCCAGGTGGAGGCCAGCGACGCACCTGACGGATAGCAGACCGCTTCATACTGGTTTGTAATGGTGGGAGAATTCTGCGTTAAGTCCGTAACCTTTAAGAAATCTGAAGTGTCCTGTTTTCTCTCCTGGTTCACCGGCTTCATAATTCGCACTCCGTTGGAACCGTCTGCCATCCAGATTTCCGGAATTCCTTTTTCCTCCAGCGGTCTCGTCTGCCAGAGTCCTACCCCTGAGCAGAGGGAGGCTTTCTCTTCCAAAGTTAAGCTTTTTAGTAGTTCTTTTATTTTTTCGTTCATGATTTATTCCTTTCTATCCCTTTACACCACTGGATGCAAAGCTTTCAATAAAGTATTTCTGGGTAAATAAAAACAATACGATGAGTGGAGCCAATGCCAGAGTACAGCCTGCCATAATCAGGGCATAATGTGTGCTCTGAGCCTGCTGGAACCGCTGAAGGCCAACCGTTAATGTCAACAGTTCTTCCTTATTGCAGTAGATCAGGGGATTGATATAATCATTCCAGGTCCATGTGAAGGAGAACAGCAGAAGGGTTACAAACCCTGATTTCGTAAGCGGCAGCATAATCTGCCAGAAAATTCGAAAATGGCCCGCTCCGTCAATCTGTGCCGCCTCTGTAAGCTCATAGGGGATTCCCTCATAATACTGGCGCATGAGAAACGTATTGAAAGCCGAAAAAATACCCGGCAGTATCAGTGCGTAAAACGTATTGTTTAAGTGCAGCTGGCCAAAATAGATATACTTAGGAAGCAGTGTAACCTGCACAGGTACCATAAGTGTTGCCAGATAGATCCCAAAGATCAACCCCTTGCCGCGGAATTTCAGCCTCGCAAACCCATATGCCGCCGTAGTAGACAGGCAGATCGTTCCAACCAGCGTAATTCCTGTTACAATCAAACTGTTCCGGTAATAATTCGGGAAATCACTCTTCAGCCACACGGTAGAATAATTGGTCCAGTTCACCACCTTTGGTATGATACGAATCGGAAATTCCATGACGTCGATCTCATTTTTAAAGGAGGCAGACACCATCCAGATAAAGGGGAACACACAGATCACAGCAAGCAGCGCGACGATCAGAGTAGCTCCGATTCGAAGTATCAGAGTTCTTGTATTTGCTTTCATATCATCTTTCCCCCTAAATCGTATACTTTTCTTTCAGCTTTACCTGCACTGCGGAGATTATTACAATAATTAAAAACAGCAGTACCGCGACCGCAGAGGCGTAGCCGATGTTATGTTCCCTGAATGCATAGTGATAAATACAATAAACCAGTACATTGGTGGAATACCCCGGACCACCCTCCGTTAAAACATTAATCTGGTCGAATACCTTAAAGGAATTCATGGTAGCCAGGATCGATACAAACAGAATATTGGAAGCCATCATGGGAACCGTAATCCTGAAAAAGGTCTGGAGCCCATTAGCGCCATCCACCCTGGCCGACTCATATACCTCTTTTGAAAGACCCTGAAGCGCTGACAGAAAGATAATCATATAATAACCCGCGTCATGCCAGATGGACATGACGATGATACCGGCCAGCGCCGAATTGCTCTTCGTAAACCAGCCAGGCAGATTCTTCACTCCCAATGCCGCCAGAATGGAATTGACCGGACCTCCCTCCGGATTTAAGAGAATCAGCCAGACGTATGCCACCGACACCATGGCGGATATGTACGGCATAAAACACATCAGCCGCAGCGGAACCTTGCAGAACACAAACTTGTTCAGCAAAACGGCAATAACCAGAGCCAGACATACGGATACAGGCACATACGTAAAGGTGTAGACAAAGTTATTCATAAGAGCCGCTTTTAAGCGGTCATCCGACACCATCTTTGCGAAGTTTTCCATTCCCGTGAACTCAATGGCAGAAAGCCCCTGCATGGGGTTCCATTTTGTAAATCCCAACAGCAGTGAAAATACAATGGGAAGTGCCACAAAAATCAGGATTCCGATAAAATTGGGTATGACGAATAAATATCCGGCCCGTTCCTCCCGAAGCTGGCGTTTCGACAGTCTTTGTTTTGTTTTTTTCATCTTTCTAACCCTTTCCCTCTATCAGGCAGCTTTCATTCGCCCCTGCGAATAGAAAAAGCCGCAAAATACGACCTGCCTCGACCGGCTGCTATATTCTACGGCTTTTCCTTACTGCTTTTATTTCCCACTTACCTCTTTTTCAATTGCTTCGTTGGTAATCTTCTCAATTTGCCCCAAAACGTCTTCTGCCGTTTTCTCTCCATTGAAATACAACTGGGTCTGCTCCTGCATGGACTGCTGGTACTCGGCTGCTCCCAGACCGGTTGGCTTCTGGCTAACTGCTGTCATGTCTTCAAACAGCACTCTCACATCATCTACCTCCAGACCGGATCCCTCAATAAAAGTCTGAATAAGGCTGTCATTATAGGCGGGCTTATAGGAAGGATAATTTCCTGTTCCTGCCACGCGCTCCGCTCCTTCTTCCACCATGTAGCGGATAAATCTCCATGCCTCTTCCTTATGCCCTGACGTTGCCGGAATTGCCAGAATCGTGGCTGCAACGCTGAAGTTATCATCCGCCTGAACCGTATCGTCAAATCTCGGCAGCGGAGCAACACCGATGCGGAAATCGTGGGGATAATTCTCCTGATCCTTGATATTTTGAACTATCCAGGAACCTGCCTGAACCATGGCACATTTACCGCCCAGAAATGCGGAGCTCTGATTTGCTTTTGTCGCGATGATCTGGCTGAAGGAAAGCTGTAAGCCCAAGTCATCCAGTTCTTTTCTGCGCTCCAGGGAAGACTTAAAGCCCTCTGCCATGATATTACATTTTCCGTCTTCCGTATACCATGGGGAGACCTCGTTTCCAACAGGAGCCCACTGGCCATTAAAGGTGTGGGTGTACGTTCCGTATACCTTGGAATCCCCCTCGCCGCTGGTGAGTTTTTCTGCAATCGCCTTGTATTCGTCCCATGTCCAGGAACCATCCGGATATTCGATTCCCGCAGCGTCAAACATGTCCTTGTTATACCAGATTCCTTCAATGGTGGAACGGATCGGATACCCGTATGTCACACCGTCATAGCTTGCATAGCTTAAGATCCCGCCAAAATTCTTCTCCATATCAATTCCGTCTTTTTCAATAAACTCATCGATTGGAGCATACATTCCATTTTTCATCCGAAGCATCTGCTCTCCGTCAGACCCCGGCATAACATCGATTTCACCGCCACCCATGGCAAGAATATCGAGCTGAGTCAGCTTGTCGGAGCCATTATCGGGAATTGCATGATACTGTACCTCAATGTCTGGATTCGCAGCATTAAATTCATCGATAATGGAGCTGTCCATCGTTACCCAGTCGTAATAATGGATTACGGTCTTTTCTCCGGAAGCCGCGCTCTGGGCCTTCTCTTCCTTTCCAGCTTCTGTCGATGCAGCTTCACTGTTTCCCCCGGTTACGCCTTCTGTCATGTTTTCTCCGCCCTTGCCGGAACAGCCCCCAAGTACTCCCGCGGCTAAGACACAGGCCAGTGTTATAGTTAATGCTTTTTTCATTTTTCTCCTCCTTTGTTAACTGATGATTCTATGATAACTGCCTCACAGTTATTTCACAAGGAGGCCTGTTTTATATAAGTTCTGATTTTTTCATGACACTCCGGAATAATTTTAGAATTGTCCTGATTATTTCATTTCACATCATATGACTCCGTTACGCCGGCCTGACTGTGTTCACTGCCCACTGAATAATCACCGGAAACCGGGAAAGTAATGACAATCTCGGTTCCCCTTCCAGCTTCACTGAATATCTCTAAATTGCATGCTTCCCGATAGCAGAGCCATAGACGCCTCATGACGTTATAAAGGCCGATCGATTCCGTCTTCTTATAATCTTCATCTCTGGAAGCCCATAGTCCCCGCAGATATTCCAGGGTATCCGGCGCCATCCCCCTGCCGTCGTCCTTTACAGAAATCACCAGATCACTGTCATCCATGCCGCACCAGATCCAGATATTTTCATCGATATCTTCCACCTCCAGCCCATGCTTGATCGAGTTTTCCACCAGCGGCTGAAGAAGCAGCTTCATTATACGGCAGTCATACAGCATTTCATCTATATCGATAAAACAGTGAAGACGGGTTCCAAACCGCAGCTTTGATAAAGTTATGTATAACTCAATGTTATCAATCTCAGCCTTTAAGCTGGTAAACTCGCCTTTTATCTCCATATTGGAACGGAAAAATTTCCCCAGGATCCGAATCATCTCGGCCACTTCTTTATTTCCGTCGATCTGAGCTCTCCAGTTGATACAATCCAGAGTATTGTATAAAAAATGAGGATTAATCTGCATCTGAAGCGCCTGAATACGGCTTTCCTTAATGCTGAGCACCAGTTCCTGATGAACCAGCTTATTCTCATAGATCTGGTTTGCCAGATCGTGTATTTTCTCCATTGTATGGTTAAAGGAATCATATAGATTTGTAAACTCCGTAATTCCGCTTGTCTCCTGTATCGTCACATTACCATTTTCCGCCCGTTTAAAGTGATCCGCCAGCACCTTTACCGGAATGGCAATGCTTCGGGACAGCATCAGCCCAATGGCCGCAAATACCAAAATCAGAATTACACCGAGAATCGCACAGACGCTCAATACAATAGTACCATCACGGGTAACCTCCTTCTGTTCTGTCAGGCAGATGTAATTCCAGCCCCTGTTTTCGATCTTTTTCTCTGCCATCACGTAATCGGCCCCGTCCACAGTAATATATCCGTTCTTTTTAACCTGGTACTCAAATGTCTCCCCGATCTTTTCCTTATTCCGGCAGCTGATGATCCGGTTGTTTTCATCCAGCAGAAAAAAACGTTTTGTGTACACGGCAGCATCTTCCGCTACGATATCAGAAAACATGGCGGCATCGATGTACACCGTAATATAGCCAAGCGCCTTGCCTACGGTCATCACCTCATTCAGCGTATTTTCCTTTCCACTCTGGGTGGAAAATATCTTTCTGACAACAGGTATGGTGAGTACCTTTGAGGTTGATTTACTGTTTAAATCATATCCGAGGGGCAGCCAGATACTCTTGCCATGAGAGTTCTCCACCTGATCAAACCATTCGTAATCAGAGATACGGGTGCTTTGATTAAATGCTTCCTTACTTCCAATTACCTCTCCGTCATTGGAAAACAGCACAATATTAACACAATTGTAAAGAGCGGTATTAAATCTACTTTTATAAAGCAAATTATTATTAATGCGGATACGGACCTGATCCAGATCCATGAGTCCGGCTCCGCCGTATTCATAGGCGATCAGCGCAGACTGGATGTCACTGTCAAATGCCAGTGTTGCAGAGATATTTTCCGCCTGCCCGCTTAAATAATCTGCCGTCTCACAGAGCTGGGAAACGAGCCACGCATCCCCCTCCAGAATTCTTTCTCTGGCATTTTCCGTTATGCTCCTGCGCATGGCAAGACCGGATAAACAAATGGTAGCCACGATTGATACAATAAAAATCAACAGCAGGTAGGTTTTGATACTGGTTTTCTTTCCCCTCATTTCTCCTCGTTTCCCCGAAACCTGGCTATGTAATCTGCCGGTGAGTAATTATAGTATTTTTTAAATGCATCTGTAAAATACCTGGGATTCTTATAACCGACCATCTCTGCGATCTCATAGATACGGTAATTTCTCGACAGCAGCAGCACCCTGGCTTTTTCCATGCGAACCTCCACCAGGTATGTCTTAAAACTGCGGCCCTCTGCCTTCGTAAAGATGGTAGACAGATAACCGTAGCTGATGTTTAACTGGTTCGCCACCAATGCGAGGCTAAGATTTTCATTCCCGTATTCCTTTTCTATCATGGTTTTCGCTTTGGCCACGATAAGATTTCTCATACTGTCGGAGTTTTCCCACAGTGATTTCCGTATTGTGTCGATATCCTGGCTGAAATTCTTTTTCAGCTGTTCTGTCGTGGGATACTGCTGCTCCACATCGGCATAATAGCGGTGCGCAAAAAGATAGACTGCGCCGTTGTTCTCCAGTTCAAAATATTTGAGCATCTTCATGACAATATTGCAGTAAAAATAATACATGTCCTTGCTTTCATAGTGCTCCAGTACGGAATTGATCTCCCGAATCTGCTGATCAATCTCCTGAAATCGGCCGTTTTCAAAATTATCCACCATGCGGTTTTTCAGTTCCTGTATGATATCCCACTCTTTTTTATAGATATTTCTCTCCCGCTCATAATGGATCACACCGCTCTTCTCCTCATCCCGGCCCAGGTCGACGGCGGACCAGTAGGAAGACACTACCTCCGCCTCGGAGTACACCTCTCTCCCGATCAGTATCTGATATAAAATTCCCGTATATTTAGGGAATTCCCGCTTTAAATGCATCAGCATCCCGTTTAGCTGTTCGGGAGGTACCAGAATCGCAAAAAACCCCTGAACATCGTTAGAGAGACAATCGGAAAAGACCTGCCTGATCATGGCTTCACAGGCCTCCATCTGCTCACCGGTCCGGTCTCCTCCCTCCTTTGCCCTGATGCGTATGAGTATCATTTCATAATATTTTTTACCCCGGTTATTCTTTTCAAACAGAGAATCCATACGGACATGCTTTTCCAAAAGCTTCATCAGTTCGTATTCCCGACCGATTTTCTGCCTGCTGTCACCATCTGTCACAGACCTTTCACTGTCCAGATTCTTTTTCAGTTTAAAAAAAGCAGCCTCAATCTCCTCTTCTCCCAGGGGCTTTAAGAGATAATCCTCCACCTTTAAAAGCAGAGCCTTCTTTGCCAGCTCAAATTCCCCATAACCACTGATAATCACGGACTTGATATCCTTTCTGATTTTCTTTGCCTCATCAATCAGCTCCAGCCCTGTCATCTGAGGCATCCGGATATCCGTTAGAATCACATCCGCCGTATGGTTCTTTAAATACTCCAGCGCATCCATTGCTCCCTTAAATGTTCCCGACACCGAAAATCCCATCTTCTCCCACTGAATAACCTTTTCAAGTCCCTTCCGTATTAACTCATCATCATCAACTATGATCAGTGTATACATACACGTTCCCCCTTTTCCGGACAGACTGTCACACATACCATTATACTGGACAGCCATGATACCCACAATGCGGGATTTTTGCTTTTTCTTCTGTTTTTTTCATGAAATCAAAACCTGCCCGGGGGGATTTTTGTGTAATTGAAGCGCTTTTTAATCGCACAAAAAAGCTGCCGGAACACAGACGATTTTCCGTCTGTGTTCCGGCAGCTTTCCCGCTGTCTTACTTATGCCGCGTCTTTAAAAAGCACCTGAATAAGACGCCGACTGAATTTATCAATGACATCCGCATCGCCAATGCAAAACTTGCTCTTGAATATACCAACCGGTCCATTTTACAGATCTGTGAAGAGGTGGGGTTTGACAACACCAGCCACTTCTACCATCTGTTTAAAAAGGACACCGGATTATCGCCCAAAGCATTCAGGGAGTTGTCCAGCGGAAGCCAGTACTAAATTTATTGGCATCTGCACAATACAGTACTGGTATACCGGCACATGGCCCATACTCCCTGACCGCCGTCAGGCATTATTTCCCGCTTTTTTTCTTATGCTTTGCCATAAACTCGTTTCCCGCCAGCCGGATCCCCATTTCCAGCCACATTTTCTTATCGGCCGGTGTCAGGCATTCCCCGATTTCCCTCGGGTCCATATCGGCAAAATTAAAATCACAGGACTGTTCCGAACGCTCCATTAAATAATCAGCGGTAACGCCAAAGTAATCGGCAATCCGGCAGAGCAGCTCCGATGAGATATCTGGAATCGGCTGTGATTCTATCTTACTGACGGTCTGCTGGCTGACGCCAAGTAAATCTCCCAGTAATGCCTGGGGAATTTTTTTCTGTCTCCTCAAACTATAAATTCTGTTTTTTCCCATTGTATCAATCCTTTTTCTTTTTATTGTAGCGGAAAGACTCCTGCTATATTACTTATATAATTTGTACTTTTAACTATATCTATGTGTTTTGTTGCTGATTCTTCAGAAAAAAGTAATGTGAATTTTATTCTGCCCGTTGTATAATAATGGAAAAGGAGGTTTTGACATGCAGAGTATATTAGTTTGTGATGATGATAAACAGATTGTGGAAGCGATTGATATCTATCTGACCGGAGAAGGTTTTACCGTAATAAAAGCATACGACGGCTACGAGGCGCTGGATCTGCTGGAGAATAATCAGGTAGATTTAATGATCGTGGATGTGATGATGCCGGGTCTGGATGGTATCAGGACCACGTTAAAGGTTCGGGAGACCAGCAGCATTCCCATTATCATCCTGTCCGCAAAGTCAGAAGATACCGACAAGATCCTGGGGCTCAATATCGGCGCGGATGACTACATTACAAAGCCGTTTAATCCTCTGGAGCTGGTAGCAAGAGTAAAATCCCAGCTGCGCCGTTATACCCAGCTCGGTAATATGAACCAGCAGACAGCCGGTCAGGTATATAAATGCGGAGGTCTGGCAATTAATGATGATAATAAAGAAGTCACGGTTGATGGAGAACTCATCAAGCTGACTCCCATTGAATATAACATTCTTCTCCTTCTCGTCAAGAATGCCGGAAAGGTGTTCTCCATTGACGAGATCTATGAACAGATCTGGAATGAAGAAGCAATCGGCGCGGATAATACCGTAGCCGTCCATATCCGCCATATCCGCGAGAAGATTGAGATTAACCCGCGGGAGCCGCGGTATTTAAAAGTGGTCTGGGGAGTCGGCTACAAGATTGAGAAGCAATAGGAGAGCGTATGAAAAGAAAAAAGGAACATGCAGTCCTGCTGCACATTCTTTTTGTCATCCTCGTGGTAACGGGAATCAGCATCATGTACAACAATCCCCACTACGGAGAAGGCATCAGCTGGCTTACCAATGAGACGTACGAGGATACACCGGAGTTCATCCGTCAGTTCAAGACGGACATCGACGATATCTTTAACTATATCAAATACAAAGAGGTATTTGAATCGAACGGGAAGCTGGCCTATGACAAGCCTGTCGTCCGTGTGACCACCGGTCCCGGGGAAGTACAGGAATATACCGTCGACGAGATGGTACGGATGGCCAAGTCCATGGGCTATTACCTGAATGAAAAGTTTAAGGTGGACGGCCGTTACACACCGGAAGACGGAGAACAGGACATCCGGGTGGACTGGCGCTCTTACGACCCGGACCATCAGGACTCCGAGCCCGGGGAATCTTATACCACCATGGCGGACCTGGCAAAAGAAGTGCTTGCCCATGTAGGGAATTACTATGCATTTCACTATAAGTTTATCCAGAACCCCAGCAATTTAAAATTCAGGGTATCTTTTAAGGGTGATTCTGAGGCCCCCAGGCTGTACAGCAATACGGTCATTGATAATCCCGATGAACTGAAAGCACTGGGCCGTTATGTCTATGTAACCGGCGAATCCCTATATATCGATACCAATTTAAATACGACGCTGAAAACCATATCGGCCCAGCTGGAAAAGTCTAATCCATACAACAACAGCAATTACTACATGATTGTGGCTGTAAACACGGCGTATCCCGTTCAGGATTCCTATTCCGAGGCGGCCAGATCTTATGACCATATGCGTCTGCTGTTTATCATCGGCCTTGTATCTCTGGCCATTGGTATCCTGGGTTGTGCCGCAAGCCTGTACTTCCTTATTAGTATGACAGGCCATATGGCTTCCTGTCAGGATGCGGTTACACTGGGAAGAATCGACAGGATCGCCACGGAAACCTGTCTGATCCTGTTTGTAGCCGCCGCCATGTGTGCCCTGTTTCTGGGAGAACACGTCGTCTACAAGGTCATCCACCTGTTTTTGTCGGAAGAACGCTGGTATTACGGGGAACTGGCCGCACGCCTGCTGATTCTCTATACCATCGGCATGATCGCAGCATTCAGCATGATCCGCCGTTATAAGGCGGGAACCATCTGGACAGGCAGTCTGACAAAGCGGATCTGCGTGAACGTCAGTCTTTATATTAAAAATCATCGTTTTACAACGCGGCTTGCATTGGGTTATATCTGCTATTTTGTATTTAACTGTGTGATGCTTGTGGCGGGTGCATTCGTATATTTTACCTATGACAGCATGGAATCCCGGATTTTAACAGGCCTTCTTGCTCTCGCACTGCTCTGCATGGACTTATGGGTTTTCCATCAGCTGTACAAGAACGCCTGGGAGACTGATCAGATTAATGAAGCGCTTTTAAAGATTTCCCACGGTGACACCAAATATAAAATCAACGCGGAGGCGTTTGACGGAAAAGAACGGGAACTGGCCGAAAACATCAACCATATCAGCCGCGGCTTAGAGACCGCACTGCAGGAAAAGGTAAGCAGCGAACGCCTGAAGGCTGACCTCATTACCAACGTATCTCATGATATCAAAACACCGCTTACCTCCATTATTAACTATGTAGATTTAATTAAACGGGAACATCTTCAGGACCCAAAGATTCAGGGGTACTTAGACGTTCTGGAGCAGAAGTCCCAGCGGCTTAAGACACTGACGGAAGACCTGGTCGAGGCTTCCAAAGCCAGCTCCGGCAATTTAAAGATTGAGCTGACCAATATCGACTTTGTCGAGCTTATCTATCAAACCAACGGCGAATTCGAAGAGAAATTCCTGATCCGCCATCTGGAACTGGTCTCCAGTTTTCCGGAAGAAACAGTCATCATCCAGGCCGACGGACGCCATCTGTGGCGCGTCCTGGAAAATCTTTATAACAATGCGTTTAAATATGCGATGGAACACAGCCGCGTTTACGTTGATGTCACCGCGGAAGACAGTCAGGTACTCTTCACCATAAAGAATGTATCAGAGAATCCGCTGAATATCAAAGGAGATGAACTGACGGAGCGTTTCGTCCGCGGCGACGTGGCACGAACCACGGAAGGAAGCGGACTGGGCCTGTCCATCGCTAAGAGCCTTACGGAACTTCTCGGCGGAACGTTCACCATCTATATTGATGGAGATTTATTTAAAGTGCAGTTATCCTTTCCGCGTCAGAACGGAAAAGGAACTTCCTGACACGGAAACTCTCATTTCACAGAAATAAAAAAACAGGGATATTTTCTGGCATCCGCCTTTCAAAAAGCTGCCAGTCATATTCCTGTTTTTTATTTTCCAGATCTTCTCAGAATGCTTCTTTATTTAGGAGTGATCAGATGGACCCGGCTCCATTTTCCCGTCAGATACCGCATAAACGAAATGGCATAATTCGCCGCCCAGCCCATGGGAACCGCGTACCATACCGCCTGTACGCCAATCACCGGCGCAAATACTGCCGCTACAATCACGCGGATTGCAAGATTTACAAGATTGGCAATGGTAAAGACCACCACGTCTCCCGCCCCACGCAGCAGACCGTCTGTGGTCGCTTTTAAGCCGATAAACACGAAGAAGAAGGAGATAAACCGCACATATGCCATACCGGTCTGGAAAGCGGTCTCAGCGCTTCCCTCGTTTAGGAATCCGCGTATGAAAAGATCCCCCCACAGCTGCATGATTATGCAGATAACCACTGCAAAAAATCCGACCATGGCATAGCAGTAGCGATACCCCTGCTTCACCCGGTCCGGACGGCCGGCTCCGATGTTCTGTGCGGTAAAGGTCGACATGGCATTACCGATGGCCAGCATGGGTACAATACAGATCGACTCGATCCTGGTGCCCGCGGCAAATCCGGCCATGACCGCAGAACCGAAGACATTTACCACTGACTGTACCAAAAGCATCCCGATATGGACGATAGACTGCTGAAGCGTGGAAGGGATCGCCACCCGCATCATATTGACCATCATTGTCATGTCGTAAAAATGAAATGCCTCCGTCACCTCATACGTTTTCAGGCGCTTCAGCAATATGGTGAAGGAAATCACCGCCGACAGCCCCTGAGCCATCAGCGTCGCCACCGCAACGCCTGCGACTCCCTGATGGAACCGGATTACGAAGAGCAAATCCAGCACAATATTCAGAAGCGACGAGAAGATCAGAAGATACAGAGGCGTTCTGGAATCCCCCAGTGACTGAAAAATGGCCGCCTGCACATTATACATGAACAGAAACGGCAGCCCCACGAAATAGATGCTTAAATATACAGAGGCATCCGCAAATACATTTTCCGGAGTATTCATCCACGTCAGGATCGGCTCATTAAACAGAAATCCCAGTGTGCCGAGAAGAATGCTCAGTGTCAGGAAATTGATCAGTGTCGTGGAAATCGCCGTCTTCATATTCCCCAGCTGCTTCGCTCCCAGAAACTGAGATACGACCACCGAGCTTCCGATCCCACCTCCGATGGCAATGGCAATGAAGACATTGGTAATGGAATAGGAAGCGCCGACAGATGCCAGCGCCTCCTCACTTACGAACCGGCCTACCACTACCGAATCCATAATATTATAAAACTGCTGAAATAAATTCCCCAGAATCATCGGCAGTGCGAACAGAAGCAACGCCCTGCCCGGTGAATCGGTTATCATGTTTACTGCTTTTCTGTCTTTTTTCATACCCTTATTTTAAACCATTCCTATCCGAATATACGCCATCCGCAGATAAAGTTATTTCTCCACCAGCTGCTTAATGCACGTTCCACAACACGTCCGTTACTGGAGGACGCATCCACTACCTTTCCACCGCCGGCCACGATTCCCACATGACCGCTTACGACGATGATATCACCTGCCTGAAGGCTGTTGAAATTCGTGATCTTCGTGTATTTTCCCACGCTTCGCCAGCCGGCCGAGGTCAGGTAACTCTGCCGTACGCCTGCCTGATTCAGACAGTAGTAGACGAAACCGGAACAGTCAAACGCATTCGGCCCTTTTGCACCGTAGACATACGGACACCCCAGTTTGGATCTGGCAATGGACAGCAGTCCGCTGACACCGGAGCCGCCCTTTACCGTTCCGCCTTTGGAGCTGCTGCTGCCTCCGGAGGAACCGCCTGAACCCGCCTTCTTTACGTTGCTTCCCGTCAGCTTATTCATGGTCTGACGGCCCACAGAGCCATCTGCGGTAAGACCGTTGCTGCTCTGGAAAGACTTCACCGCTTTTTCCGTCACCTCACCGTAATATCCGGTAACATTGGCGGAAGATAAATAACCATATTTATTTAGCAGCTGCTGAATCCGGGTAACCGTCTCCCCCTGTTCCCCCAGCATCAGACCGTTGGCCTGTGCCTCTGCACTGTTCAGCGCCACACGGGTCGATGGCCCGAGATAGCCGTCCACCACAAGGTCATTCCTTGCCTGGAACTGCTTGACCGCAGCCGCCGTATCATCCCCATACGCCCCATCCGGCGTGGTTGTTAAGTACCCCAGCTCCTTCAGACGCGTCTGGCATGCCAGAACCACATCGCTCTTCTCTCCATAGGAAAGAAAATTCGGTTTGATCTCATCGCTGTACAGGAGATTGATCGTCTGCCGTCCCACCTTGCCGTCGACATTCAAGCCATTGACCTCCTGAAGCTTGATTACCGCGGCCTCCGTATCATCTCCGAAATGTCCGGTCACCAGATCCCCGGTTGCCAGGTATCCCAGTTCATAAAGGCGGTTCTGAATTCGTTTGATGTCATCGCCGTCGACATCCTTTGAAACCGCATAGTATTTGGCGGAAGGAGTCATAATTGCATTCAGCGTCTCCGGGCCCACAATTCCGTCCTGCGCCAGATGATTCTGTCTTTGAAATGTCTTGACCGCAGACTCTGTCATCGTTCCAAAATACTGGGTCGGCTCATCATTATCCATAAATCCCAGATCCATCAGCCGCTGCTGCAGGCTTGCCACAATGGGATGTTCCACGCCATTTCGAAGATATTCCGGAACGGGATTCTCGTCCAGAACCGGAAGGTCCGGCAGTACCGGCACCGGCTCTTCTCCAATTGTCAGGATCTTTACCGGCTGGGGGCTTTTCTCAGTCTCCAGTTCGATCGAGAGGGCAGAGGGCTCCGGCGCCGTTGTCTCCTGCTCCGCACCATTCTTTTTTCCGCAGCCTCCCAGAACCGCTGCGACCGCCGCAGCCAGGAGTACTTTATGTATGAAAGATGTGTACCATCGTGCTTTTTTATTCATAAACGGGATTCCTTTCCTTTTGTCGAATCAGGTCTATTTTAGCACATTTACAGGGGAAAAGGGAAGGAAATTTATCTCATACGGGAATTTTCCACCGCCTGAGCGTTACATTTAATTTACCACTCCATTGCACAGTCAAAACCAATATGATATACTAAATAGAGTTAGATTTTGCTAACTCAGAAACCGAAAGGAGGTTTTATTATGGGTACATCTTTATTATGGGCAACCGGTGGAACCGGATTTACATTTTTAATGACCACGCTGGGCGCGTCCGTAGTTTTTTTCTTTCGCAAAGAAGTCAATGCCTCCGTTCAGAGAATCTTTCTGGGATTCGCTGCCGGAGTCATGATAGCGGCTTCCGTATGGTCCCTGCTGATTCCAGCAATTGAGGAGGCGTCTCTGAATGGAGGCATCGGCTGGATTCCTGCTGCGGGAGGCTTTTTACTGGGTGTGTTCTTCCTGATCGCCCTCGATACATATCTCCCCCACCTTCATCCGGACTGCAGCAATCCGGGCTGTAACGAGGCGGAGGGCGTCTCCTCCAGCTGGAAGCGGACTACCCTGTTAGTCATGGCGGTTACGCTGCACAACATACCGGAAGGCATGGCGGTTGGCCTGTCCTTTGCACTGGCTGCACAGCACGGCAATGATCCGGCGCTCTATACCGCAGCCATGGCTCTCGCCATCGGTATTGGTATTCAGAATTTCCCGGAAGGTGCGGCAATCTCCCTTCCGCTGCGTCAGGAAGGTCTCTCTACCGGAAAAGCATTCTTCCGCGGCAGTATGTCGGGTATTGTAGAACCAGTCTTTGGTATCCTCACCGTACTGGTGGCGGGCGCCATAGAACCTCTGATGCCCTGGCTGCTCTCCTTCGCGGCAGGCGCCATGCTGTATGTCGTGGTGGAGGAACTGATTCCCGAAGCTCATTTAGGTGAACACTCTAACGCCGGGACACTGGGTGTTATGGGGGGATTCGTGATTATGATGATTTTGGATGTGGCACTTGGATGATGATATTCTATGAGATGATATCTTAAGAAAAGAAGCGAAGCGGTTTTTGCTATAGACCGTTTCGCTTCTTTTCTAACTTTCTGCTCTTCTTTTGCTTTTACTTTGCTCTTCCCCCGTTTTTTATCAACTAAAGCTTTGGCCAGAACAGGCTGTCATTTACTGTCGTAAACCACTCACAGCCACTCTCTGTGATCAGGACTGTATCCTCAATATTAAACGCGCCATAGGCTGCACTGTAAAACGGCACCTCAATAGACATAACCATTCCAGGCATAAATACTGTAAATTCCTGCTCTTCTCCAGGAGCCACAAATGGCCGTTCTTCTACAAATATATTGCATCCTACGGAATGACCACAGTGACCTCTCGTGTACTTTTCAAAGCCGGATTTCCGCACGGTATCCTGCATGGCATGAAATACGGGTTCAAACGGAACTCCAGGACCGATCATGGAACGCCCTGCATCGAATGCACGGTATAATGCCTCAAAAATCCGGACTGCCTTGTCCTCTGGTTTGCCCACCACAAAGGTTCTTGCAATATCTGCCTGATAGCCACAGATATTCGCGCCCCCATCAAGCCTGATAATATCATTTTCTTTTACCGAAATATTTCTGGGTATCTGCACGATTGAATACTCGGTACCTATTCCAGAGACTGTATAAGCACCTATTACATCAAGATCTTGTGAAAACGCTGCATTTCTGTATATAGAAAGAATTTCCTTCTCACTCATCCCGGGAACAATACGGTATGCAGTTTCCAGCATAGCATTTTCTGTAATTTTCGCTGTCCGGCGAAGCAGGCCGATCTCCCAATCTGTCTTAATTGCCCTCGCTCTGTTAAGTACTTTTTCGCAGTTACACAGGCTTCCCACTCCCGTACAATCCGAAAGAAAGTCCCATATATCATGTGGTATGGAAGGACTCTGCACTCCGATTTTTGCCTTATTCGTCCGCTCTGTAATGAAATCTAAAGCCATCTTAACAGGGATCATCATATCCGGTTGAGACGGCTTTTCCAGTCCATCATCTTCCAGTCCATCAATATAAATCCAGACAGGATATGTTTCCATTTTAATATCCTTACACTGATTTTCAGCGGTCTGTTTCTCTATTTCATTCAGGATCAGTATGACAGGTCCTTCTTTTCGTACGACCGCCAGAGTCGTACCTATTCGCCTGGAATCATATAGGAAATGGCTGGCGAATCCACTGGCATACAGAATTGTCTCCGGCTCTGTCAGAATTAACGCATCAAGCCCTTCTCTTTCCATCTCCCTCTTTAGTTTTTGCTCTATTTCCAACTGATTTCTGTTCTCTAACATGATTTCCCTCCAATTTATCAGCCTTTGACCGCGCCGCTCATAACCCCTTCCACAATGTACCTCTGAAGCAGAAAGTATAATATCAGGATAGGGATCATTGACAGCGTAAACGCCGCAAATGCCAGATTTAGTTCCACATTATACTCGCCGAAGAATCGGTATAACATAAGCGGAATTGTCTTCATCTCCTCTTTCATCAATATGTTTAATGTAATAGTAAAATCGTTCCAGGAAAACAGTGCGTTAATAATAACTGCAGTACAAAGCACGGATTTTAGCAGAGGAAATACAATCCGAAAAAAAGTTTTCATCCTCCCCGCCCCATCAATCATAGCCGCTTCCTCTAATTCTATGGGAACCGTTTTTACAAAACTTGTAAACAGCAGAATATTGAAGGAAATATTAAATGCGGCCCGGACCATGACAGCCCCCAGGTATGTGTTTAAAAGGCCCGCCTGTTTTAGATTCATATATTGCGGCAGCATAACTGACTGGTACGGTATCAAAAGTGCTGTAAGAAACAGCGAATAAATAATGTTATAAGCCTTTCCCGTATTGCGCGCCAGAACATAGGCGGCCATCGGGCAAATAATAATGAGCAGAAGCACTGTCGGAACGGTTGTAATAACACTGTTCTTTAAAACCACATGGAAATTTGATGCCTCAACTGCCTGGCTGAAGTTTTCCAGATGGAATTCTGATGGAAATCTCAAACCGGTAAATGTAATCTGTTCCCTTGTCTTCATTGAATAGACAAAAGATATGTAAAACGGAGACAACATAATTGCCGCTGCAAACAGCAGTATCACATTTTTTCCAATGGAATATTTCCTGATTATACTCATACCTCCACCTCCCTGCTCCGGAAAAAGCTGGCAACCAGAAAGCTGATTACAGCAAGAAATAATGTAAAAAGAATAGCCGCCGCCTGACCATACCCCGCTTTATAATACACAAAGATATTTTTATAGATATACATTGCCAGACTTTCGGAGGATGTTCCCGGTCCCCCTCCGGTTGTCACCATCGGATATTCAAAGACCTTCAGCCCCCACGACAGAACCAGTGTTGCATTGGTTGTAAAAGCCGGTACAATCAGTGGAAGTGTAATTTTAACAAAGGTATGAAGCGATTTGCTCCCTTCTACGCGTGCAACCTCATAATATTCATCCGGAACACTCTTAATCGCAGCAAGGAAGACAATCATACAGTATCCAGTATCTTTCCAAACCGAGATTATAGCCAGACCGCGTATTACCGTCTTAGGGGAGGCCAGTAGATTTTTCATCCCCAGAATCGAGTAACAGACATCACTGAAGATATAGGACCAGATATAAGAGGCCAGCACGATACTGATTACGTACGGCATAAAATAAATCGTACGCAGGATACGGTGAAACCTGGTGTTTCTGCTAATTCCGAGAGCCAGCAGCAGACCAAATAAATTACTGAATACCACCTCCATTGCCGCAAATTTAATTGTGTTTACTGCCGGAGCTGCAATGCTCCCATCCGTTAACACATTTTTATAATTTTCCAATCCAACGATTGTATAATCCACGCTAAACCCATCCCACCTGCGGAAGGAATATGGGATTCCCTGCAAAAACGGCATAATAACAAAAACAAAGAACACAACTGCGCATGGAGCAAGAAATAAAATGTTTTGTATTGTCTTTTTAACCATCTTCTTATTTCTCATTCCCATCTTCCTTCCATTATTGGTATTGATTTTATTTTGAAATTCCCGAAAAATCTTTATCAAGCATTGATATCAGTCCTTCTGCCCCGATTTCCGGTGTTGCCGCAAACAGCTGTAAGTCACTTTCAAACTTGGATTTATATTCTCCGCTAAAATAAGGATAACTGTCTTTACTTACTACCTTACCCGATTCTATAATTGCATTCATGTCCACAAAGATTGGATCCAGATCCGTTGTTTCCACTGGTATAATCGTAGGCACTTTTGCATTTTCGTACCATTGCCGGACTCCTTCCGCTGATGTCAGATGTTCCATGAACTTCATTACCTCATCCGGATGCTTTGTCTGAGCACTAACCATAAATGCCGTATCTACTCCAATTGGCAGCGTATTTTCCTCTGCCTGGTCCGACCAGGGGGTTGTAAAGAAGCCAAATTTTCCATCTGGATTATTCTTTCTAATGTCTCCGATCGCCCAGGAACCGGTAATGCACATAGGATACTTTCCGCTGGCGAATAACTGGTTGGCTCTCGAAGCATCTGTTCCAAGATCGTCATCTCTTTTTGCGGATAATCGTGCGGCATAAATGTCAGCCTGTAGTTTAAACATCGGATAATCGCTGAATTTTTTCTCCCCATTTTGTATCTTTTCATAAAACTTCTCATCCTCTTTTGCAACCATACTTCCAAAAGAACTATCAAAATCCACACGAGGATATATATTATCTTTATAGGCTCTTACAAAAGGAACTATGCCCTGTTCTTCAAATGTCCTGATAATCTCATTAAACTCGCTTAAAGTTGTCGGCGGCTTCAGCTGATATTCATCAAACATATCTTTATTGTAAAATACGCCTGCAATAGATCTGTCTACCGGAACACCATAGACTTTTTCGCCTACACTTACCATCGCCTTATCTACTTCCGACAGGTTATCAAGGCACTTCTGTCCTGTTAAGTCAAGAACCTGTCCGGCTTCTGCCAGTTGAATAAATTGAGAAGGTTTCCCCATAAAAATATCCGGTGCGTCACCTGCTGCAATTTTCGTTTGCAGCGAAGATGCAAACTGTGCCCATGGTGTGACTGCCTGCACTTCGATTTCAATATCAGGGTACTGTTCTGTTACGGACTGTACCCATGCATCAATTCCACTCCTCTTTGTCTCTTCCGCTGCATAATGCATGAGCACAAGCTTAACTTTCTCACCGGTCTTTGACTCTTCTGCGGAAGAATTTTTTTCTTCTTCGGTTGACTGTTTTTGAGTACTTTCGCTTTGAACCATTTCCTGTTTGGGCTCTTCTGATGACCCGCATGCAGTAAGTGCTAAAGCCGCCATGACCATGAGCATCATTTTTTTCTGTTTTCTCATAACATAACCCTCCTATTCAAATAATACCGCACATAATTTGTTGTATTTATAGTATATTTGTTTTTTATTTTCATTACTATATATGTAATTCTATATTTTATTAGTTATTTTTAGATTTTAGTTGATATATAAACGACTTTCACTTCTATTATTGACTTTCTATCTCTATCCGGGTATTCTAAAAACATAAAAGCAGGAGGAGACGCATATGTCCAAGTTCATAACATGGTATTTAAATCTAAAGTTCAAACAAAAACTGCTGCTTTCCTTCCTTGTTATTATTTTTCTCACAACGCTCTGTATCAGCGGTACCAATTATGCTGTAAGCAATTTGTTAATTACTCGCTATGTATCTGATTACTCCATTGCGATCTCCAGTCAGATTGCTTCTAATTTTGCTTCCCGAGTCGATAATATTGAGGAGACAAACTTTATAAAATATCAGAATGACGGGGCCTTTAATGAGATTCTCCCTGTCTCTGACTATACACCAATTCAAAACCGCTTATCATACCAGTCCGCCGTTGACAATCTCCTCTATTCTACCGATTACTATAAAAGTATTGCTTTTCTGGATCTAAATAACTACTTGTATACCGCCGGATCTGATCTTCTGTCTGATCAAAGTATAGACTATTTTACAGACGAGGCTCCCGAAATAAAAAAATCATGGGGACAATGCGTGTGGGACAGCTGCCCAAACGGAAACCTGTTATTAAAACGGGCACTCTATCACCTTCCTACCGGTACGTATATCGGCTGCCTCTTTGTGGAAATAGACAGGGATTACCTGATTAAAGTGTATGAACAGTCGATTGACCGCTACGGCGGAAGTGTTGTAATATTTAACCCGGCTCATAAGCCTATGATCTCTGACCATGACACGTTTGAAAAAATCGCTCTGGAGGCAATATCAAGCGCCACCCAAGCCGAAAATCATACAGTGAAAATGAATGGAGAAACGTATACTGCCGCCGTATACAATACTCCTGACGGGCAGTGGACTCTTACTCATATCGTTTCCCTTTCTCAGCTGACCGGTAAACTTCATGTAATCGGATATTGGATACTTTTTATAGGATTTGCTGTATTTGCGTTGGCTATTGTCCTTGCCTTCCTGATTTCCGGCAATATCTCTCAAAATTTAAAGCTGCTCACAGACAGCATGAATCAATTCTCCAACGGAAATTTTGATGAGCACATTGTGCCGGCCAGTCACGATGAATTTGCCATCATTGCGGATAATTTCAATACAATGGGACAAAAAATAAAAGCGCTGATGAGGGAGGTTGCTTTGGAACAAAAGCAAAAACAGCAGATTGAGTACCAGATGCTGGAGTTCCAATATAATGCTCTTCAAGCACGTTTGAACCCCCATTTTCTTTATAATATTCTGGATTCTATCAGCAGTCTGGCCAAACTGAAGGATGAATATGATATCAGTGACTGGATCTGTCTGCTCAGTGACATGCTGAGGGAAAGCATTGGGCAAAAAAAGCGCCTGATTCCACTGGATGAAGAAATATCCTATGTCAGAAAATATACGACTCTGTATCAAATGATGTATCGGGATCGTGTAACCTTTATTTACAAATCGGATCCCTCACTTTCTTTCATACCAGTTCCGGCATTTATCCTTCAGCCCATAGTAGAAAATGCCATTGTTCATGGAATTGAGGGAATCTCAAGACACGGGATCATTCATATTTGCAGTTTTAGCCAGGATAATACTCTGATCCTGGAAGTGTGTGATAACGGGCATGGGATGTCTCAGGATATGATTGAAATGATTTTAAATTCCAGATACTCATCGGAAGACTCAGGTTCTCCATCACATGCCAAAGTAGGTCTCATAACCGTTCTGGAGCGCATCCGTCTTCTGTACGGCCCTGAATTTGGCATTCGTATTCAATCCGTACCGGAAGAGGGAACCCGGATTCGGATTATCCTGCCTGTTGCTGTTTCTCTATATCATGATCACAATTCAGAAGACCAGGAGTGATTGAATATGTACAAAATAGTTATTATTGATGATAATGAACTGACTCGCAAATCAATCGCCAAAACAATAAAGCGGCAGCTGCCCGACTGCGCAATAGTTGGCGACGCCTCCAACGGACGGGAGGGCTTAAGCTGCATACAGTCTGTATGTCCCGATATTATTATCAGCGATATCAAAATGCCGGACCTGGATGGCCTGTCCATGGTGCGCATGGTCCAGTCATCCCTGCCGGCTTCTCAGATTATTTTTATCACCGGTTATCAGGATTTCGAAAATGCCCATGCTGCCATCAGGCTGCATGCCTGTGCCTTCCTGCTGAAACCAATACATGACAGCCAGCTTCTAGAGGCAATTGCACTTGCAAAGGATGAGATTCAAAAAAATGCGCCCTCCATGATACAGGGTTTTCAGGAACTCAATCTCTTTTTACAGCAAAATGCCCCGGAAGCATTTGAAGAAAAATTGTCTTCTATATACAGAAAAGCCATTTATCTAGTGCAAAAGGCTCCCGATGATTCCTCTGATATACTGCTTAACTGTATGCGCCAGGTCTGTTCCATTATCCTGCACTACTTCTGGAATCTGGCACCGCAAAAAATTAACCTTGATCAGGAAACCACGAATCTGTATCACTTTACTCAGGTTCCAGACAGTGAGGCGGAGTGGTCCGCTTTTCTTATGGGCTACTATAACCGGCTCCATCTGTCTGTTGCGAGAGAACATCAGAACTACAGCCTCATAATTACCCATGCTTTACAGTATCTCGAAAGCCACTATCAGCAGGAACTCAGTCTTTCAGAAGTTGCAAAGGTTGTTTCAGTAAACCCCTCCTATTTAAGTTCTCTAATCAAAAAAGAGACTGGAAAAAATTTTATAGATATAATTATTGAAGCCCGGTTGGAACACGCAAAAAAACTTCTACAGAATCCTAGCCATAGGATCAATGAAGTCGCTGATTTATCCGGATTTAAAGATTATGCTTATTTCTATCAAACATTTAAAAAACATGTGGGACTCTCTCCTAAAGAATATCGAAACCAGTTTCTATAAATTTATTATAATAGATGGATAACGCCGGACACTTGGAAAAATTTTCCTTCTCTGCTATACTGATACCATCACATTCTGTATACATCTGACATTCAGTCTGAGGAGGAAGAATTTATGAAAAAACTAACTGCTTCACATTACAACGACGCCATGGCCTATGCCCTTCTGGAACCGGAATTCAACCTCTTCCTCATCGGAGATTTAGAAAACTACGGCCTGGAGTCGGAAAACGTCTCCGTATACACGGCCGACACCTGGACAGGGGGGACACTCCCCTACTTTATTCTGGATTACAGGAGCAATTTCCTGTTCTACAGCCATACCACAGATTACAATAAGGCTGAAGTAGCCGAATTTCTCTCCGAATTCCAGATGCGGAATCTGAGTGGAAAACGGGAACTGCTTGAACCCCTCATGCCGTTTTTAAAAGGTCTTGAGCTGGTCCCTACGTATCTGGCAAGACTTAACCAGACAGCCATTCCCGACGACCCTGCCTTTCCTGCAAGGCGCCTTCTCCCGGATGATATTGACGCGATCTACTCACTGCTAAAGCAGATAGACGAGTTTTTCACCATGCGGAGTAAGACGGAAGAGGAAAATCGGGAAGATATTCTGAATTCCATGACAAATGAAGGCCGGATGTACGGTGTCTTTGAAAATGGAACGCTTGCCGCCGTAGCCGGGACCTCCGCCGAAAATTCCATGTCAGCCATGGTCGTCAGCGTCGCGACTCTGCCCGAATACAGAGGCCGCGGATACGCCACCCGGCTGGTAACCCGTTTGTGTCAGGACTGCCTTGCCGACGGCATGAAATTTCTCTGTCTCTTCTATGATAATCCGGAAGCCGGCGTCATTTACCGCAAGATTGGGTTTAAGGAGCTGGGGCAGTATGCTATGGTGAGAAGTATTGATAAATAATCCGAATGCATAAAATCAGGAATCCGGCTTATTGAACTTTTCTGCAAAAAAGAAAGCTTCTGCAAAAGCACTCCCCGTCAAACATCTCGTTTGCGCTGGTGCCTTTGCAAAAGCTTTCTTTTCATCCGCTCTATTACTGTGTGTTTCAATTCTTAAATCTCATACTTATGTTTCAGCCTCAGCCTCGCCAGCGACCTCGCCAGCGACGCCTCAAAATGCGAATGTTCCTGGATGCTCTTACTCTGTCTGAGCTGCTCCTCGGCCCTCTCTCTGGCCTCCTCGGCACGCCTTTCATCAATATCCTCAGGACGTTCCGCAGTATCCACCAGAAGTGTGACACGGTTATTGATAATCTGCACAAAGCCGTTGCCCACCACACCGTTAATCCATTCGCCGCTTTCATTCATCAGTCTCATCTCGCCGATCGCAACTGCAATTACCATGTCCTCATGGTGCGGCAGAACCTCTTTTTCTCCGTCTAACAGGGGGATGATGAGCTTCTGGCACGGTCCCTTAAAGAACACCTTGTCAGTTGCAATGATCTGCAGAAAAAATGTATTTGCGCTCACAGGCCCTCACCTCTATCTGCCTTCCTCGGCTCCTAATGTCTTCGCCTTCTCGATTACCTCGTCGATCGTTCCCACGTTAAAGAACGCCGCCTCCGGATACTGGTCCATCTCGCCTTCTACGATAGCCTTAAAGCCACGCACCGTCTCCTTCAAAGGAACGTACTTTCCGGCTACGCCGGTGAAATTCTCCGCCACGGAGAATGGCTGGGATAAGAATTTCTGGATCTTTCTGGCGCGGTTTACCGTGGTCTTATCCTCATCGCCCAGCTCCTCCATTCCGAGGATCGCGATGATGTCCTGAAGCTCTCTGTATTTCTGAAGGGTCTCCTGAACCATTCTGGCAACCTCATAGTGTTCCTCACCTACCACATCCGGTTCCAGAATACGGGAATTGGATTCCAGCGGATCAACCGCCGGATAAATACCCTGTTCCACGATCTTTCTCGACAGAACCGTCGTCGCATCCAGATGGGCAAAGGTGGTCGCCGGAGCCGGATCCGTCAAGTCATCGGCCGGCACGTAAACCGCCTGAACCGAAGTAACAGAACCGTTCTTGGTGGAAGTAATCCTCTCCTGTAACTCGCCCATCTCCGTCGCCAGTGTCGGCTGATAGCCAACAGCGGACGGCATACGTCCGAGCAGCGCGGACACCTCGGAACCGGCCTGAACGAAACGGAAGATATTGTCGATAAACAGCAGCACGTTTTTATGCTCCTGGTCACGGAAGTATTCCGCCATGGTAAGCCCCGTCTCCGCTACACGCATACGGGCTCCCGGCGGCTCGTTCATCTGACCGAATACCAGGGCCGTTTTCTCAATAACACCGGACTCTCCCATCTCGGTCCATAAGTCATTTCCTTCACGGGAACGCTCTCCAACACCGGTAAAGATGGAATATCCGCCATGCTCTGTCGCAATGTTATGAATCAGCTCCTGAATGAGGACCGTCTTGCCTACACCGGCGCCTCCAAACAGACCGATCTTTCCGCCCTTCGCATAGGGGGCCAGAAGGTCGATAACCTTGATTCCCGTCTCCAGGATCTCCGCTACCGGGCTCTGTTCCTCAAATGACGGCGGATCCCTGTGGATGACCCATTTCTCGCCTTCCTTTAACGGTTCGCCGTTGTCAATTGTCTCACCCAGGACGTTAAAAAGGCGTCCCAGTGTCTGCTCGCCGACAGGAACCCTGATTCCCGAACCGGTGGCCGTTACTTCCATATCTCTGCAGAGTCCTTCGCTGGAAGCAAGCATAATGCAGCGCACGGTATTATTTCCCAGATGCTGGGAAACTTCCATTACGCAGCGTTTTCCGTCATTATCTACCTCAAGGGCGTCCTTTATGCACGGCAGCTCCACGCCTTCCTCAAACTCCACGTCTACAACAGGCCCTAAAACCTGCACAATTTTTCCTTTATTCATAATCTGTTTCTCACAGCTCGTGAGGACTCCTCCTCTCTGTTATTTTTTCTTCTTCTTTTTTTGGGCCTTGGCTCCGCTGATTACCTCAGTGATCTCCTGGGTAATGGCAGCCTGGCGGACCCGGTTATAGGTAATTGCCAGTTCATCCAGCATATCCTGCGCACTCTTTGTGGCAGCCTGCATGGCCATCATTCTGGAATTCTGCTCGCTGGAGTAGGATTCCACCAGACCGCCATAGATAAATCCGGCTATATAGTTTGGTACGATGGCATCGATCACCGCCTTGGGCGATGGCTTCATCGTGATTTCCTCTAAATGGATGTCGATCGGTATGCCCTGGGGCACGCTGAAATTAGACTTCGGAAGCGGTAAAAGCTGCGTAATCTCGGCCTCCATCTTCATTGCATTGACCATTCTGGTATAAATCATGTATACCTCATCCAGTTTCCCGGACAGGAAATAATCCACGATTTTCTCCTCAATGATCCTCGCCCGGCTCATATTCGGGTTTTGCACCGTATACCGGAAATCCTGCTCTACCGGAATCCCCTTTCTCACAAAATACTGCTGGCCCAGCTCACCGACCACGAACAGCATGGGATTGCCGCCCTTGTCGATCTGTTCCTGCACCAGCTTGAATACGTTGTGATTGTATGCGCCCGCAAGGCCTTTGTCCGCGGTTACCACGATATATCCGATCTTCCTGTCTTCCGGCCTAATCTGCGGCCTCGTATCGAAATACGGGTCCTCTATCTCCGGTGTATGCCTGACAATTCGGGAAATGGTCCTCTGGAGCGCATAGAAATAGGGTTCTGTATCGGTTAAGTTTTTTCTGGCCTTTTTAAGCTTTGACGAGGAAATCGTATACATCGCATTCGTAATCTTCATCGTACTCTTGATACTGTTCATCCTGCTTTGTATCTCTCTCGCATTTGCCATATCTTACACCTGCTTCTGTTTATTTGTTTCAATTCACATTTCGAGTTTGCAGATCAACTCAAAATGATGCCATTGTGTTCTGTTTAAATTCTTTCACACCGTCTACAATGCTCTGCTTCAGCTCGTCGGAAAGAACTTTCTTCTCTTCGATCTCCTTCACGATTTCCGGATACTTCTGCTCAAAGAATGTCAGCATTTCCTTCTGGAAGCCCTTGATCTTTGACACTTCCACATCGAGAAGAAGCCGGTTATTAGCGGCTACCAGGCTGATGACCTGATCATGTAAGCTCATCGGATGGCAGAGCGGCTGTTTTAACATCTCCGTCAGTCCCTTGCCGTACTGGATCATCTCCTTTGTCGCCGGATCGAGGTCCGAACTGAACTGGGTAAATACTTCCATCTCACGGCACTGCGCCAGGTCGATACGAAGGCTTCCTGCCGCTTTTTTCATAGCCTTTGTCTGAGCCGCGCCGCCGACACGGGATACGGAAAGTCCCACATTGACTGCAGGTCTCATACCGGAGAAGAATAAATCGCTCTCCAGGAATATCTGTCCGTCCGTGATGGAGATAACGTTTGTCGGGATATATGCCGAAACGTCCCCGGCCTGTGTCTCAATAATCGGCAGCGCCGTAATAGAACCGCCGCCCTTTTCCTCACTCAGCCTGCTGGATCTCTCCAGAAGCCTGGAATGCAGATAGAACACGTCGCCGGGATACGCCTCACGTCCCGGAGAACGCTCCAGAAGCAGTGACAGCGCACGGTAAGCAACCGCATGTTTCGACAAATCGTCATAAACAATCAGCACATCTTTTCCCTGATACATAAAATATTCTGCCAGAGCCGTTCCGGAATAGGGGGCGATATACTGAAGCGGCGCCAGTTCACTGGCCGTTGAGGACAGAACGATGGTATAATCCATAGCGCCATACTGGCTTAATGTGTTCACCATCTTCGCAACGGTAGAAGCCTTCTGGCCCACTGCCACGTAGATGCAGATTGTGTCTTTGCCCTTCTGATTTAAAATGGCATCGATGGCAATCGAGGTTTTACCGGTCTGACGGTCACCGATGATCAGCTCACGCTGGCCGCGGCCAATGGGGAACATGGAGTCAATGGCTAAGATTCCAGTCTCCATGGGGACCGAAACGCTCTTTCTGTCAATAATACCCGGCGCCTCATTCTCGATCGGGCGGTAATCATCGGACTTAATCTCGCCTTTTCCGTCAATGGGGGCGCCCAATGCGTTGATAACCCTTCCTATATAAGCGTCGCCAACCGGGATACCGGCACGTTTCTTCGTTCTCGTAACCTTACATCCCTCTTTAATCTCTTTATCTGAACCAAACAGGATGCAGCCGATGTCATCCCGTCTGATATCCTGTACCATACCTTTTACACCGTTATCAAAGATAACGATCTCGCCGTACATGGCGTGGTCAATTCCATAAATCGTCGCGATTCCGTCACCGATTCCGATGACTGTGCCGACCTCCTGGTCTCTTGCATGTACGTCATAATCTTCAATCTCGCTTCTTAAGATGGAAATAATCTCATCTGAATTGATTGAACCCACGCTTCTCACCTCCGCATCAATATTTGCTCTAACTGTTTCATACGTCCTTTTATACTCCAGTCTGTCTCCACATCGCCGGTGCGGATCACAAATCCGCCGCCCAGACTGGAATCCTTAACAAGGCGGAGTTCCACATCCTGTTTCTGGTATTTCTTCATCAGCATCTGCTTAATTTTCTTAAGCTGCTCTGCGTCCGGCTCCGTCACGTAATACAACGTCGCTCGCAGACTGCCTTCCTGTTCGCATGCATAGGCATGGTACGCCTCGAAGACGTCTTCGATTAAGTCCATGTCCTGATGTCCACAGAGCACCTTAAGAAAATTCCTCAGCTCTGCCGGAAATACCCGGTCAATGACGCGGTTTTTTTCGCTTTTTTTCACCACAGGGCTCACGAGGGCTTCCTTCAGCTGGGGTACCTCGAGGAACAGCGCTTCCGCATCTGCCACCATTTCCTTCGGAACCTTCCGCTCGTAAAGCACCTGTCCGTAATTATTTGCTGCCTGCGTCATGAGAATCACCTGCTTCTGCTATATACTGGTCGTAGAGTGCCTGGTTCTTCCTGTCATTCATCTCGCCCTGCACAACCTTTGCAGCGGCCGCAAGTACCAGACCTGCAATCTGCGCTTCTGCTTCCCTCATTGCCTTTTCCTGGTCCGCATTCGCTGTCTTGTGGGCATTTTCAATGATTCTGTCAGCCTGTTCTCCGGCTTCTTTTATCATGCGTTCCTGTACGGTCTTCGCCTCTGCCTTTGCCTCTTCCACAAGCCTCTTTCCTTCTTCCGCCGATGCCGCCAGTTTCTCTTCATACTGACTTTTAAGCTCAGAAGCCTGAGACTCGGATTCCCTGGCATTTGTGATGCTTTGATCCACCAAAGCCTGGCGCTTATTCATAATATCCATCACCGGTTTAATCAGGAAATGCTTGAGCAGAAGATACAGGACGATGACATTGACGATGTTCCACACAAGGTTAAAATCCAAACGTAACATCGAAATCGCCTGCCTTTCTATCTATATTCTTAACGTTTTGTCTGTCAGGCATTATTTTAAGAATAAGATGATTAACAGAGCAATAACGAAACCGTAAATAGCAGTTGCCTCGGCAAGAGCACAACCAAGTAATAAGGACTTGCTGATCTTTCCTTCTGCCTCAGGCTGTCTTGCGATTGCGTCTACTGCCTTTGAAGTTGCCAGACCAATACCTACACCTGCACCTACACCTGTTAAAACTGCGATACCTGCACCAATAGCTGTTAACATAATAATTATCTCCTTTTCTCTTTTTAATTGTTTTGATTACTCCAACACTTTGGTTACTCCACTACTTCTTTGATAAAGAGGGCAGTTAAGAATACGAATACATACGCCTGAATGAGTCCGTCAAAGATGTCAAAATACATGCTGAACGGAATCGGTATGATTGGCGCTACGAGCTGCTTAATCAGCTCCATGACTACAAATGAACCAAGCACGTTGCCAAAAAGCCGCATACATAAAGACAGCGGTTTGATAAAAATTTCCAGAATATTGATCGGAGCGATAATCGCTACCGGTTCTGCAAAGCTTTTTACCCATCCCTTAAGTCCCTTCTTATGGAAGCCCGCGTATTCAATCAATACGATGCTCATAAGGGCAAGTGCCGCAGTCGCATTCAAATCCTTGGTTGGCGGTTTAAAGCCGATTAAGCCGATCAGATTCGCAACGCCGATATAGATGGCAACGGATATCAGATACGGAATATATCTTCGCCCTTCTTCTCCAACCAGATCATCAAAGAATTTGTAAATGCCGCCGATTGCCACTTCCAGCGCCAGCTGCTTCTTTCCGGGATTCTCCACCTTTAAATTTCTCACCAGGCAGATGGAAAGTATGGTCAGCGCCGCCATGATAATCCACGATACCACTACGGATTCAGCGATAGGAATTCCACCAAATACCGGAATGGTAAATACCGTTTCGCAGTTAAGTTCTTCCATTAACCTCTCTGCCAAATCCTCCGTAATGCTCACTTCCTTTCATTAAGACTTTCTAATACCATTATAATACTTGTACTCATATTTGTACATTAAGTATACCGTGTATCATACTTGCATCTGCAACAATTGTCAACTTTTCCGCCGCTTCTTAACAAATCGTTAATGAGACTAATTGTTTGAACATTTGGAACAATTTTCCCGGAGTTATTTCTGAAATTCTTATTAAATTTTTAAGGAAATTATGAAGGAATTATGAACATTATTAATTTGAACCCCATTTTTCTTAATTTTATACCAAAAATCATTTCAGTATTTTGTGAAATTTGACCGTGTTTTTTTTGTGTTTTTCATTTCCATCGTCATTACTACCTAAACGTCAAGTTAATATTCTGCAAATGATAGATAAAAAGGCTATCCCCATGGGACAGCCTTTTATTTTGACCATCAAAACTTACAAATGGCTCATCTATGTTTTTTATAATATTTTCGAAAAACTCTTCTTATTAAATAGCTTATTCTCCCGCCTTAAAGTTATAAATTGGTTTTATCACCTGTAAAATTTTTACCGTGGAATCGATGTAGTTCACAATATCATCCATGGCCTCATTGTACGTTCCTTTTACCGTTTTCATCTGTTACCTCTATGCCCTCTTTCCCGTTACCACCTTGCTTTTTTTACCGATTTTAACGCCCGATGCTTTATACTGGCTGCATCCGGCGCAGCATCCCTTTTTATCTGCATAAAGCCCTCTGGCGCATATGCCAAAGCCCATATAGTAAAGACATACTTCTTCTTTGACCTGTCTCATTGTCATCCCTCCTGAACTAAAAAAAGAGCCTCCCGGCTCTTCCAACATCTTTCCTATTCCTGTCATTGTCTCTTTCTCTGATCCTGTCGCTAAAATCCGCTTATTACAAGCGGTAGGATGTCAAATACTTCCTGTAACCCCTGTGCATTGCCTGAATTCCTGTATCGTCCGTCCCGGACGCTTCACATTCCTCCGGCTACACATCAGGCAGTTCGTTCACCTCTCATTGGCGGACGATCAGGATGGACCAGTTTAAGACTCAGCCGGCTGGCTGTTGGTTGAAACCGTATGATATCATCTGTATGCAGCTGTATGATATTTTGTGACTGTATGATCTGTGTTTGTATAAAGAATGAATAGCCGCGTTTCATCGCAGGTCCTCCTCTCTCTTTTCTTTCGATTACAGTATTCCTCACCATTATGGCGTTTCCATTACTCTATCATGGAAGGTTATGGAATGCAAGGGTATGACTGGAAGTGTAAGGATTATGTAAGGATTCATAAAGATACCGCTATAATTGGAATGAGGACTTTCACGCGCTTGCGGTTTATGGTATGATAGAGACAACGCAAAAACTAATAATAAGGAGGTTTCCCATGGGAGAAATGATTTCTTCATTCGACGGAACAAAGCTTTACTTTAACAGAGAAATGCCGGAACAGGCAAGAGCTGCTGCCGTCATTGTGCATGGACTCTGCGAACACCAGGGGCGGTATGATTATCTCGCAGATCTTTTCCATCAGGCAGGCATCGGTACATACAGATTTGACCACAGGGGGCATGGCCGTTCCGAGGGTGAACGCACGTATTATGATGATTTTAATGAACTTCTGGATGATACCAACGTAGTCGTGGATATGGCGATTGCAGATAATCCGGACCTGCCAGTCTTCTTAATTGGTCACAGCATGGGGGGATTCACAGTAGCATTATACGGGGCTAAATATCCGGATAAGAAGCTGCGGGGTCTCATAACCAGCGGCGCTCTGACAAAAGACAACGGCGGACTGATTACCGGTGTTCCAAAAGACTTGGATCCCCACACCCTTCTTCCCAATGAGCTGGGAGCAGGTGTCTGCTCTGTAGCCGAGGTTGTAGACTGGTATGGAAAGGATCCCTATAATACCAAAACCTTCACAACGGGTCTTTGCTACGCGCTCTGCGGGGGACTCGACTGGTTTAGTGGAGCTATCCGGGACTTTACCTATCCGGTGCTTATGCTTCACGGAGAAAAAGACGGACTTGTAAGCGTAAAAGATACTTACGATTTCTTTGCGGAAGCGCCGTCCAAAGATAAACAGATGAAAATATACGGCGGTCTTTTCCACGAAATCTTTAATGAATACTGCCGCGATGAAGTGATTGGAGATGCGATCCGGTGGATCGAACAGAGAATATAAATTCGTACAGGGCGGCTAAAACAGCCGCCCTGTCTGTTAGTGAACTCCATTTCCCCATTTGCGATACCATTCCTGTACACGGCTGCAGTCTATTCCTATCATTCCGGCTGCATCTTCCGCTGAGAACCCCCTGTCATACATATTTTTAGCTGTAATTACAGACCGATTTTCATCTCCCCGAATGATACCCATGGCCTCACCCGTTTTAATTCCTTCTGACAATCCTTCTGACAGCCCCTCCATTCTGCCATCCTCAATCATTCCACGTATCGCTTCACACATATTGATCTTCCCGCCTTTCTCCCTGTACCGCTCTTTTACTTCTTCCAGCTCCCTGGATTCCGTCAATGCACTGATTACATCATACGCGTCTTCCGCAAGTTCCTTAAACCGTTCTTCATTCTGAAAGGTAAACCTTTTTGCAGCATTCTTATCCGCTGCCTTTTGGATAAATCCAAATACCTCTCTCAAATCCGTCCGGAACCTCTCTGTCTTTTCAAAATGCCTGACTTCTAAAATATGTATCCGGTAATTATTAAGCATTCCCCTTATTTCTTCCGGAATTCCGGTTAAATCCAGCATCTCATATAACGAACCGGCCCCCCGCCATGGTTCTGTACCATAATACAGAACGATGGTAAAAACCGCTTTCAGCCGATCCTCTTTTCTGATTCCTCCAAGAAATTCTTTAGAAGAAAGCTTTTTTAGCCTTCGATTTTGTCTTTGAAGCGTTCGAAGCTGTTCATCATATCCTGCCGCATCTTCCAGCATAATCCGCACCGGCATTCCATAATGAATCAGATTCTGATGTTCCAGGCCAACGATTATAAAGTTCATTCCAAAGATGATCTTCCTAACGGCATCCCGGTATTTTTGAATGGTCACCCACTCCTTAAACCGCCCAAGCAGTCCGTTTATCACAGGATTACCACTCACTATATCTTCTGCTTTAACAATCTGCCGGCCATTAAATATATATGCATTAATCAGGTCTGCATACCGGTACTCATCCTCGAAATACTGTGCCAGCGCAACATCACACTTTCCCATGTTTTACCTCCTGTTCCTGCTACAGTTCACCGGATCAGAGAAAAACCTTTTATTACGCTGTCGAAGACGCTACAAATACAGCCCCACGGCCTTCGGGAGCATTTCTTCTCTGTCATTAAAGCATATAAGGGATCTACTGGCTGAACTGCCCGAACTGGCCTGGTTATGGCCTTGAATACTAGATTTTTGACTTTTATTTTTAACGCAAGCTCTTTTTATACTTTAACTAAAAGTATATTTTATCCATTTATAGAGTACCACAATTCAGTTTCTTTTTCAAGCATATTTTTACATATCAGTCAATTAAAAAAGAGTCCCTTCTGTTCTGACTCCGTTCAAAAGAGTAAGCCCACCAGGCGCCGGCTGTCTGAATTCTTACAAAAAGGCCACAGAAAACAGCGCCGCCCTCTGGCGGCCGCTGTATCCTGCGGCCCTTCTATTCATGTATTCAATGGCGTTTTACAAAACGCCCTTCCTTCATGATCACCTTCATATTCTCCACGCAGATGTTCCTGATATTTTCCAGTGGATTCCCGTCAAGAACCAGTAAATCAGCACTCTTGCCTTCCTCCAGTGTACCGGTTACGTCATCAACCTTCAGCATCTCAGCGCCTACTTTGGTAGCGGCAACGATGGTATCCATTTCGCTGATGCCTGCACACTCCACGAAGGAGTACATCTCACCCATTGCGGTATAACCGTATGGCGTCAGACTGGAGCAGAAGGAATCAGAACCAATGGTAAGACCAATGCCTTTCTCTTTTGCTCTTCTTAAGTTAGCGTAAACACGGTTTAATTCTTTTTCCACGACATCGCCGCCCTCGAATTGATCATGGATTTCCGGTACGTATGTCGGCGGATATGTCTTAAACCATTCGTGTAAGAACTGGATCGTCGGGCAGAAGTAGATACCTTTTTCCGCCATGATATCAAGACACTCGTCATTTAAAGCCTGGCCGTGGATAATCAGATGAACACCGGCCTTTGCGCAGTCTAATGCACCGCCAAAGCCTTCACAGTGAGCCCACACCGGGATTCCCACCATATTGCATTCGTCTACGACCGCCTGGATCTCTTCCATGCAGTAATGCTGATCCAGCTTCTGGTCCCAGCGCCAGATTCCGCCGCCGGTTGCCCAGATTTTAATTGCATCAGGGTTATCACGCAGTCTTCTTCTCACTGCTTTTCTTAAATCCCACGGCCCGTCGATTCTCTCTGCCCACGGATGGCCCAAATCATTATGCTCTTTTAACAGTTTATGGGAATCTCCATGGCCTGCTGTACGGCAGAATCCAAGACCGGTACCGACAACACGGGGACCTTCCATGATTCCGGCTTCTACCATATCGCGGATTGCAAGGCCGTTGCGTCCGATCTCGCCAACCGTGGTAAGGCCTGTTTCCAGACATTCGTGCGCCTGCTGAACAGCTACAACAGCCTTCTGCTCAACACTTTCCAGTACCCAGTCACTGTCGTCATCCGTTAAGTTTCCGGAGAAATGCAGATGAGTATCGATTAAGCCGGGCATTATTGTCTTTCCTGAAACATCGACGATTTCATACTCCGGTCCAACTTCTTTTCCCGCTCCCGCATAGGCAACTTTTCCGTCCCTGACCAGAACCAGGGAATCCTTAACTGGCTCCGCACCGGTACCGTCGATCAGCAGTCCGCCGACAAATGCGGTATCTTTTAATTCTTTCTTCATGGTAAAACCTCCTTTAAATGTTTGATATATTATTTTTTCTGAGAAAACATTTTTAAAATGAGACCAACGATCAGCCAGCCCGCCACGATCAGCCACTCTACCGGCTTTAAGGCCGCCGGGCTTATCGGAATAACCATCAATGCGATAATAATGGAACCAGCCAGACAGGCGGCTCCGATTCCCAGCCTGCCGCCAGGTACTTTATACGGTCTCGGAAGGTCCGGTTCCGTCGTCCTCATGCGAAGGCAGGCAAAGCTTACCATAGTACAGGAGAAAATAAATGCCAGTGCGGATACATTGGTCAGAGGAACCAGCATTTTCTTTCCCAGAAACGGTCCGACGATGGTCAGACAGGCCAGAAGCGTATTTGCCATTTTGGGAGCACCGCTTTTGGGATCGATTTCAGCAAATTTCTCAGGAAGCTGGCCTTTTCTCCCCATTGCCAGCATGATTCGGCTGGTGGCTCCAAAAAAGGAGTTCATCGGTCCCATCGGCCCTAAGGTTGCGATAACCAGCATAATGACATACAGGATCATATTGATGTCTCTTAAGCAGGCCAGAGCCGGAACGGAATTCTTTACAAAATCGGACCACGGAATGATGGTTCCGAAGGAATAGATACAGATCATGTAGAAACCGCCGGCAGCCAATAACGCCATACTGATCACCTTGCCGAATTTATTCCAGTCAAGGCCCTCCGCCGCTTCCTCTGCCTGCTGCGGAATCGTATCAAATCCGGCATAGAAGAACGGTGTCATAACAAGAACGGATACGATTCCGGCAAACATATTGGTCGCACTCGTCGAAGATCCCGCTCCTTCCACCTGTCCGAACGCAGGTAATATGTTGTGCGGGCCGCCCTTTACAAAGGAAATAGCCATAGCCAGAAGCATGCCTCCCAGCAGCGCCTTCGTCAAAAACGCCTGCAGCTTGGCAGCGGAACTTGCCCCTTTAAAATTCAGAAAAATCACGTAGCATGCAAAGCCCAGCGCTATGATGGTCGGGAACAGATAGACATCAGCACCCATAATGGTATAGAGCTTTACTGACCGAAGAAACGGCAGCATGTCGCCAAACATGTCGGAAACAAGCGTCGAGATTGCGATTGCCTCCCACGGACACAGGATACCGTTTCCAAGTGCCAGAAACCAGCCCGTTATGTAAGAAACATTTTTGCCGAAGGTTCTGTCGACATACTCGACGATTCCTCCCGATATCGGTATCGCTGCCGTCAGCTCCCCGAATACCGCGCCAATCGGCAGCAGAAATAAAGCGCCGATAAAAAATGCAATCATTGCAGCGACAGGACCGCCGCCGATAATCATCCAGTCACCAACCAAAAGCACCCAGCCCGTCCCGATGATCGCGCCGAAACCGATTGTGAAGTAGTTCCAGATGGATAAGGTTTTCTGCATACCCGGCCCTTCCGGAGCTGTCTGTTTGGAACCAGCCATAGAATTAATTCCCCCTTTTATTTGGTATATGTGTCACTTGACAAAAGCCATTTTAACTCTTATGATTTTATAGTCAATTGTCTGTGCACAAAAGACATTTTTCATGTCAGAAACGGCACCTGTTTCGTTAATTTTGATCTGTTCGCCCGGCGAATTGGTTCAGAGAGGAGAAGCTTTATGTATAAAGTTGCAATATGTGATGACAATCCGGCAGACTTACAATTAATAACTGATTATCTGACAGAACCAGAATTTCATTATCCGCTGGAACTGTTCTCCTTCCATGACGGCGTAGAGCTGGCTCATGCGTATCAAAAGGAAGGTCAGTTTGATTTAATCATCCTCGATATGATGATGGACCGGTTAAACGGGATCGAAACAGCACTAAAAATACGAAAAGTGGATCAAAACGTTGCCATTCTCATCGTAACGGCAACTGTAGAATACGCCATTGAAGGCTATAAGATCAACGCGGCCCGCTACATTGTAAAACCGGTATCAAAACGGGAATTTCAAAAGATCACCAGGAATATTTTTGCCTTCATTGATAAAAAGAGAGGGGCTTATTACCGTTTTCCCAGCAAAAGCGGAACTACCGTCATCTCCATGGAAGACATCTTCTATTTTGAGTCGGACATCCGTTCCATCCACATCTCTTCCAGACAGGGTGACTATACCTTTACCGGACGGATCAGCGCTGTGGAAGAGCAGACGGAAGGCCATGGATTTCTCAGGGTCCATAAGAGTTTCATTGTAAATCTAAAGCACGTTCACAATATTTTTAAGGATTCCGTAACATTAGATAATGGAGAAGTGATTCCCTTAAGCCGTCACCGCCACAGGGAAGTAAATCAGAAATTTTTAGATTATATGGAGGAGCAGATCATATGACGGTCTATTACCAGCTGGTGCTGGACACGATTCTTTCCTGTGCCGAAACACTGATTCTGTTTCAGATGTACCGCGCTTTTTTAAGGCGTAACTCCCGCCCCAACAAATACTATTATCTGGGGCTTTTTTCATATTTCGTTTTTCAGCTTGTCACGTACGCCGGCCGCTGGCCCCTGTTTTCGGCCTGGATCTACTATCTGCTGTTTACGCTTTTGCTGGCATGCCTCTTTTTCGCGGATACACTTCAGATTAAAATTCTCGTGACATACCTCTTTGTCACCCTGCATTATTCGTGTAAACTGGCCTGCTCCACATTTTTTATGGCATTAAAGCACGCGGATCTGCCGTCGGTCCCCTCCCACCTCATTCAAAGCCCGCTGTCACAGATCGCTGCCTGCATCGTTTTTATTCTGTTTACCTGGCTGTTCATCTATTTCCGCAGCATGCGCCGCCACAATAAATACAACCTGTATTCCGCCATCACCTACTTAGCGCCGGCCGGAATTCTCTTTATCGTCATTCATCAGTTCTATCTGCGGACCGCCGGTCAGACCGCTCCGTTTTATCTGTCGGAGTCCGGAATATTGATGTGTACCTCCTTTGCGCTGTTCTATCTGATTGACAAGACCGAGATGATCGACGAAGCCAGTGAGCGGAGTCTGATGGCCTCCAAGCTGCTGGAACATCAGAAAGATTATTATAAGAGTGTGGAGAAGTCTCAGCATGAAGTGGCAGCCATGCGGCACGATCTGAAAAACCATCTGCACTGCATCGCTTCCTTTATCGAACTGGAACAGTATCATGATGCGCTTCATTATATCGAAGAGATTTACGCGAATTCCAGGCACCTGTCTTCTACCGTTAACATCGGCAACAATCTGATCAGCATTCTGCTGAATGACGCGAAAGAGAGGGCCTCTCAGAATAACATACGCATGACGGTAAACGTTATGGTACCCCCGGATTTACCGATTGACAATGTAGATTTATGCGTGATTCTGGGTAATTTACTGGACAACGCGCGGGAAGCATGCTGCCGTATGGAAGGCAATGAGGAAGACCGTTTTATTGAGGTGGAAATTGTATTCAGGAAGTCTTTTCTTATTATTAAAGTAACCAATTCCTTTAACGGCCAGTACATTCTGAAAGAAAACCGGTACGAAAGCGTCAAAAAGGACCAGCATTTCTGCGGTATCGGCCTCTCCAACGTGCGCACCACGGTAGAAAAGTACGATGGAGAAATGAAGGTCACCCCCAATGAAAAGGAATTTGTGGTTACAGTGATGTTAATGCTGCTGGGAAACTGAAAGGCCGGACCGCCGCAATCCCTTCTTCACCTGAAATACAGAATAAAAAACCAGGAAAGAGAAAACAATCTTGCTGAAACTCGGATTGTTTTCTTTTTCCTGGTTTTTTATTTTTCCGTCATCCCACAGTCTGTCCTTCTTCCATTTCTTCTATTAAAGAAAGAACATTTTCCAGAGAGCAGAACCTGTCATAATCAAAGCAAAGGCATAGCTGATCACCATACAGATCTGAAGCACCCGCGGAGTCTTTAAGCCGGCATTTACATCCCTGCGGAAAATCAGGCGGCAGACGAAGAATCCGCCGAATGGTGTGGCGACTGCCGTCGCAATATTGGCAATAAAGATCAGCTGGGTGGGGGAACCGCCGTAGCTGTAGCAGATGACTGCCGCAAAAGCGATGCAGAGAAGACAGCCCCAGCGGATAAACTTTGTCTCCAGTCCCACTGGTTTATCAATACCCGCTGCCAGCAGTACCATCCCACGCTGTGTATTGCCAAGCAGTGATGAAAATCCCGCCGCCAGCAGTGCAATACCCATAACGACCGGCGCCGCTTTTCCTAAAAACGGAATGAGAAGGTCGCCCAGCTGAGCCGGTGCCTTTATAGCCGTTCCCGTTGGATGCAGCACAATCGCGCCAACCAGTACAATGGCTCCTGATATCAGGATAACGGCAGCAACATGGGCAATGGCATCCGCAAGCATGATTCCGTTAAATAAATCTTCTTTTTTCCACTTCTTTTCAACGCCGAGATACGTTCCGTAAATACCGGCGGTGATAGCTGCATTGGTACTTATGTACGCCAGTGCTGTCGTGAGGCTGCCTTCCGCAACCGTCCAGTGAGTCAGCCCTTTTCCAAGTTCTCCCCACGCCGGCCCGCCTGTGGCAGCCAGTGTGGCATAAAAACAGACAATCATTCCAAGGATACACAGAGTAATCAGCTTTTCCACCTTGGAATAAACCCCTTTCGTGAAATAGCATACCAGGATAATCGCAATCATAATAAGGGATCCCAGCTTCCAGTTCATTCCGAAGATCAGATTCATACCGGCTCCCGATCCTGTTATATTTCCCATTGTAAAGAACAGGCACGCGAAAAATGTAGCCATGCCGACAATGACCGCCGCCCCTTTTCCATAGTAATGGCGGATGGCATGAATCACCGGCATTCCCGTAAGCATGGAGATCCTGTATGTCGTCAGCATGAATGTAATGCCCATAAATGCAATGGGAACGACAAGCCATATCATTGAGTATCCATAGTTGGATCCCAACATCGCAGATGTGGTGATATTTCCGGGCCCGATTACAACCCCCGCCAGAATGATACCCGGACCAATACGTTTTAACAGTTCCAGAAATGATGCTTTTTTGACTTTTGTCTGGTCAAATGCTTCCCCCATATCTTCACCTCTCCTGCAAAAGGCGGCACCGGCTGCTTCCGGCGCCGCCTTTCACAATCCTTTCACTTCTCTGAAATTCTCTGTTTTTTGTTACTGATTACTGAAACTGGCTCATGTCCACCTTTTCCATGCCGCTGTTCTTAAGCCCCAGTGCGATCCAGTCTTTTTCCTCCTGGTTCAGCGGAAGCACCGGTTTGCGCATTAAACCGCTGGAGAATATACCTCGCTGTACAAGAGCTTCCTTCAGCCGCGCATGGGCCTCGCCGGATGGCTGACCGCCGCCGTAAATAGCCTGTGAAATATGATAGATCCGGTCGGACCAGTCCTGAGCCTCCTTTAATGTGTGCTTATCCGGATTAGCAAATACCTCGCGGGCCGGGCAGATGATCTCCGGCACGCAGCCTGCAAATCCGATTAAAGCACCATCCATGCCCGGGAACCAACTGACACACAGCGTCTCATCGTGGCATGTAATTAAAGAAATATCCGGGCATTCCTGACGAAGAAGGCGGACGTCGTGTTCATAGATGGAGGTAACGCGTGTTCCCATCTTGATGCATTTTACATGATCGATTTCCCTGCACATCTTAATCAGTGTCTCTACCGGATAAAATGCCTTGCTGGTAGCCGGATAGAGGTGGATGATGATATCGATATCCGCGCCTTCCGCCACATCCTTCACATACTCAAACGGTGCATCCGCATGCATGCCAAAGCGCAGCCACATGTGAGGAGGCATTAACAGGATTCCGTCAGCTCCTGCTTCCTTTGCTTCTTTTGCCATCTCAATGGATTCTATAGTATTTTCACAGTTGACACCGGAGATGATGGTCATAATATCACCGCATTCCTCACTGCAGATCTCAACCACACGCTTCCGCTCCGCACGGGACAGACCTGTAATCTCGCCTGTGTGGCCGTTGCATACCAGCCCCTGGATTCCCTGATTATAGAAAGTCTTCATCCAGCGAAGGTAAGCACGGAACTCCGGTTCATTGATTGTATAGTCGTCATTTAAAGGTACGGATACCGCCGGGAAGATTGTTTTAAAATTTTTTACTTTTGCCATAATTTTATTCTCCTTTTTATTCAATAAGCTTTCTCTGTTTTCTTCATTCTGATTTTCATCTGACACAACTGCCAGCCCTGAACCTGCTTCACCATCGCGCGCTGGTGTTTCGGCTCCGTTTATGCAATCGTTTGTATGTCTGTAGCTCCTTTATACCATACTGCAGGGCGACGGTCAATAGATACGGGCTCACCTGCAATTTATTGCATATGACCTACAAAAATTTGCATAAAGTATAGTTTAATATGTTTCAATCCAATATTTTTGTATATATTTACCCGCTTCTTCAATAAAACAGGCTGATATGTATCAGCACATCTGTTCCCAAATGTTTCTCCTGTAATTCTTTAGCATTTTGCTTGTATTTCGCTTTCATCTGTATTATATTGGTATTATAGGCAAACGATTGTATATAATTTAAAAAAACAAGGAAAAGGATTGATATTATGGCTACATTAAAAGATGTTGCAAGACTGGCCTGTGTTGACGTAAGCACCGTTTCCCGGGCGCTTAACAATACTTCCTATGTTCATCCGGACACGAAAGCCCGGATCTTTGCGGCCGTAAAGGAATTAAGCTATCAGCCCAACGTTCTGGCCCAGGGGCTGCGGCAGGGCAAGCGCCATACGATCGGGGTCGTAGTACCCCGCCTTCATCTGACGCTGTTTGCCGATATTACCCAGAGCATTGAATCAGAATCCCGAAAACTTGGATATGCAACGCTTATCTGTCACACAGAGGATGATCCGCTGATTGAAAAAGAGTGTCTGAACCGTCTGCGCAATGGTTTCGTGGATGGCATTATCATAGCCGGTACAGGACGCAATGGCCACCTGCTGCGGGATATCCACGCCGGAGGCATCGCAGTGACCCAGATTGTCCGAAAACAGGAAAACAGTATCAGCAGCGTCATCGCCGATTACGATGCCTGCGGCTACGATACTGTCAAATATCTCTATTCCAAGGGCTGTCGGGAAATTGGCCTGATTAACGGCACCACAAGCCTCGCCCCGTACCGGGAACGTTATAACGGCTATCACCGGGCCATGGAAGAGCTTGAACTTACAGAAACCTGCGCCACCTCTCCCATGCCGGGCAACAACTTTGAATACGGGTATCAGTGTACCGAAGATCTTTTAAACCAGAATCCGCATCTGGACGCCATCATGGCGGCCGTGGATATTCAGGGGATGGCCGCGATCCGCGCCCTAAAAGACAGAAAAATCCGCGTTCCGGAGCAGATCCGGCTGGTAAGCTTAACCGGTCACTCCATTGGCGGACTCTTAGAGACAACCATGACATCACTGGAAATTCCCGCCCACGAAATGGGAGAAAAAGCGACACATATGGTCATCGATGAAATCGAAGCGCCTTCCGACAGCAAACCGAGCGTACAGCACCTGGTGTTTTCTGCATCGCTGGTGGAGAGGGAAAGCAGCTGATCCTATATCGTAAAAATTATCCCGTGACACAAACGAGAATCCTGCTGAAAGAATTCTCCGCCTGCGGCGGGCCGCTTCATTGAGGTAATTCCCTGCCGCTTCCGGCAGTGATCTGTAAAACGAAATAAAAGCCCCAACCCCGCAACTCTCTGTCTGCAAAATCGGAACTTTTTCGTGCGCCTTCAGGGACTCGAACCCTGGACAAATAGATTAAGAGTCTACTGCTCTACCAACTGAGCTAAAGGCGCTTCTCTTCAGTTTTGTGTGCCTGTCTCGGTGACACGTGTGTTATTATATAACTGCGTTTGACAAAAGTCAACCCCTTTTTTACAAAAAATTTACAGCTCTTTCATAATTATTTATTTTTCTTCTTTTTCGGGGAGGAAGTACCGAGAATTTTGTTCACTTCCACGAAGGATTTCTTCCATTGCAGTGCCTTCTTGTTGAGCTCTGTCTTATCGCTTGTCGCCTGGAGAAGTTTTACGGTTACCTTGTCTTTCATTCCCATATGGACCGCTCCTGTCATATCCTGTTAACGTTATTCTATGACAGGAGGGTCCCGGCGTGCCAGTCCTTTTCTTTAATTCTTTTTCTTTATTTGTTTCTTTTTCGCTCTGCCACCAGCTTGAATATGGCATTTCCCATGGAAGAAAACTTCTCCTCATATTCCGTCATGATATTTCCCCCCGCCATATCGGAATGGTGCAGATCATACGTATACTCTCGTATCTCCCAGCCCGCTGCCGGTATGGACTCCAGGGAATAATCAAACAGTCCCCGGTTGTCCGTCTTAAATTCTACGACGCCGTCCGATGCCAGAATCTTATCATACACTTCCATAAACGGTTCCGACGTCAGGCGCCTTTTCGCATGGCGGTCCTTGGGCCACGGATCTGAGAAGTTCAGATAAATTTTCTTTACCTCACCCGGGGCGAAAATCTCGGAAAGCTCTCTCGCATCCACACACATAAAGTAGATATTGGAAAGCTCCATCTCCCGGCGTTTCTGGATGCCTCTCAGGAGGACGCTGCAGTACCGCTCAATGCCGACATAATTGATTTCCGGATTTTTGGCGGCCAGCTCCATAATAAACCGGCCCTTTCCCATGCCTACTTCTATCTCTATTGGATTATCATTCCCAAAGACGCCGTTCCAGCGCCCCTTCTTCTCTTCCGGATTGGATACCACGTAAGGGCTGTTTGCGATCTCTTCCTCCGAGCCTGGAATATGGCGTAATCTCATATCTATCTCCTCCAGTACCTGTTAATTTTTCGTTCTGATTGTACCATACAATACGATCCGAGCGCAAGTACAGGCCCATTTGACAGAAGGATCATTCTTGTTTTGGGTTATTTTTTACTTTTCTCTTACAAATAAAAAACTTCAAAATAATAGGTGCACAATTAGAGATAATCTAGTATAATATCTGTATATTGGTATACGATCGTTTTTTGCAAAGGAGGAAGCATATGGGAACTACAGACAACAACACCTGGACCAGGATCCAGCAAAGTGTCCGGGAGACGGAACGTCTCATCGGCCAGAAGCAGTATAATCTGGCCATGATCAAATCCCGCCAGACACTGGAATTTATGGTAAACTGCCTTGGAGAAAAGGCTTTGATTGTAGATGGGGATCTGGCAGACAGTATTGACCAGCTGTTCGAAGGGCACTGGATATCACAGGCCACGAAAGACCACTATCACAGAATTCGGGTACTCGGCAACAAAGCTGTTCACGACGGAAATGACAGCCCTTTCGATGCGAACGAAGCGTTCCAGCTTCTTTCCCAGGAAGCTACAGCCTTTGCAGATATCTATAGCGGCAGACGCCGCAGTACCACGCCCACCAGACCGCAGCAGCGCCCGGCCTCGAGATCTTCACAGCCGGCTCAGAGAAGCACCGGCCAGAGAAGCTCGTCTCCCCAGAGAAGCGGCCAGCGAACAGCGCAGAGACCATCTTCGGCGAACCGGAGCAGACGACGCTCAAAGAAAAAAGGATTTGATCCCTACGATCTGTTAAGACCGGCAGTGATCTTCCTGATTATCCTCGTTGTCGTTCTGGCTGCCATGGGACTCTTTAAGCTGTTTGGCGGTAAGGATGATAAGAAGGAGACAAGCGCTCCGTCCACCTCACCGGAAGTTACCACAGAAGCGACTGCAGCTCCGGAACCGGCTACAGAACCAGAACCCGCTACGGAAGCGCCTATGATTTATAAGACCACGGCAACACCTAATCTGAATGTCAGAGCCGAACCGTCAACTACCGGCGCTGTGTTAGGAAGGCTTGCCCCTGGTACAGTGGTTGATTTCGTCCAGACTTATGATCAGCAGTGGTCGGTTATTATGTTCGAGGGCAAGCAGGCCTATGTATCCAGCCAGTATCTGGCCGCAGAAGAAGCACCTCAGCCATCAGATGCCGGTACAGAAGCGACAACTGCAGCCCAGTAAGCTCTAAAATACAGAATCACGGTACGATCCATGACTCCGCGGAAAACGAATTATTTACGCGGTGCAGACAGACGTCATATGGCGGCTATGTCTGCACCGCGTTTTTTAATAGTGAAACGTATACTCTCTTCCTTTCTTTTGCTTTCACTGATTGAACCTTCCATCATTACCCAGAAAAGCTAATTTTTGATAATTTTTCATCAAAAAAATGAAATAATATTGAATTTCCATAATTTTTAATGACCTATTTCTAAAATTACTATGGAAAATTTTTAAATTTGTAGTATGATTATAAGTTGAAACTTGTGTATTTGCAGGTTTTATCATAATCAGTCATTCCACTAAGCTCATGAGAGACCTCATTATGCCCGATCATAAGGGATACGCTGAATGGATGTGACAGGAATTGCACGTAAGCGGCCGCAAACGCCCGCCAGGTGCTTATAGGAAAGAGGAGGGCAATATATGGATACTGTGATTGAAAAGATATCCGAGATCGAATCTGCTGCCACCGGGATTATGGAAGATGCCAACGAACGAAAAAAGGCATTTGCCAAAGAAATGGATGAACGGACGGCAGCTTTTGATGCTCAGTTGGAAGCTGAGACGAATAAACGGATTGAAGAACTACGGGCCAGAATGGAGATCGAGATGAACGAACGTCTCGAGAAACAGCGGAACGATTCCCAGAACGTCCTTCGCGCAATGGAACAACGTTACCAGGAACATCACACAGAATATGTGGAGGAACTATTTAAAAAAATGATAAAGGAGTGATCATATGGGAGGCCTGCTATCCTACAGCGGCATCACCACCAAGGTCCGGGCCATGGAGAGCCATCTGATCACCGACCGCCAGTTTGGCGAGATGTCCACGCTTGAATCTGTATCTGACGCAGTGGAATACTTACGGCGGCTGCCCGCTTACGGCATGATTTTTTCCAATCTGGAGGGAGTCGACTTACACCGGGGTGCCATCGAACAGCGCCTGATACTGTCTCAATACCAGGATTTTGCAAAGCTCTATCGTTTTGCGAATCTCTCGCAGCGCAAATTCCTGGATTTATATTTCATGCACTACGAGATCGATATCCTGAAAAAATGCTTCCGCAATGCTCTGGGCCACCAGAAGCCTGAAATAGACTTATCCGTATTTCAGGAATTTTTTGAGAAGCACTCAAAGCTTGATCTTATAAAGCTGTCTTCAGCTGGAAGCGTACAGGAATTTATCTCTAATTTGGACGGGTCGATCTATTACGATTTACTGACCCATTTAGATGATGTGGAACATCCCTCCCTGTTTGATTACGAGATCCATCTGGATCTTCTGTATTTCAAAACCATCTGGAAGGTCAAGGGAAAGTATCTTTCCCGAACAGAACAGAAGCTCCTCACCGACTGCTTCGGCAGCAAACTGGACCTTTTAAATATTCAGTGGATATACCGTTCAAAAAAATACTATAACCTGCAGCCGGCAGACATCTATGCACTGCTCATTCCCATCGAGTTCCATATCAGGAAGGAGCAGATTACAAAACTTGTGGAAGCCGGAACGCTGGATGAGTTCTTCCATGCGCTGCAGACAACCTACTACGGCAGACTGGAAGAAATGGATGCCTCGGATCAGACTGAACTGGAAATGCTGGCCGAGGAAGCGCTTAACAAAATTTACAGTGCCACCAGCCGCAAGAATCCGTATTCCATTGCCACACTGAATTCATACCTCTATTTTAAAGAGGAGGAGATTCAGAAGATTATTACCGTCATAGAGAGTATCCGTTACGGCGTCAGCCCGGATGAAATTCTCTCCTATGTGGTAAAGAACCAGTAAAGGGGGTTACTATCCGTGATAGAAAAGATGAAGTTCTTAAGTATCACCGGGCCCAAAGAAGACATCGACCGGGTCATTGACACGTATTTGTCCAAATACGAGATCCATTTGGAAAATGCACTGTCAGAATTAAAGACGGTAAAAGACTTAAGACCATATATTGAGATTAACCCGTACAGGGACACATACCAGCGTGCCGCTGAGCTGGTGGAACTGCTTCCGGCCACAGCGCCGAAGACCACAACCACCGCAGTTTCCATTGAAGAGGCCATCGGCACTATTGAAAAACTGGACGCGACGGTGAAGGAGCTTACGGAAAAAGAAGCCGTGCTCACCGGTGAACGCGATTCCTTACAGGAATCCTTAGACAAGGTAGTTCCCTTTACGGGGCTTAACTACGATTTGAGTTCGATCCTGCATTTTAAATATATTAAGTTCAGATTCGGACGCATTTCCCACGAATACTATAAGAAGTTTGAGAGCTACGTCTATGATTCCATCGATACTGTGCTCTACAAATGCCGTGAGGACGAGGAATACGTCTGGGTCGTCTATTTCGTGCCCGAGACCATTTCCAACCAGATTGACGCAATCTACTCCTCCATGCACTTCGAACGTTTCTTCCTTCCGGATGAGTACGAGGGCACGCCGTTAGATGCCATTCACACCCTGGAGGACAAAATCTCCGCGCTGCAGGCGGATATCGACAGCATCCACAGACAAATGGCCGAGGTACTGGGCAGTCAGCGCGATAAGCTTCTGGCCTCCCATGACAAGCTTTCCACTTTCTCCACCAACTTTAACGTCAGGAAGCTGGCGGCGTGCACAAAGCAGAACGTCAACACCTTCTATATCTTGTGCGGCTGGATGAGTGAAAAGGAAGCCAAGGCGTTCCAGAAGGAGATCTCAAACGATGAAAAGACCTTCTGCATCGTGGAGGATGACCACAACAATATCATAAGCAGACCGCCGACAAAGCTTCATAATCCAAAGCTGTTTAAGCCGTTTGAAATGTTTATCCAGATGTACGGCCTTCCGGCCTATAACGAGATCGACCCGACCATACTGATCGGCATCACCTATTCCTTCCTCTTCGGCTTCATGTTCGGAGACGTGGGACAGGGACTCTGTCTCCTTCTCGGAGGCTTTCTGCTTTACCGGTTCAAGAAGATGAATCTGGCGGCTATCATCTCCTGCTGCGGCTTCTTCTCCACCATATTCGGCTTCATGTTCGGCAGCGTGTTCGGCTTCGAGGATATCATCGGCGCCGTATGGCTGCGCCCTATGGAACACATGACGAATCTGCCGTTTATCGGTAAACTGAACACGGTATTTATCGTGGCCGTCTCCATCGGCATGGGGATCATCCTGCTGACCATGGTGCTTAATATCATCAACAGTCTCCGGGATCATGATCCGGAAAAAACATGGTTTGACACCAACGGTGTGGCGGGTCTCGTGTTCTATGCGAGCCTGGTTCTTACAATTGTATTATATATGACGGGCAATCCGGTACCGGCGACCATTCTGTTAGTCATCATGTTTGGGATTCCGCTGCTCATCATGTTCTTCAAGGAACCGCTTACCCATATTCTGGAAAAGAAAGCACAGATCATGCCGGCAGGCAAAGGCATGTTTGTGGTTCAGGGATTTTTTGAACTGTTTGAGGTACTGCTCAGCTACTTCTCCAACACGCTTTCTTTCGTCAGAGTAGGCGCTTTCGCAGTGAGCCATGCAGCCATGATGGAGGTTGTTCTCATGCTGTCCGGCGCGGAAGCCGGCAGCCCCAACTGGGCGATCGTCGTACTCGGCAACTTATTCGTGTGCGGCATGGAGGGCTTAATCGTGGGCATCCAGGTGCTCCGTCTTGAATATTACGAGCTGTTCAGCCGTTTCTACCGCGGAACCGGCCGTGCATTTAAACCATACGGAAAGACAAATTAAATAAAATCGATCAGGAGGTATCTTATTATGTCAACTTTAGTCAAAATAACCTTAGCAGCAGCTTTAATCTTAAGTATCGCAGTTCCTTTCGGCGCATTTGCCATGGGTGAGAAATCCAAAGGCCGTTACAAAAAGGCGCTGGGTGCTAACGCCCTCTTATTCTTCGGCACTCTGATGGTATCCGCAGTCTTCATGTTCTCCGGCAGCGCAGTGGCTGCTGAACCGGCTGCCGCAGCTTCCGGCGTGGCAGGCATGGGATATTTAGCTGCCGCACTTTCCACCGGTCTGGCCTGTATCGGCGGTGGTATCGCCGTATCAGCCGCTGCATCCGCAGCTCTTGGCGCCATCAGCGAAGATGGTTCCATCCTTGGTAAATCACTGATCTTCGTAGGTCTTGCCGAAGGTGTTTGTCTGTACGGTCTGATCATTTCTTTCATGATCTTAGGTAAGTTATAATCGATGAAAATGTATTTAATCAGCGACAACATCGACACCTGGACCGGCATGAGGCTGGCCGGGGTGGAAGGTGCCGTCGTCCATGAAAAGGCTGAGTTAAAACAGGAACTGGATAAAGTCCTGGCCGACAAGGAGATCGGAATTGTTCTACTGACAGAAAAATTCGGACGGGAGTTTCCGGACATCATCGACGATGTAAAGCTGAACCGGAAGCTGCCCCTCATCATAGAAATTCCCGACCGCCATGGTACCGGCCGCAAGCCGAACTTTATCACAGATTATGTAAACGAAGCCATCGGATTAAAACTATAGGAAAGAGGTGGTCATCTTGACAACTGAGGAAAAATTACAGCATTTCCTGGATTTCTGTATGGAAGATGCGAGAAACCGCAGTGCAAAGATGCTCGATGAATATACCGCCGCCCTGGAACAGACCTTTGAAGAGCATCAGGCAGATGCGAGACGGAGAGCCGAACAGCAGGTGGAACTGGAAAGCGAACGGATCGAACATGAGACGAACAAAAAGCTTTCCCTGGAGCAGATTGGCATCAAACGGGAGCTCGGACATAAACAGGAAGAACTGAAAGACAAAATTTTTGTGGAGCTTAAGGATGTGCTGGAACAGTACATGGAAACTCCCGAATATACACAGCTTTTGGAGAAGCAGATCCGCCACGCCAGAGAATTTGCCGGAAACGAATTCTTTACGATCTACATTGACCCGGCGGACGAGACGAGACTGAACCGTCTGGCGCTCCACAACAGCGCCGACATCCGCGTGAGTGAGTACTCCTTCGGCGGCGGCACACGGGCCGTCATTCCCTCCCGCCATATCCTGATTGACAACTCTTTCCAGACAAAACTGGAGGAGGCAAGACGGGATTTCCGCTTTAACTTAAAGGATCTGGAGGGAGGTATCACCAATGAATAATACTGGCACAATTTCCGGTATCAACGGCCCTGTTATCTATTTAAAGGGCGACCCCGGATTCAAAATGAATGAAATGGTTTACGTCGGCAGGGACAACTTAGTCGGCGAGGTCATCGGTCTCACCTCCGGGCGCACCATCGTCCAGGTATACGAGGAAACCAGCGGATTAAAACCGGGAGAGACGGTTACGGCCTCGGGTTCACCGGTTTCCGTCACACTGGCTCCCGGCATTTTAAACAACATATTCGACGGTATCGAGCGTCCTTTAACCGAGATCGCAAAGACCGGCGGCGCCTATATCGACCGCGGCGTCCATGTGGACTCCCTGGACGGCGAAAAGAAATGGAACACCCACATCACCGTTAAAAAGGGCGACCGTTTATTCCCGGGCTCCATCATCGCAGAGGTTCCCGAGACCCCGGCCATTGTCCACAAGGTCATGATTCCTCCGGACATGGAAGGCTACGTCCTCGATGTTGTTTCCGATGGTTCCTACACGATTCACGATGAAATTCTGACGCTTCAGCTTCCGGATGGTTCAGAGAAGAAGCTTACCATGACACAGAAATGGCCGATTCGAGTACCGAGACCTACCCTTAAGAGATATCCGGCTTCCCGGCCCCTGATCACCGGCCAGCGTATCATCGATACCTTATTCCCGCTGGCAAAGGGCGGCACCGCCTGTATCCCCGGCGGTTTCGGTACCGGCAAGACCATGACCCAGCACCAGATTGCCAAGTGGTCCGACGCTGATATCATCATCTATATCGGATGCGGCGAGCGAGGCAATGAGATGACCCAGGTTCTGGAGGAATTCTCCGAGCTGATCGACCCGCGCTCCGGCAATCCGTTAATGGACCGCACCACGCTGATCGCCAACACCTCCAATATGCCGGTGGCCGCCCGTGAGGCCAGTCTTTACTCCGGCTTAACCCTGGCGGAATACTACCGCGACATGGGCTACAACGTGGCTATCATGGCCGACTCCACCTCGAGATGGGCGGAGGCCTTAAGAGAGCTGTCCGGACGTCTGGAGGAGATGCCTGCCGAGGAAGGATTCCCGGCTTATCTTGCATCCCGCTTATCCGCGTTTTACGAGCGCGCCGGCATGATGCAGAACATGAACGGAACGGAAGGCTCCGTCACCATTATCGGTGCGGTATCCCCGCAGGGCGGCGACTTTTCCGAACCGGTTACCCAGAACACCAAGCGTTTCGTCCGCTGCTTCTGGGGCCTTGACAGAAACCTGGCAAATGAACGTCATTTCCCGGCGATCCACTGGCTGAGCAGCTATTCCGAGTATCTGACCGACTTAGCCCCATGGTATGTGGAACATGTGGACAAGAAATTTGTCGATTACAGAAACCGCCTCGTCTTCCTGCTGACACAGGAGAGCAGCCTGATGGAGATCGTCAAGCTGATCGGCGGCGATATGCTTCCCGACGACCAGAAGCTGATCCTGGAGATCGCAAAGGTAATCCGAATCGGTTTCCTGCAGCAGAACGCGTTCCATAAGGACGATACGTGTGTTCCAATGGAAAAGCAGTTTAAAATGATGGATTTAATCCTCTATCTCTATAAAAAGTCACGTTCCCTCGTCTCCATGGGCATGCCGATGTCCGTGCTCAAGGAGGACCCGATTTTCGATAAGATCATCTCCATCAAGTACGATGTACCTAATGACAGACTCGACATGTTTGATGACTACAGGAAGCAGATTGATGCCTTCTATGAATCCGTCATCGAGCGCAACGCATAAGGAGGCGGCATAAAATGGCAATTGAATATTTAGGCTTAAGTGCTATTAACGGCCCCATGGTCGTTTTAGAAGGCGTCCAGGATGCGGCTTTCGATGAGATTGTGGAAATGACTGTAGAGGGACGGGAAAAGAAAATCGGCCGTATCATCGAGGTTTACGAAGACAAGGCGATTATTCAGGTTTTCGAAGGGACGGAAGGCCTGGCTTTAAGAAACGTTCATACCAGACTGACCGGCCGCCCCATGGAGCTGGCGGTGTCTGAGGATATGCTGGGCCGTACCTTCAACGGTGTCGGCGAGCCCATCGACGGACTTGGCGACATCAGCTCCGATATCCGTCTGGACGTCAACGGCAAACCGTTAAATCCGGTTACGAGGGAGTATCCCCGTGACTATATCCGTACCGGTATCTCGGCCATCGACGGCCTTATGACGCTGATCCGCGGCCAGAAGCTGCCGATCTTCTCCGGCAACGGACTTCCCCACGACGATCTGGCGGCCCAGATCGTAAAGCAGGCATCGCTGGGCGACGACGCGCAGTCCAGTGAGAAGTTCGCTGTCGTGTTCGCCGCCATGGGTGTCAAATACGACGTGGCTGACTTCTTCCGCCGCACCTTCGAGGAAAGCGGTGTTTCCGACCACGTGGCCATGTTCATCAACCTGGCCAATGACCCGGTCGTTGAGCGTCTGATCACTCCAAAGGTGGCGCTTACGCTGGCTGAGTATCTTGCATTTGAAAAAGGCATGCATATTCTGGTTATCTTAACGGATATGACCGCTTACGCGGAGGCGCTCCGTGAGGTATCCTCATCCAAGGGTGAGATTCCCTCCCGAAAAGGTTATCCCGGCTACCTCTACAGCGAGCTGGCCGCCATCTATGAGCGCGCCGGCATCGTAAAGGGACGCCACGGCTCCGTGACCCAGATACCGATTCTCACCATGCCCAACGACGATATCACCCACCCGATCCCCGACCTTACGGGATATATCACGGAAGGGCAGATCGTTCTGGACCGGAACTTATACGGCCAGTCCATCTATCCGCCGATCAACGTACTGCCGTCCTTAAGCCGTCTGATGAAGGATGGAATCGGCGAGGGCTTTACGAGAGCAGATCATCAGGGTGTGGCAAACCAGCTGTTCTCCTGTTATGCCAAGGTAGGCGACGCAAGAGCGCTTGCCTCCGTAATTGGTGAAGACGAGCTGTCTCCGATAGACAAAAAATATCTGGTATTCGGCAAGGAATTCGAGCGCCGCTTCGTCGGCCAGGGAAACCATGCCAACCGTAATATCATAGAGACTCTGACCATCGGCTGGGAGCTCTTAGGGCTTCTCCCGAGAGCAGAACTCGACCGTATCGACACCAAGGTACTGGATCAGTACTATAAGCCGACAACCGCAGAAGCTTCCGAAGAATAGGAGGGACGCGTATGGACCCGAATACATTTCCCACAAAGGGTAATTTAATTCTCGCCAAGAGTTCCCTCACGCTGGCCCGCCAGGGATATGAGCTGATGGATAAAAAGCGGAATATCTTAATCAAGGAGCTGATGGGGCTGATCGAGGAGGCCAAGGGGATCCAGTCTGAGATCGACACCACCTTTACAGCGGCCTACAAGGCCCTTCAGAAGGCCAATATTGAGTTAGGCATCAATTACGTGCAGGACATCGCCGCAGCCGTCCCTGTGGACGATACGGTGCGTATCAAGACCCGCAGCATCATGGGCACGGAGATTCCCCTCGTCCAGCACGAGGAACGGCCCTTGAATCTGACGTATGCCTACTACAGCACCAAGGAATCCTTAGACGAGGCCAGATACCACTTTGAAAAGGTGAAGGAGCTTACGGTAAAGCTGTCCATGGTGGAAAATTCCGCATACCGCCTGGCAAACAGCATCAAGCGGACACAGAAGCGCGCCAACGCGCTTAAGAATATCACGATCCCGCGCTACGAGGCGCTGACCAGAAACATAACAAATGCGCTGGAAGAAAAGGACCGCGAGGAATTCACCAGGCTGAAGGTGATTAAGCGAAACAAAAACAGCGCCTGATACACGAAAAAGCATCAGATCCCGTCACAGGGCTCTGATGCTTTTTCAGTTAAAAATCAGCGGTTCGCCGCTTCCTCCTTCTCCATCCGCTTATACGGTGAGATATCGTGGCAGGCCAGAAGGAACGCTTCTCTGTCCCCCCATCGGATCCGCGAAGAATCAGCCAGTGTCCAGACATTCAGCACCGGGTTATAGACTTCCAGTATGCTGCTTTCCTTTCCGGCGCATTCTCTCACAGGACAGTGCTCACACGGCTCATTCCGTTTAAAGAACGCCTCGTAGCAGCACATGCCCAGCCTGGTTTCAGGCGCAATCTGGTACGTTTTCTCATTGATATACCTAAGCTGATACGTCTCCCCGTCGATGACATAGATCCAGGAATTCTGATTATTCAATATGCCCTCCAGATTCTGCATGGATTCCCGTAACTTGTCCTCGGCCCTCTTTTTCAGCAGAAATGTAGACAGCATTTTAGACAGAAACACGAGACAGTCAATCTGCTCCTGTGTCCAGATTCTCCCAGCCTCACACTCATCAAAACCCACAAATCCCTTAAAAACGCCTTCCGCTGTAATCGAACACTGAAGCATTGAACTGATTCCCTGTTCTGCGAGCATGTACTGCAGTTCCGGTCTCAGCTCTGCAATATCAAGACAGTAGAACACTCCCTCTTCATTAAAATTATCCCGGTAATCTCCCCCCTGGTCTGTATAGGCAACGTTCCGCAGTTTTGCACGCTGCGGCGTTATCCCCTCCCTGCACCATTCAAACGTATTTGTGCAGAAATCATCGCTGTCGGTGCAGTTTTCAAATATATAAACACGGCTGACATGAAACATTCTTCCCGTTATCTCGAGAATAGAATTCATCGCCCGGTCGAAATCTGCCGCATCATACAGTTCCTGAAAGGTCATACTGATTACCCTGGCTACAGTTCCCTGCCCTCTGTGCTCCGTATTCTCCCGCATCTCCTCCGGTCTGTCCGCCTCTTCTTTTAATTCCAAGGCAGCATTCACCGCTGGCCTGCGGTACTGCATCCAGCGGTTCTTCCCCTCAAGCTTTGCCTGGTACAGCGCCGCATCACTGTTCTGAAAGAGGCTCTGGAAATCGCTGCCGTCCTCAGGGCTGTACGCGATACCAATACTGCAGGAAAAAGGAACGTCCTTCATATTATTTTTGAACATGGTCTGAAGGGACGCCATCAGCCGCCCGGCCCGTTCTGTAACCATCTCATGGTTTACTGTTCCGGGCATGAAAACCATAAATTCATCGCCTCCGATCCGCGAGATAATATCACTGTCACGGAAATGGGAGGTTATTCTGGCGGCCAGTTCCGTCAGCACCGCATCGCCAAACATATGCCCGTACCGGTCGTTTACCATCTTGAAATTATCTACGTCGATAATGAGCATGGCCGAGCCTTCCCTGCCCTGGCTAAGCTCCAGAAACCGGTTGATCTTATGTCTGGCCGCCCGTTTATTGTACAGCTTTGTCAGTACATCCCGTTCCGCCCTGTCGATTAATTTTTCCGTTTCCCGCTTCTCATCATCAATATCCTCGATGATGCCGATGACCTTATCCGTATTTCCCGCCGGATCAAACTGTGCAGTCGCCCGTACTCTGCACCAGCAGTATCGTCCCTCTGCGTTTGCAAGCCGGAACTCCACCTCGCCAAGCTGTCTGCCCGTCATCATATCGTTTGTAAATTTCATCACATCGGGAATATCGTCCGGATTGATGTGGGAGGCATAGGGCAGCCGGCGCCTGATCCCTTCGATAATCGGCTGATACCCGTATTTACATTCCCAGTTGCTGGAATACGAGATCTCATCCGTCGTAACATTCCACTCGAAGATCACGTCTTTCGTCTGATTCAGAATAATCTTATGGCGTTCCACCGACTCCTGCAGCCCTTCCATGGCTTTCCGGGACTGCGTAATATCCACCAGGAGTGTGTAGATGTACTCCATTCCGTCCTCTTCCGTCACCAGAATACTCCGGTCCATGACCCAAATCAGCCTTCCATCCTCCGTAACCAGCCGGTATTCCAGCTCTGCAATACGCCCCTCTCCCATCTGTGATACCAGCCCCTGGCTTACCAGATCCCGGTCTGCCGGATAAATGACCTCTTTATAGCGGTTATGGTATTTATCGCGGATCACCTGCTCCGTACAGCCGGTTAAGCCGTGCAGCCCTTTTCCGTTGTCCGCAAACGTGTACCATTTGTCATTTCTGCACTTTATGACTCCGCCGGCCAGCCGGCCGATCACCGTCTCACGAAACAGGTCCTCCTCTGCGCACCCCGAATGCGGGACCTCAAGCGGTTCATCCGATGCCCGGTGCCAGATCAGCATCACCTTTTTCTGGTTCGGATTACCGGGGTCCACCCGCAGCAGGGTGGCATAACACCAGTAATATACGCCTGCCGCCTGGTCCAGCACCCGGTATTTTCTCGTCCTCCTCATCAGGCCATCCGAAAAAAATTCCTCCATATAATCGCCCAGAAGGCCCAGCACGATATCCCGGTCCTCGGGATAGACAGCGCCCTGAACGAAGGCTTTTACCGAATCTTCAAATCTGCTCCCCGAGCGAAGGAGTTCAAAATCGCGGTCAGGCATATAAACGACATGGTAGACCCCTGTATTTAAATCCACCTCCATAACTGTGGAATCCACATACCGAAGCAGTGTCAAATACTTCATCTGTCCCTGTTCCAGCGTACCGGCGGTGTCAATGGTACTGGATGGCCGCACTTCTTTTCTTTCCGGTTTCTTCGTTGGAGCAAGTCCGTCCGCATATGCCCTGGACAGCGCTGCAAAATCCTCACGGACATTCTTAAAGCACTCCAGAAGCCGTGGGGAAAACTCGCCGCATTCGCCGTTCAGTATCATGTTAAACGCCTGCTCCGGCGGAAGCGCCTTTTTGTAGACACGATCCGTGGTCAATGCGTCGTAACAGTCTGCAATAGCCACGACCTGCGCACAGATCGGTATATTATCCCCCTTTAAGCCATCCGGATAACCCTTTCCATTCCACCGCTCGTGATGGTAACGGCAGATATTATAAGCGTAGCCGATATACTCTTTATCGTTCATGCGTTCCAGACCGGAAAGCATCTCACACCCTTTTGTGGTGTGAGTCTTCATCACCTCAAACTCCTCCCTTGTCAGGGGGCCCGGCTTGTTTAAAATGGAGTCCGGTATCGCGATCTTGCCTATATCATGCATGGACGAGGCATCTGCAATGATTTCTATGGTTCTGCCGTCTAAATTATACTCCTGGTAGGTCTTCGCCACATCCTCCAGAAGGATCCTGGTAAACATGCGGATCCTGCGTATATGCTGGCCCGACTCCACACTCCGGTATTCAATAATGGAGGAGAGGGCATCAATCATGATGGCGTTGGACTCTCTCAGGCTGGCCGACTGCTCTTCCACCAGTTCCTCCAGATGAAGTTTGTGGCGGCACAGCTCCACTGCATTCTGTACCCTTCTTTTTACCACATGGGGTTCAAATGGCTTCATGATAATATCCGCTGCCCCCAGATCAAAGGCGCGGACTTCGCTTTCCGCCGTATCATCTGAGGTTATAACAATAACCGGAATGCGCGACACAAGTCCGCTTTTTCCCATCTCCTCCATGACCTCATAGCCGTCTTTCACCGGCATGACCAGATCCAGCAGCATGGCTGCCACATGTTCCTCATACTCACGAAGCAGGAGAAGCGCCTGCTCACCGTTTTCTGCTTCCAGAAGATTATACTGATGCTCAAAAAGGCTTCTTAAGATTGCGCGGTTTACCTCCATGTCGTCCACAATCAGAAGGGTATCACGCGTTTTCATCCACCCATATCCTCCATGCTGTTAATTGCGGCGCACACTGTTTCGTAGGTCTCCTTCACACCCGGATAGGCCTCCAGCGCCCCCTCCATATTATTGCTTCTCAGCTGCTTCACCATCTCTGCACAGGCATCCATCAAAGCGACAAATCCCAGATTCCCGGCTACTCCCTTTAATGTGTGGGAAGCAGTCAGCATCTCCTGACTGTCCCTCGCTTCCACTGCGTCCTCAATCTTTTTAAAGCTGTCATCCTGAAGGAATTTTATAAGAAATTTTTCATACAGCATGCTGTTTCCGCTGAAACGGGCCAGTGCCTCCTCCACCTCCACCGATGCCTGCTTTAAGATATCCAATGTACGATCCGTCATCTCATGTACCTCTCTTTCCCTGTGCGGTCCGCCGCCCGGGAACCTGGTTCCTCGGGGCAATATTAGTTTTATTATAGCGCTTCCAGGTACAAAACTCAATGGAATCCTGTCGGACAGGGATATAAAAACGGCTGTAAACCAGCCGGATTTCATCCACTGTTTACAACCGCTTTCACCCGCATCTTTATTCAGTTCCTATCTGTCATCCAGACGTGTATACTCTTCTTCCATCATAACGCTCGTATAGGCCGGACGGATGATCTTATCCATGTTGATCAGCTCCTCAATTCGGTGAGCGCTCCATCCGACGATTCTGGCAATCGCAAAAATCGGAGTGAACAGTTCCTTCGGAATATCCAGCATGCTGTATACAAAACCGCTGTAGAAGTCCACATTGGCGCTGACGCCCTTGTAAATCTTTCTCTCATCCGCAATCACCTGCGGTGCCAGACGCTCGATCATGGAATATAAGTTAAAGTCATCCATACGCCCCTTTTCTTCGGACAGCTGGTGAACAAACCCCTTGAAGATCTCCGCACGCGGATCGGACTTGGAGTAAACGGCGTGACCCATGCCGTAGATTAAGCCCTTCTTATCAAATGCCTCTTTATGTAACAGTCTTCTTAAATAGAATTCTACTTCTTCCTCGTCCTTTAAGTCGTGGACTTCCTTCCGTAAGTCTTCCATCATCTCGACGACCTTGATGTTGGCGCCGCCGTGTTTTGGTCCCTTTAGGGAAGCGAGTGCCGCCGCTACCACCGAATACGTGTCCGTGCCGGAGGAGGTGACGACGTGCGTCGTGAATGTGGAGTTGTTGCCGCCGCCGTGCTCCATATGAAGAATCAGAGCCAGATCCAGCACGTGTGCCTCCACCTTGGAGTAATTCTTATCCGGCCGGAGCAGACGCAGCAGATTCTCAGCCGTGGACAGATTCTCGTCCGGACGATGGATATACATACTCTCGTCACGCTCATAATGGTTGAAAGCGTGGTAACTGTATACGGCTAACATCGGCATGACGCTGATTAACATCAGGCTCTGACGCAGCACGTTTGGAACGGAAATATCGCTGGCCATATCATCGTAGGAGGAAAGCGTTAAGATGCTTCTCGCCAGGCAGGACATCATATCCTTGCTGGGAGCCTTCATGACCACGTCCCTGACAAAGTTTGTAGGCAGGGTGCGGCTATAGGCGAGTGTCTGGGAGAAGCGCTCCAGCTGTTCCGTATTCGGCAGTTCGCCAAACAGAAGCAGATAGGCGATCTCTTCATAACCAAAACGGCTGTCCTTCACTACACCGCCCACCAGGTCATAAATATTATAACCACGGTAGAATAACTGGCCCTCACACGGCATCTTCACTCCATCCACCGTCTTGCTGGACAAAATCTTCGACACCTTTGTAAGACCTGCCACAACACCATTGCCGTTCTTATCTCTGAGCCCTCGTTTTACGTCATATTTTTCATATAACCCCAAGTCGATCCTCTCATCGTTTAAACAGATACTGGACCACTCATCAACATTTTTTACAAACTCTTTCTGATCAATCATGCAAACACCTCTTTCTTAAAATTAATGATTAAGTTCCGCTGCTTTCCCGGAAGTCCTCCGGCATGGTCACATGCCTTCGGCCCCCTTGGGCCTTCGATAGATATGGTCACCTCCCGATTGTTCACTTTTGAACTGTTTCACTTTCAATAATAAATAATTTTCCGAAAAATTGCAAGTAAAATATTTTAAATTTATCAATTTTTTACATTCAGTCCAATAGTACTATACCACTTCAGCGTGTTAAAAACAAGAAAATACTTCTTTCTGTTTCTGCATATTTATTGACAAACTTCGCACAGAAACGTATACTTTTGTTGATTCAACGTGAAAATGCTTAATATGGAACATTCGGGGGTTTTTGAATATGGAACTGCAGTTGTCATTACTATTTTTCGTGGAAGCGGTTGGGACGATCGCCTTTGCCTCATCCGGGGCCATGGTGGCCATCAAAAAGCAGCTGGATCTTCTGGGAGTCATCGTCCTTGGCGTCACCACAGCCGTAGGCGGCGGTATGCTGCGGGACATCATCATCGGAAATGTGCCGCCAAATCTCTTTAAGGATCCGGTCTATGTATTACTTGCCTTCATAACGGTTATGATCCTGTTTGTAATCGTACGGTGCAACCAGAAGATACTTGCCAGCCGGTCCATCGAAATGTATGAGAAAGTCATGAATATCTTCGATGCGGTAGGACTTGGCGCCTTTACCGTGGTAGGCATCGACACCGCAGTGCTGGCCGGCTACGGACGCTACCATTTTCTGATTATCTTTCTCGGTGTGATCACCGGAGTGGGCGGCGGTCTCTTGAGAGACATTATGGCCGGAGAAACGCCTTATATACTGAAGAAACACGTCTACGCCTGCGCCTCCATCACGGGTGCAGTCCTTTACGCCTATCTTCAGGACTATATGAACAACGATGCCGCCATGCTGATCGGAGCCGGTTCCGTCATCCTGATCCGGATTCTGGCGACCCGCTACTGCTGGGATCTGCCGACGGCCACGAAAAAATAACCGTTACACCATTACAGGAGGACTTACTATGAAAACACTGATTCATTACACCGCAGGCATCGTCTTTTCCCTCTGCCTGATGGCTGCGCTCTTAATCACCTCAGTGGAGGCCGTTGTCTACTGGACCCCAGGCTATTTTGAAAAAGAATATGCAAAATACAACGTCACCGAAGCAGTGGACATGACAATGGAAGATTTACTCGATGTGACGGACCAGATGATGGCCTATCTGCGGGGAAAACGGGCCGATCTTCATGTCGCCACCACCATGGGAGGCGTATCCCGGGAGTTTTTCAATGAGCGTGAAATTGCCCACATGGAGGATGTCCGCGGACTCTTCCTGGACGCACTCTCCATCCGCCGGGGCTGTCTGCTTGTCATGGCTCTCTGCGTAATAATTCTGTTCCTGTTAAAAGCCGACTTCAAACGGGTATTCCCGAAATCGGTCTGCCTGGGAACCGGCCTGTTCTTCGGAATCACCGCGGTACTCGCCGCCATCATATCCACGGATTTCACGAAATACTTCATCATGTTCCATCATATTTTCTTTCACAACGACTTATGGATTCTGGATCCTGCCACAGACATGCTGATCAATATCGTCCCGGAAGGATTTTTCAGTGATACGGTGCTTCATATAGGAATCACCTTCTTTCTCTATGTCGCTGTTGTCTTCGGTCTGGCCCTCTTTTTCCTTAGAAAATCAAAGAAAAATAGCGTTTGAACCTTTACTTGTTACAGGAAATAACCTATACTGTAAAGTGGACCTTTTTATGAAACCGAATGAAAATACGGAGAGATTACACGATATGACGCAATTGATAAAACGAATGTCGGCGTTCCTCTTATGCCTGATGCTCCTTATGGGGGCATTTTCATCAACAGCACTGGCGGCCCCTGACTGGCCCTCCGGCGTTTCTGTTCAGGCGGAAAGCGGTATCGTCATAGACGCGGACACCGGAACCGTACTTTGGGGACAGAATATTCACAATCAGTATTTTCCGGCCAGTATTACGAAGATTATGACGGCACTGATCGTCATTGAAACATGCAGCCTCGATGAAACCGTCACCTTTTCCCACAACGCGGTCTTTAACGTGGAGGCGGGAAGCAGCAACGCGGGTATTAATGAAGGCGACAAACTGTCCGTGAAGGACTGCCTCTATGCCCTGCTTTTAAAATCGGCCAACGAAGCGGCCAACGCCCTCGCAGAACATGTGGCCGGAAGTACGGAAGCGTTTGCTGATATGATGAATGCAAAGGCAAAGGAGCTGGGCTGCACCGACACCCATTTCGCCAACCCCAGCGGTTTAAACGACCCGGAACACTATACTTCCACTTACGACATGGCCTTAATCGCCAGAGCTGCCTTTTTAAATCCCACCTTCGAGGAAATCGATTCCACCACCTATTACAAGCTTCCGCCGAATTCCATTAACCCGGAAGGTCTGACCATCTACCCGGGCCATAAGATGCTTAAAAAGAGTACGCCGTACTATTATCCCGGCATCGTGGGCGGTAAAACCGGCTATACCACACTGGCCGGCAACACGCTGGTCACCTGCGCCAGAAAGAACGGCTTAAAGCTTATTGCCGTCATCCTGAAAGGCTCGACGCCCCAGTACTGGACGGACACGAAAAATCTGCTGGACTTTGGATTCGAGAATTTTGTATCCGTCCGGGCTGCGGATCACGAGACGAAATTCAGCCCTGTCAGCAGTGATCTAACCTTTGGAGGCCTTGCTCTTGACAAACCGGCCGCGCTGATTTTAGATCCCGACGGACGGATTATACTTCCGAAGACGGCAGAATTTTCAGATGCCGAGGCAGCGCTCAGTTACGATATATCAGACAGCGATCCCGATCATGCAGTTGCAAAAATCTGCTACCGTTACAATGAACGCCAGATCGGCTGTACGTATTTAGAGACGAATCCGGCGCTGTTTGAAAGCGCAGCCTCCTCCCAGCCTCTGGCGGCAGACGCAGGCACGGAAGAATCCGCAGCAGAGACCGATCCGGCCGGCATCGATGCGGAAACCGCCGGCACGGAGACCAGCGCCGCAGAAACGGCGGGCAGCCAGGACGAAACAGAACTTCCAAAAGAGACGGAGGATTACAGAGAAAAGGCATTAAGACCCTTCGAGATCCCTTCCATTGCCTGGATTATTCTCGGAAGTGTCGCCGGTATCATTCTCCTCGGCGCGCTGATCACATTTCTGGTCCTCAGAAAAAGCAGAGAAGAACAGGAATACCATTTCCGCCATGAACAGAGGTTAAAACGTCTGCAGGATTCCGGCGTATCCGCCGATGAGTTCAACAGCCTGATGGAACAGCGCCGAAGCGCCTACACCTCCAAGCGAAAGAAAGGCCGCGGAAACCGGCATTTAAAATTTAAATAATTCGCGGAAAGGCATGGAAAGACAATGAAGATAAAAAGACAAGGCAAGATGCCCAAAGAAGATCTGATGCGCAATATTGTCGTCACATCGGTTTTTCTGCTTTTAGCCACCATCTGCTCCACCCTGTTTCTCTTTATCGGCGGGAACAGAACCAACGTGGGGATCGTATTCATGCTGGCGGTCATGCTGACGGCGCGTTACACAGATGGGTATGTACCGGGAATCATCGCTTCTGTCATCGGCGTCATCTGTGTAAACTATGTGTTTACGTATCCGTTTATGGAGCTGGATTTTACGCTGGATGGCTATCCGGTAACCTTCATTGCCATGCTTTTGATCTCCGGTATTACAAGCACGACCACCACTCATTTAAAAGAGCAGAACCACATCCTGATGGAGGCTGAAAAAGAGACGATGCGGGCCAATTTGCTGAGAGCCGTCTCCCACGATTTGCGGACTCCGCTGACAGGCATCATCGGCGCCAGCAGCGCCTATCTGGAAAACAGGGATCATATGTCAGAGACCGAAAAGACTGCCATGGTATCCAACATCAACGAGGATGCCAACTGGCTCCTCAACATGGTTGAGAATCTGCTCAGCGTCACCAGGATCCGCGATTCCGAGACTCAGGTGACGAAATCCTCAGAGCCCCTGGAAGAAGTGGCCTCTGAGGCGGTACAGCGCTTCCACAAGCGGCTTCCCGATACCGTTGTTCACGTTACGGTACCGGATGAATTTATCATGGTGCCCATGGATGCCACCCTGATCGAACAGGTCATTATAAACCTGCTGGAAAATGCAGTCTACCACTCGCATACGGATGAGCCCATCGATTTGACCGTCACCGTCCACGACGGTCTGGCCTGGTTCGATATCACGGATCACGGCATCGGTATTCCGCCGGAACGGCTGGACACCCTGTTTGACGGCTATACCCCCTCCCCGAACAGCAGCGGAGATTCCCACAAAGGAATGGGAATCGGACTGTCAATCTGTAAAACTATTATTACCGCTCATGGCGGCACCATCACGGCTGCCAATGGAAAACATGGAGCCCGGTTCACATTTACGTTACCGTTAGGAGAAGATACATATGAGTAAGTTAACGATCGTTATCATCGAAGATGAGAAAAACATTCTGAGTTTTATCGAAGCGGCGCTGGAGACTCATGATTACAAGGTACTCACCGCAGTCAGCGGAAAAGAGGGCCTTTCACTGATCAACGCCTGCTGCCCGGATATGATTCTCCTGGATCTGGGACTGCCTGATTTAGACGGGATTGACATCATCAAAAATGTGCGCAGCTGGTCCAGCATCCCGATCATTGTCATCTCTGCCAGGACTCAGGAGCAGGAAAAGGTGGCTGCACTGGATTTCGGCGCCGACGACTATATTACAAAGCCCTTCGGTACCAGCGAGCTCATGGCCCGCATCCGCACCGCACTCCGCCACGGCAAGCCGACCGTCAGCACCGGAGACGGGAAACTCATTCAGCCGCCGTACCGCAGCGGAGATCTGGTCATCGATTTTGACAAACGTCTCGTCATGCTCAAAGATAAGGAGATCCACTTAACCCAGATCGAATACAAGCTGGTATCCCTTCTGGCCGAACAGTCCGGAAAAGTCCTTACCTACGATTATATCATCAGCAGAATCTGGGGCCCCTACGCGGACAGCAACAACCAGATCCTGCGGGTCAATATGGCACATATCCGGAGAAAGCTGGAACTCAATCCGGCAGAACCTCAGTATATTTATACGGAAATCGGAGTCGGATACAGAATGCGGGAAAGCGAAACTTAATCGCTTCCCCGCATTTTCATATTTGTTTTCTGTTTTCTGTGCTTCGTCTTTTCCACGCGCTTCTTCTTTGCTTCTTCCTTCTTTTCGCTGATCTGCCGCGCGCCTTCCTCGTCAACCAGCTTCATGGTCTTAACGGCGTAGATTCGTCCGTCGTCACTGCGCTTCATGCGTATTTTACCCTTTAAATATCCATGCTCCGGGCAGATTCCCAGAGCAAAGTAAAACTTCTGATTCACAGAAAACCACCGTACCTTCTTTCTGAGCATGCGGTTGCAGCGGTAACAGATTAAGTCGGTGACCGTCTTGTCCGCGATAGCCTCCTCCTTCGTCTCAAAGGCTCTGGAAATGTATTTGGAGTATCCGGGAAAGACCAGATAGACCTCCTCCTCCTTGCTCTCCGGCAGCCGGTAATAATCGGTTGACCAGTATTCCATCACCCGCTCAAAGTCCATGGCCGCCATGACCCGGCCGGTATAGTGGGCATCGTCAAGGGCCCGGTGAAATGGACGGTCCTCCCTGATCCCCAGTTCTTCTACCGTGATATCCAGCGACTGTTTCTGTTTTCCGTCTCCCTGAAGAAGGCTGTAGAGCTTCTGAACATCGTAATAGAGAAGAGGCTTGTCAAAGGGAATCTCCACCCCGTAATACACCATATTTCTCTGCAGCTCCGTTAAGTCCATACTCCCCCAGGTACAAAATATGCAGTCGTCTCCACACCATTCCAGAAAGTCCCTGATTACAGTCTCAAATGTCTCTCCATTTCGCTCCAGCTCAGCCATATCCATATGGGTGACCTCAGAGATCCGGTAATGCATCTGCGGATATACCCGCGGCCTGATCAGACGGCGGAACTCCCCGATCTCCTTCCGTTCTTCATCCAGACGAACCGCTCCGATTTCTATTATTTCAAAAGGAAAATGGTCAATCGTCCCCTCTTTTCCGTCGGGGCTCTGATTCCATTCCAAATCCAGTACTATATAATTCTTCATAAAAGTCTCCTTTGTGCTATTATATGATAGTTTCTCTGTTCATACAAGTTCATGCCTCCTATTTTGGACAATTATTTTTCTAAAAATCTCAATCAAAATCCATTAGTTTTTAACAATTGTATTTACAATATGAATTTTCTGTGAAAAAAGCATAAAATTAGCACTCTCTTATTGACAGTGCTAATAAATCGTGTTATAACATAGTTGTAACAAAAAAGAAGCACCACAAGGAAAAGGTGGCCGACTTTAAACCATATATGTGCTGCCGACAAGGTGTCAACACATATAAGAAATTCAAGTTAGGAGGAATGACTTATGATGATGCCTAGTATTTTTGGAGAAAACTTATTTGACGACTTTATGGAAGATGCTTTCAAGAGCCCGATTTTCGGGAAACGGGAAAAGAATCTGATGAAGACCGATATCAGAGAGAATGACAATGGTTATGAACTCGATATGGATCTGCCCGGATTTAAGAAAGATGAGATCACCGTTAATCTTCGTGACGGCTATGTAACCATCTCCGCCGAACGCGGTATGGAACGAAACGAAAAAGACGAGAAGACCGGCAAGTTCGTTCGCCAGGAGCGTTACAGCGGTTCGTGCCAGAGAAGCTTTTACGTGGGCGAGGGTGTGAAACAGGAAGATATGAAGGCCCGCTTCGAGGACGGTATCCTGCATCTGGAGTTTCCGAAAGCTTCACCAAAGCAGGTTGAGGAATCTCATCGCATCTTAATTGAATAACCGATAAATCCCGGAACGAAACAGTCCTCTGTTCCGGAACAGGGCGGGCCGCATCACTACGGTCCGCCCTGTTTTATCCAATTACCTCTATCCCCATATTCAGCTTAAAGGAGAATTATTATGATCTGGAAAGAAATGAAACGCTCATACCTTGTTATATCCATCTGCGCCGCGTTCCTGGGCCTTCTGCTGCTTTTACTGCCCGGCCCCACCCTGGCGACGGCCGGCATCTGCACCGGCGTCTGCTTTATCGTCTACGGCGTCACAAAGCTGGTTGAAATCACCCGGTTTAAAAGTTTCTTCGGCATGTACTGGATGCACTGCCTGCTGGCTCTTTTCCCCATCGTATTCGGGGTTATTTTCCTTTTTAAACCGCTGGCCGCGACTTCCATTCTTCCGTTCATCCTGGGCGTCTTTCTGGCTGCCTATGGAATTATGGGACTGAAAACCTCGATGAAGCTTAAAAGGTTTGGTCTGGATTCCTGGTGGTTTCATTTGATTACTGCTGTCATCACGATCCTTTTAGGCGCTCTCGCCATCTTCAATCCCTTTGCCACGGCTGCCGCCATGGTCATGATGATGGGCGCCATCTTATTCACACTGGGTGTCTTCCATGTGGTGCAGTACTTCGTAGCTTCACACCGCTTTAAAAAGGCCGGAAGACAGATATCCGAGCTGGAAAAGGAATGGGATTCCTTTGACTGGTTCTGGTTTTAAGCTTATACCAAAAACTGCTCTGCATCCACGGGCTTGCTGTAATAAAAGCCCTGGATGGTGGTGCAGCCGTACTCTTTTAAAAGATCCAGCTGTTCCTTTGTCTCTACCCCTTCCGCCACACAGTCTACATGAAGTCTGCGGCACATCTCAATGATGCATCTCACAATGATCTGATTTTTCTCGTTCTCCACCAGATTTTCAACCAGCGACTTATCCAGCTTTACCTCGTCAAAATGCATGATTGAAAGAATGGACATATTGGCATAATCTGCACCGAAATCATCCAGAGAAATACGGAATCCCGCCTTCCGGAGCTTCGATCCGATGGATTCCATCACCTTATGCTCCATATCCCCGATTCTCTCCGTGATCTCGATCATCACCATGTCACAGGGAACGTCATATTTGCTCTGAATCTCCGTGAGCATCTGGAATAAATCGCTCTCCAGCAGAGTGATCCGTGAGAAATTAACGGATACGGGGATCAATGGTTTCCCTTCTGCTTTCCATCTGGAAAGGAGCCGGAACACCTCCTCCAGCATATAAAAATCAAGATACCGTATCAGCTTCATCTTTTCCAGGAGCGATACAAATTTCACCGGAGACTGAAGATCACGGCCGGGTGCCTGGTAGCGCGACAGCGCTTCCACGGAATGCACGGTTCCCGTCTCCGGATCAAACTTGGGCTGGAGATAAAGCCTGTAGTAGCCCTGTTCCACATCATGGACTAAAAGCTTCAAACCTTCCGGGGAATAATGCTTGCGTACTTCATCGCTGTTTTTATAGTAAATCTGTTTGTTCACCAGCATCAGTTCTTCCGCATGATGCAGAAGTACATCGAAATCGGTCAGGTGCTCCACCCATGTGGTTCCTAAGGATACCCCGCTGGGGGTCCTCGAATCCAGCTCTATCCCCATATTTTTCACAAGCTTCATAAAGTTCTCATACGCCATGTTCATGGCAACAATGACAAATTCATCCCCGCTCAGCCGGAAAATATCACCTTCCGGAAAGCTGGACCGCATAATCCGGGTTACCTCTATGATTGTCTCGTCTCCCCTGGAATGCCCGAAATCCTGATTGAGCTGTTTTAAGCCATTGATATCTGCGGTAATAATCCCACAGGGCGCTCCACATTTTTTCTCTATCTCACTCTGATAACGTACAAAACTGCTTCTGTTCAACAGGCCGCTTAAGGTATCATGGCCGGCCTCAAACTCCAGCCGTTCATAAAGACGTCTCTTCTTAATCTCATTTGCAATATTATAGGCAATGGTATCCAGCAGCCGGATGGTGTCCTGGTTAATGTTCGGATTATCCACCCCGATATATCCCGAAAAAGCCGTTTCATCTTCAAACGGTACTGCAAACAGGCTGTGAGCCCTGCGCCTCTTCAGGAACTGATATTCACTGGGATATGTGTACTTTAATTCTTCCACCCTTGAGATAATCAGGTGCTGCTTTCTGTTAAAGGTTTCAAAAATGTAAGGAATGGCGTCAAGCGCAATATTCTGCAGAGAATCTTTCTGAGAAGGAATTCCTTCCCTGCACCATTCATAGGTGTTATGGGCATATCCGCGTTCACGGTCAATCTCAATAATATAAGACCGGCATCCATCGTAGAAGCGTGTGATCAGTTCCAGTATACGGGTAATTCCCGACTCCAGGTCCTCCGCACTGTTCAGCGTCCGCAGACTCTCAAGCATTACTGTCTCCATGTGGTATTTGTCGGTTGTGGTATAATCACCGATCAGATGATTTCCCACATCCACGGCAATCTCCATACGTACCGGCCGACCATTCCATTCCACCAGCTTATCCTTCACAATGAAGTACTTCTTCAGATATGGGTTCTCATATTCCCACGTGATAAAGCTCTCTTTCACAAGCTTTGCATTATTGCAGAATGGACACGGGGTATTTCTTCCCTGCAGCATCTGGTAGCACTTCTTTTTTTCAAAGTCCTCCAGCTTCATTCCAATCTGTTCACGCCCCACCCGATTGACATAAAGCAGCGTGTAGTCCTGAATATCACTGATATAAACAATCTCCTCCAATTCATCGAGAAGCCACTCCCGGTTTACATACTGCATGGGTACGACCCGGGATATCTTATCACCGAATACGCTGTAGCAGGATTTTCCGGACTGTTTGGCATAGCGCAGGGCAGTATCTGCCTTCACATACAGCTCCTGAAATCTGCTGCCATGGCGCGGGCTGAAGGCGATACCGATGGAATTGGTGACCACAACCTGGTTTTCCCCTTCCTGCTGAATAGTCTGGAGCTCTCTGGCTACGATCTGAGCCTTATGGCAGACTGCGTCCTCACCCGGAATATGAAACATGAAAATCAGAAACTCATCTCCGCCGAGACGCCCTACTATGGCATCCTCATCAAAAATATCTCTCAGTTTATACGCAATACCTGCCAGAACCTTGTCTCCGTACATATGTCCGAAGGTATCATTGACCATTTTAAAATTATCAACATCGATGATGAGAAGCGCACTTTCTTCCGGGCCGTTCTCCTTTAACAGGTAGTTGATCTCCTGAAGGCAGGCCGCACGGTTGAGAAGACCGGTCAGGGGGTCGATTCGGGACTGGCGGAGCAGTTCCAGTTCTTTCCGCTTCTTCTCCTCGATGTTCTTCACATTAACGAAGCCCATCAGATGTCCCCCGGACTCAATTAGATAGATGGTGGTATTGCACCAGATCATCTCGTTGTTGGCATTTAAGCTGCGGTATTCACACTCTGCCTCCTGATGGCCATTTTCAAACCGCCTGCGCAGAACATCGGGATTCATCTCCTGCAAAAAGATAAAACGATCCTCTGTGTGGATATTCTTTTCTGCCCAACGCTTTAAAAACTGGGTATATCTGCAGTTGACAGACAGACCTACCGAGGCCAGCATGTCCTTATTGTTCTCGATAATTTTTTCAATGATCCTGTCATTGTCAATGTCGATTTCATAGGAAGCCAGTGCATCTACCACCAGTGCCTGGCGGTACTTCTCTTCCTGCTGGTATCTCTCCTGCTCCTTCTGCTCTCTGCTGATATCCTCGGCAACTCCTATGGCGATGTGATCCGCCCCGTCTCCGCTGCGCAGCACCGTATGGGTAACCCGGAACCAGCGTTGTCCTCCGTCATTACGCCTGATGTGCAGGAGAGCGCAGGCCATGGAATTCCCCGCCTTCAAATCGAGGAACATCTGCCGAAGAGCGGGCAGGCTCTCCGGATCCACGCACTTATCCTTTACCATCTTTTTGCTGAAGTCCGTAATCTTCCCGGATGGTGCAAAAGGTAACCTTCTGTCGCCCTGCAGATAAGCGCAGTCTTCATCCAGATGGTATTCCCATATAATATTGCTGCACCGGGAAAGCGCGATCTTATATCTCTGCAGATTTAAGGAAAGCTCCTGTTCCAAATTCCGTCTTTCCGTGTCCCCGTTCTTTTGGAGTATAACAGTGATTTCCGGCGCAGCCTGTTCCCGGCCGGAATCAAGCAGCTGAACTGTCAGACGGTATTCTTCTGTTCCTCTGGAAAAAAGCAGCTCGCCATACCCTTTGTCCGGCGTACCATTCAGCCGTTGTCCCGCAATATCCCAGATAACTTCTGAAAGATCTCTGCCAGAACACCCGGACACAGGGTAATCCAGAAATTTCTGCATCTCTTCATGTACATATCTCACCTTTTGCGCTGAATCTGCCACTATGACGATCAGTGGCAGATCAGGCTGCAAGCTGTTTTGCGGCATATTGAATTACCTCCCAAGAACAGGCATCGTTCTTCCTTTCCTGTATCTGTACTACTGCATCAGAGCCCCATCGGCTCCTACGGTATGCCCGTCAGGCGTAACTGCATTTGCCAGCATCTTTCCGCTGGCCGGATCACAGTAATACCGGGTGCCGTTCCAGTCTATCCATCCGGTTACCATATATCCCTGTTCATTAAAGAAATACCATGCTCCGTCAATCTGCTGCCAGTTGGAGACCGTATAGGTTCCGTCTCCGTTTCTGTACCACCAGCCGGCCTCATCCTGCTTCCATTCACCTGCGGAACTGCCCTTCTGATAGATCGCTGCGGCCGTGTCACTGTCGATGTATCTGGAGGGAGATTCCACCCATTCACCTTTATTCTCCGGCTTCAGCCTGTTGACCGGACGGACACGGTAAAAATACGTTCCCGCCTTTGTCATGGCTGCTGAAAAATCATAGGAAGTGCTCTCTGTTGTCTTCGTCGTTCCCACCGTCTTTCCATCACGGTAAAGCTTTACTTCATAGCTGCCCGCTCCTGCGGACTGGCTCCAGGATACTCCGGTCGTTGAGGTCCAGCCAGCCTGTTCAATGGCAGAGGTCTGCTCTGCCAGAGGCGGCAGCTGCATGGTAAGGACCAGTGTGTGTGACTCATCCTCACGCCCGTAATCAACAAGCGTTGCGCCTTTTAACGTTATTTTATCCTTTGAGACTGCAAACTTATATCCGTCTTCTGCATAGATGCTCACCTTAACAGTTGGAATATCTTCCTCCGACCAGGTAAATCCCGTATTCAGAAATTCATATTCTCCCGCCGTGTATTTATCGCTCTTCGGAGTAAATTCTATTTCCTGATCCTGAATATTCTGTCCAACCTCCAAATCCGCTTCCACTACAAGAGTGACCGAACTGATTTTGCTTTCTACCACTGCCAGTGCCGTCATACCTGTCATCCCTGATACCAGTGCCGCGCAGATCAGTGCGGCTGCTATCTTTTTTACTCTCATTTTTTGTCTCCTTTGATTTTTTTATCGTAACGCCCTGTACTTCCCATTTTATTCGTATTTCTAATAAAAATCTGGATTTCCGTATTATATTATTATATATAATATAAGGCGATAATTCAAGCCTGAAAGAAACCGCCGGGTTTACGGGTCCCCGGCGGTTGTCTTTGTATGGTTATGATTCTGTTTCTTATGATTCGGGCAAAATCCCTGCTTCTGATCTTCCGGTTTCAAAGGTATTATAAAGTACACGACGACCGCAGACACTGTGCCGTCAATGTTTCCGAAGACTGTATCATCTCCATCGGCACACCCTCAAAAACCACTTCCCCGCCGTTCTTCCCGCCGTCAGGGCCAATATCGATAATCCAGTCCGCCTGCTTCATCACGTCAAGGTTGTGTTCAATCACAACCAGACTGTTGCCTCGGGATACAATCAGATCAAACAGATTTAACAGGTTCCGGATATCCGACGCATGCAGTCCCGTTGTTGGTTCGTCCATAACGATAATACTTCCCTTTTTACCCAGATTCTTTGCGAGTTTAACCCTCTGCCGCTCGCCGCCGGACAGCGTGCTGAGCGGCTGACCAAGCGTCAGATAAGACAGCCCCACCTGCTTCATCACGTTTAAATGCTTTCGGATTTTCGCATCCTCAAACACCTCCATTGCCTGTGAGGCGGTCATTTCCAGCAGTTCTACGATATTTTTTCCTTTGTACGTACACGCCAGTGCTTCTTCGTTATACCGCTTTCCGAAGCAGGCCTCACACTCTGTAACGATCGGATCCATAAACGCCAGTTCTGTGACTATAATTCCTTTTCCCCCGCACACAGGGCAGGCACCGGCAGAATTAAAGCTGAATAAACTGTCCGCCTTTCCGCTCTCCCTGGCCATCACTTTCCGTATCTCATCGAAGAATCCCAGATAGGATGCCGGTGTAGAGCGGTTTGTAGCCGTGATCGGGCCCTGATCGACCATCACAATATCTTTCTCATACTGTCTGGCAAACACCTGTGATATAAGCGTGCTCTTTCCAGATCCGGCGACTCCCGTCACTACGGTCATAATTCCCAGCGGGATATCTACATTCACATTTTTTAAATTATGCAGGCTGGCCCCACGGACCGGAAGACTTCCAGCCGCTTTTCTCGTTTTTATCTTAACCGGAAGAGATGCAAGCATGGCATTCCCCGTCAGACTGCCGGACTCCAGAAGCTCCTGATAACTGCCTGCAAAAACAATCTCTCCGCCCTCCTGCCCTGCACCGGGCCCTACGTCGATGACATAGTCAGCAATAGAAATTACATCCTTATCATGCTCCACCACCAGTACTGTATTGCCCTTATCACGGAGTTGTTTCAGCAGACTGTTCATGCGGCAGACGTCCCGTGGGTGCATTCCCGCGCTGGGTTCGTCGAAGATATACGTCATTCCGGTCAGGCTGCTCCCCATGTACCGGACTAATTTAAGTCTCTGTGCTTCACCCCCTGACAGGGATGGTGTTTCACGGTTCAGATGAAGATACGGCAGACCAATCTCAATCATACGGTCCAGTCCCTCGATCAGAGTCTGCACCAGCACATCCACAGTCTGGTCGGATATCCGGGACAGCACCTCCCGCAGCTGTGTAAGCTCCATCTCACATAAATCCGCGATGGAATACCCATTGATCTTACAGCGTAAAGCCTCCTTATTCAGACGCCTTCCATGACACTCCGTGCATACCGTCTCTGCAATCAGATTCTGTGATTTTTCCTGTGTATGCCTGCTTTTACTGCTGATATCCCGGTTCAGAAGAGTTTTTGTATATTTATGAAAAATTCCAGTCACCTTCGGATTTTCCGGTTTGCCCGTACCGCTTCGGGAGCCGTATAACAGCAGATTATATTCTTCAGCCGTATATTCTTTCACCGGCTTATCCAGGTCAAACAGACCTGACCTGGCATACTGCTTCCAGTACCAGGTCCCCGGATTGTACAGGGAGTCTTTCACGCATCCTTCATTCCAGGATTTGTCCCGGTCTATGACCGCTTCGATATCAACCTGTGTAATCTTTCCCAGGCCCGAGCATGTCCTGCACATCCCGTTGGGATCGTTGAATGAAAAGTAAGAGGCTGTTCCCACATACGGACTGCCAATTCTCGAATACAGCAGGCGCAGACTGGCGTACAAACCGCTGATTGTCCCTACGGTTGAACGGGCATTCCCTCCCAGTGGTGACTGGTCCACTACAACGGAGGCAGTCAAATTATCGATGCGTTCTACTGCCGGCTTTGGATACTTCGGAAGCCTTGACCGTACATACGATGGATAGGTGGCATTCATCTGTCTCTGTGATTCGGCAGCAATGGTATCAAACACAATACTGGACTTCCCTGATCCGGATACTCCGGTAAATACCGTAATCTTCTCCTTTGGAATTCGAAAAGACACATGTTTTAAGTTATTTTGAGTCAATCCCTGAACAATCATATCTTCCATCGCGTTATCCCTCTTTCCCATGTCATTCGGATTGTATGATATCTGAATTTTCACAATCTGTTTTATTATAGCAGACCGTAGATCGGAATTCCTGATATTTTCTGCTTATTGATTGCAGGAAACTGGTGCATGGTTTTGTTCCTCGTTCCCTCCCCAAACCAGAAATGGCAGGCAATTACACCAATTGCCTGCCATTTCTGTCATATCTCATTCCTTATGTTCAAATAAGTTCCAGCTATCACTGCACCCATGCTCCTGATGCATCCACCAGATACCCATCCGGCGTTTTCCGATTTACATAAAGCATCCCCTTCTCTTTTCCCTGCTTTGTCTCGAAATAGTACCAGTTCCCGTCGATAAAGTTCCATCCGGTATACATATACCCCTGGCTTCCGTCGTGGTATGGATGGAGATAATAGATCTTCCCGTCTGTGTCTGTAAACCATCCTGTATCGATATAACCGGTTTTATTAAAATGATACCAGTAGTACTCCTTCCTCCACGGCAGATAGTACCAGCCGTTTGACGGCCATAACCGATTTCCGTAATCATACCACCAGCCCACCTCGTCGAGAATCCATGTTCCCTCAATCCACTTGGAATCTGACGTTCTCTCCTTTTCTCCATCTGATACCTTTATTTCTTCATCGTAAGCCACGGCGTAGATGGAAAATTGATTTACATACAGAATCAGATTATTCTCATCAACCTCGAAATACTCATCTCCCAATGGCAGTTCCTGAGTCTCTCCGCCATGGACACGCAGAACACGGATTCTCTCTTTATCGGATAGGTTATCAATAGGAACTACAATTTTTATCAGCTCCGGAAGACGCTTAAGCCTCGTTGTACTTCCTGTCTGCGCTCCGGCCTCCCTGACTGTCTTTTCCACAGCCAGATCCAGCACCAGGAGTCCCGTTCCAGGCCCTGCGCTTTCCTCAATCTTGCCCACATCTTCCTGTACTGCGGCATCTTTCCTTTCCTTTTTCTCAGCCAGCAGCTTGATCTCCAGGCTTCCTCCGGCCGCCACCGTTTCCACATCTTCCGGTGTCACGCCCTCTTCCGGCACTTCGACCAGATTCTCGTGCAGAAACAGTTCGTCCAGATAGTCTACAGCCACCGGCGGAGTATCGGCTTTAACCTCCACAATCGTGTTCTTGTCTCCAGCCGGCATGAAAATATCACATTTCTCCATCTCATCGGTAATTTTAATGATACGCGTAATCACCTGAAGCTTCCCTTCAGCCGAAGTCCTCTTAGCAACCAGACTGTAGATGCCCCGGGGCAGGTTGTTAAAAATATAGCGGCCGTCCGCTCCGGTTACTGCCGGCTCACCTGCCAGAGTTCCGTCTGTTCCGCCTTCCCGGGCTTCCACCGTGGCTCCTTCTACAGGCCCATAATCATCCTTTACAATACCATTTACTCCGCCTGGCGCTTTGACGGTAATCCGGCAGGAATCGCTCCAGCCGCCGTCAACGGCCTTTACCGTAATTACCGCTGTTCCGATATGCAGAGCCGACACACTGCCGTCCTCTGTCACAGCAGCCACCGACGGATTGCTGCTGCTCCAGACCACCGTCCGGTCTGTCGCGTCAGCCGGTTCTAAGGTAAAGGTAAGCCCAAAGGATGCCCCCTGTGCCAAGATCAGGCTGGATACATCCATTTTGATGCCTGTGACCGCTTTCGTCTCATATTTTTGGATCACATATGGCCCCGCTTCTTCGCTTGCCAGTTCAGTTCCCTTTCCCTTCATCCGGACATAATATACCCCCGGATTTACGGTGATCTCCGTGCCTTCACAGCTCCTCCAGACATTCTCCCCGTCTTTCCTGTACTCCATATCCGGTGTCACATGTTTTAATTTCCCGTCTCCCAAACCCATTCCTGTCTCTCCCACAGAGATAATTCCTTCAGGAACCGGGGATTTTGTGATGGTTATCATCTGGGGAAGAGAATCTAAAAGCGTCGTTCCATTTCCTTTCTGCCTGACATAAATGCCGTTCTCTTCAGTGATACCTTCTTCAAGCTTCACTTCTGTCCCGTGGGTAATGTCAATCCAGGTTATTCCGCCATCTAAAGAATACTGCATCCCCTCGCTGGTTCCGGCCAGTGTCATCAAGAACGCGTCGAATACCGTCTGGGGAACCGGCGCATGAACCGGAGGAGTCGTCCCAATTGTGACCGCTGTCATCTCCCCTGCCAGGCTGTTCGTCGATTCCTTAATCCGAACCTGATAAGCACCCGCCCGCAGATTGTGGATTTCAGTTCCCGTCAGGACAGCGTCCTCCCAGGTAACTCCATTGTCCGATGAGATTTCATAAACCAGCCCCGCAGTCAGGCCGGTGATCTTCCCATCACTGGCGCCCGGATACGTTTCATCCACAGAGGAAACCTCCGGAGCGGCAGAACCGGCCATCTTCCCGATGTCAGCCTTCGGATTATCCGGCTGTGACTTCAGCTCGTAGTACGATTTGTCCGCCCCTTCCAGGGCAATATCCGATAAGACAACCGTTTTTTCGGGCCCCGCATCCACATCTGAAAATGCGCCCGCGCCAACAGCAGTCACGTCGTCGCCGTCTATCTTCCCTTCTGTAATTTCCAGGGAAATAACCGCATCCGCCGTTCCATCGTAAATCTTATCCTCCGCTTCCGCCGTCACTGTCAGCTGCCGTTTCCCAACCGGATCCATAGGGGCGGAACACAGAACATCCTTGTAATTTTCTGCCGATACCTTCACCGACAAAAATTCCCCTACATCGTCCTTCGTTACCGTATACGAATGTTTTACAGCTCCGTCAATCGCCTCATCCCCTCTGTACCACTGAAAAGCCAGATCGCCCGGATTGCTGCCGGTAAGATGGGCTTCCACGGTTATCACATCGCCGTAGCGGGGCGCTGTATCATCCAGGACCACTGTTCCTTCTATATCTTCCTTCTCCGTTGCAAATGAGATGGATTGGACCGTGCCCTTATTTCCAGCCTTATCGACCGTAACCAGATAGAGGACATACTCTGTATTCGGAAGCAGGCCGTCTGCGGTAAAGCTTACTTTCGCGCCAGCCTCTGCGATATCCGCAGAATTGGAGGCGATGACCGTTTCCGCATCCGGTTTTGCATCCCTGGCCATCCTGACCAGATAATGATACGTCCCGGTATCGTCCGATGTAAATGTTATTCCAATACTCTTTTCCCCTGCCTTATCCGCGGTAAGCTCCGTGACTACCGGCGGCGTCGTATCCTGCTTCACTGTCACATGGACCGTTACAGAATTTCCCGCGTTATCCGCGGCAGTTATGTGATATGTATGGTCCCCCTCTTTGGCGGAAAAGCTTCGTTCGGCATAATAAGCCAGCTCCCCTTCCGTCCGGGTAAATAAAGGCGTATTCGTCAAATTGTCATCTACCGTGTAAACTACCGTATGTAGCCCGGATTCCGTATCGCTGCCGTCCTCTCCATCTGTAACTTCAACGTGAATCATCTGCGGAGCGTCATACCAGTCTCCGGTAAATGGCTTTGTCCCGTCCGTCACCGAAATCACAGGCTGGTGGTCTTCCAGCGCCGCCCGGATTACATCGGCGGTTTCGCTGTTTCCCACTTTATCATACGCTGTAATGAGTATTTCACCTTTAAAACCGGAATCTACGGTAAAGACTGCGGTTCCGTTCGTTACCGCCGCCGTCTTCGGCGATGCAGCCATTTTCCCTGCAGGGGTCAGCACCCAGGAGATATGATCCGCGCCTGAATATGGATCGGATACCGGAACAGTAACTTCCAGGCTGGTTCTGCCAAATATCCACTGCCAGAAGCTCTGATGGCCGGAATCGAAGGTAATCGTTCCGATCTGCGGAGCGGATTTGTCAAGCTTCACCGTAACAGGCGCGGTTTCTTTCGCATTACCGGCCGCGTCCACTGCTTTAAAGGTATAGGTATGCTCTCCTTCCACAGAAACCGTATATTGGTAAGAACCGGCTGTAAAGTCGGTAATCTCGGCGTAGCTTCCGTCATCCAGCCTGCTGTAGAGGGCGGTTACCCCTTCATTGTCGCTGTAGGACAGAGTCAGAGTCACATTCTCAGCCTTCCAGTCCTTCGGCGGTTGGGAAACCGTCAAAACAGGTTTTTGAGTGTCATTCCATTTGGCATAAAATGTCTTGTCCCCCGTATCGGTGGTACTGATTGCAGCGGTGGGATTTCCCGTAAAGCCGGAATTATCATACCAGCCGGCAAATGTGTATCCTGCTCTTGTAACGTTTGTAGGAAGAACAGCGCCTATCCCGCATGTATACTCAGCAGCCGCTTCTCCTTCAATGGTTCCTTCATTGGTATTCAGTGTTATCGTATAACTGTTCGCGCTCCATTTGGCATAAAATCCCTTATCCCCTATATCGGAGGCGCTGATTTTAACGACGGGCTCTCCCGTACAGTCGAAATTATCATACCAGCCGGCAAATGTGTATCCTGCTCTTGTAACGTTGGTAGGAAGAACAGCTCCCTGCCCGTATGTATATTTAGTCACATTCCCTTCTTGAATGCTTCCTCCAAGGGTATACAGTGTTATCCAATAACTGTTCACGTTCCATTTAGCATAAAATGTCTTGTCCCCAGTAGCGTTGTCGAAGATTGCTTTGGTTGGAGAATATCCCGTACATTCGGGATTATCATACCAGCCGCCAAATGTGTATCCTGTCTTTGTAACCTTTGTAGGAAGGACAGCGCCTTCTCCACACGTATAACCAGTTATTTCCCCTTCTTCAATGGTTCCGCCATTCGGATACAGGGTCACGTTGTACGTAATTCCGATCCATTTGGCATACAGGTTAATATCTTCATTATTTAAAATATCATTGTCAAAATCCCATTGATTAAGCAGCTCCGGTTCCTTATACCAGCCGGCAAATATGTACCCTGTTTTGACCAGATCAGCCGGCTTTTCAAGCTTTTCTCCTGCGGCAGAACTAATCGTTCTGAGTGAGACGTTACCGGTCATCAAAGTAACATTTACAAGTTTGGTGAATGTAACAGATACTTCCATATCCTTCGTAACCTTCATGGTATACTCTTTTGGATACTGCTTTAAATTGATATTCATGTCATCCACGACTACTTTGGTAACTGCGTAGCCGTCCAGGGGCGTATAGGAAATTTTAAAATCTTCCCCATCCTGAGCATAAAATTTAGCTGCATCGAATTCCGGAGCTGTTCCCTCCTCATAAAATGGAGCAGTCTTGGTAAAATAGTTTTTATATACTTTATCGCAGGCGGCTCTATTTCCATATTTTCCACTATAAGTAACAGTTCCGCCTTCTGTCACGTTGGGAGTAATCACGTATGGGGTACATATCAAATTTTTGTACCAGCTTATATCGGAATCAGTCATATTTTCAAACCTATGTTTGTTATAGATTGAAATACTGCTTCCACCCATTTGAGCATGATAAAATTCTGCCTTGAGTCCTAAGGAACAGCCTTCAAATACATTGGGAAAATAACACTTTTCATTAAAATTAAAGCTGCTGATATCCAGAGTTTGAAGGCCCTTGCACCCAGAGAACATGGAGATCATATACATCACCTGGGATGTGTCAAAGCGACTGACGTCCAACTCCAACAGTCCACTGCATCCAGAGAACATGAAGCTCATGACCGTCACACTCGATGTATTAAAGTTACTGACATCCAGAGTTTGAAGGCTCTCGCACCCAGAGAACATGGAGCCCATATCCGTCACATTCGACGTATTAAAATTACTGACGTTCAGCTCCGACAGTCCACTGCACCCATAAAACATCACTGCCATACTCTTCACCTGGGCTGTATCAAATTTACTGACGTCCAGCTCTGACAGTCCACTGCACCCATAGAACATCCCGTCCATCTTTATTGTATTTCCCGTCTTGAAATTACTGATATCCAAAGATTTCAGTCCGCTGCAGTTGTTGAACATATAGGACATGAGCACTACGTTCGATGTATCAAAATGACTGACATCCAATTCAGTAAGGCTGGAACAGTCTGAAAACATATGAGACATACCACCCGTCACAATCCCGATGTACGTACTTGATACCGTTGATGTATCAAAATGACTGACATCCAGCTGGGTAAGGTTGGAGCAGCCACTGAACATACTGCCCATATCCTTTACTTGTGATGTATTAAAATTACTGACATCCAGTGTTTGAAGGCTCTTGCACCCAGAGAACATGGCGCTCATGTTCGTCACAGCCGAGGTATTAAATTTACCGTTGTCCCATTTCAGTTCGACAAGTCCGGAACAGCCCATGAACATCGAGGACATAGTTGTTACATTGGAAGTTTCGAAATTCTCAATATCCAGTGTTTGAAGACCAGAACAGTTCTGGAACATATTAAACATCTTTTTTACGTTTGAAGTATGAAACGCACTGACATCTAATTGATCGAGTTTTTTACAGCCGTTAAACATATTAGACATATCCGTTACACTGGCAGTATCGAAAGTCCCGACATTCAGTGTAGTGAGTTCGGAGCAGTCGATGAACATGCTGGACATATCCGTTACATTGGTCGTTTTAAAGTTACTGAAGTTACTGAAATCCAGTACGGTTATACCAGAGCAGCCGCCGAACATACGCTGCATATTCGTTACGTTAGTAGTATTAAAATTGCTGAGATCCAGTTCGGTGAGCTTGGAGCAGTTGTAGAACATCTCAGACATATTCCTTACATTGGCAGTAGTGAAACTACTGACATCCAGTGCGGTGAGTTCGGAACAGCCCTTGAACATTTCAAACATATTCGTTACCTTGGAAGTATTAAAATCACTGAGATCCAACGTTGTTAGCTTTTTACATCCGCTAAACATGCTGCTCAGTGACGTAGCCGCTGAAGTATCAAAGCCGCTGAGATTCAGCACCTGCAAACTTTTGCAGTTTTCGAACATTCCTCCAAAATCCTTGTGCCCCGCTGTATTAAGTCCGGACAGATCCATCTCGGTACAATTATTGAAATCAGCAAAAATCCGGTTATAGTCATTCGACATCATAACTTCATTGTCTACAACAATTTTTGTCACTTTCGCTTTATCTACTGACGATAAGCCATTCAGCGTCCCGCTCACACCATTTGTCGGCGATATCGTCAAACTTCCCTCCCCGTCAAGCACCCAGGTACAGCCCCCGCTTGTACCACTGGCGATTACATCGAGAGTCTTCATCTCCCCCAGCCGTTCCGCAAAATTCCATAAATCCAGCAGTTTCTCCCGGTATTCTTCACCTACAAGCTGCCTTTCTTCTTCCGTCAGCCCGTCATAAGCTTCTTTAGCGGCCCTGATATCCGCAATAATCTGCTGCATTTTCTCCAGCCATGCATCATATTCCTCATCTCCATCCCCGGGCATATTTTCATAGATACTGTCCACGGTTGGGAGCGCTTCCATCTGCTCGACTATCGCTTTTACTGCCATATCATCAGATGAGGGGACGGCTGACGCAGCCTCTGCTTCACATAAACTGTAATCCTCCCTGCAAACAGGACATTCTGTGTCCGTCTGATCCGCGGTACATAAGACAGAACAGTTACAAACGGTTGCTTTTTCTTTATAAAATGGGCAGTCCTTATTTGTATGCTCTCCCTCGCCCTCTATGGCAGGATCGCAGAGGCATTCCAATTCCGGCTTTGTATCCGTTTCCAGTATTTCACCAAAACAGTCTGTAAGATCAGCGTTTTCTCTGTCTCCTCCGTTTTTATCAATCCCGGCGGCCTCATCTGCTCCGCCATTCTCATCGATCCCACCGGTCTCATCTGTCCCGCTAGTCTCATCTGTCCCGCCAGTCTCTTCAAACTCGCTGGTCTCCTTCGTCCCATTGGTCTCATCAAACGCTCCGGTCTCGTCCGTCCCATCGTTTTCATCCAGCTCGTCGGTCTCGTTCGTCTCATCGATCTTGTTCGCTCCATCGATCTCATCAAACTCGTCGGTCTCATCCGTCCCATCGCTCTCATCAAGCTCGCTGCTCTCCTTCGTCTCATCTGCAAGACTGCCCTGTTCATATGTGTACATACTGCCCGCCTCTGTTTTTTCCCACTTTTCATCGGCAAATACCATGGCTGGAGACAATGTGAACACCATACAGATGCTCAAAAACATTGCCATTATGCGGCGTCCCTTTGTTTTTGGCATAAATTGCTTTCGCATACGTCATTCCTCCTATTTCCGTTGTTTTCTATCATATATAAAAGCATCTGCAGATAACCTCCCGCATACTGTTATTTTCCGCACTTCCCACAGATTCAAATATAAAAATCCCAAATCACAAAATCATGACTGCAATTTCAACCGGATAAGCAATCATGTCCGGCATACGGAACCATAAAATACCTTCCGCTTGTCTCTCACCATTCATACACCGGACTATCCGTACAAGTGAAATGAAAAAGATAATCATCATTACTCCCTAATGTTCACACAGTCATAACCATCAATGGCATGCTCTTCCTGTAATCTTTTAATGCAGCGGTCCAGAGATATCCAGATTTCTTTTTCTGTTATTGGTTTCATCAAAAAGTTGGCCGCCCTTACCCGGTAAGAAGCAACACCGAACCGCTTATCTTCTCCTACCCATACAATCTGGCTTTCCTCGGACGTCCGATGAACCAGTATGGACAGTTCCTGATTATCAATGTCGTCGAAGGCAAATATCGTGACCGCAAACGGCTGCTTTAAATGTGTATCCCGGTACTCCGCCACGGACGGAAACCACCTGGAAACCATGACATACTGTTCCCGTTTCGGATAACTCCTAATCGCATCTGCAATCGTCTGGTATTCCACTTCTTGTTTTGAACATACTGCAATTACCATAAGCCGCTTCCTTTCCCTCTCCAACAGGCTCTTTTGTTCCGGTTATCGTTCCACTCCCTTAAAGGCACAAAAAGGCGTCTGTCCTTTGATGTATTCAAGAAGGCAAACGCCTTTTTATATAAACGATATAAATTTTGTATTACAATAGGACAGCTTATTCTCTGCCTGGACTTATATGCGTTCTGTACATATAAGCCCCCCTTTTTCTTAAAAATGGGTACAAAAAATACAGCCCCTGCGAATTCCTTTTTTTTACTGAATTGCCAGGGATTTCTACCTAAAATCATTTTGACTTTTATTTCCAGCTAAGCTATGATTAGCTTAAATATTTTCCCAAATGCTATTGATTTCATCTTACCACAAAATAATTCAAATTTGTGGTCTTACACTAAATTGACACCTTTTTACACTAAATTGACACCCCTAGGCATTTTTTTGAATTTTGTAACCAGTTTGGGAGGTATAAAATCATGTTAAAAATAGCAGTTTGCGACGATGAGCCTCTGGATCTGAACCGGATTCAGGACCTTGTTTCCGAATATATAAAAGATCATCCGAACCCTGGTGTTACCATAACCCGTTTTGACTCTTCCGAAAGCTTATTAGAGCGCCTAAAGAACGAAACCTATCAGATCTATCTTCTCGATATTCTCATGAATGGGAAAAACGGAATTGAAGTTGGGGAGGTCATCCGGGAAAATGACAGCCACGCGGCCATTATCTATTTGACCGTCTCCCCGGACTATGCGCTGGCTTCCTATTCCGTCGATGCACAGTATTACTTATTAAAGCCTGTAGAAAAGGAAAAGTTCTTCCGGATTCTGGGCCGGGAGATTGAGAACCTTACAAAGAAAACCGATACCTATATCACGGTACGCACAAAAGATGGGCTTAAATCCATCCGCACCGATCTCATCATGTATGTGGAACAGAATTACCATGTCTTTTCATACCATTTGACAAACGACATGGTCCTCGAAAGTGTTACCAGCCGTGCCAGTTTCGATCAGGAACTTCAGGACCTTTTAAGCGATTCCAGGTTCGTGAAGATCTCCTCCTCCATACTTGTCAGTATGCGCTGCATTAAGACTATCAACAAAAAGGGGTTAATCCTGCAGAACGGAAAGGAGTTGTTAGTCGCGCGCGCGTACTCGGAAGCCAAACACCGCTACATGGAGTATATGATTCAGGGAGTGAAGCAGGAAGATCGTGTATACCACGGTATTTGAAAATTTTGTGAGCTGTTATCAGTATATGGAGACCTGCCGGCAGAACAATCCTTTAACCATGCAGGTCCTGGCGCTGCGGAAATACACGGATACCCTCGTGTTTCATTCGGTTCTGGACGGAATGTTTCGCTTACGTCTGCTTATGCAGGATGAGGATCAATAACCTGGAGATACACTATGAAAAAACGCAAACAATTCCTTTATTTTTTAGCCATGCTTTCCCTGATTCTGACACTTCCTTCTGTTGACATCCCTTCCATGGCACAGGCCGGGACCTCTATCGGTACCCCTTCTGATGCGGAGGAGGAGTTGCCAGAAGAAACGGCACCAGCTGAAACACGGCAGGCAGAAACAGAAGAACAGAAAGAGACAGATGCGGTTCCATCGGCTCCCCTGGGCCCTCCCAGCGAGACCGAATCTTCCGCTTCTGTTTCGATGCCCTTCGATAAGATACAGGCCCCTGCCTTGGCTTCGTCCAAGATTGCCACCGGTTCCAATGCGGAACCGCGCGAAATTGTTAAGGTCATAACTCCTTATTCTGACATACTCATTCTGGCAGAGCGTCAGAATGCCAGGGAACTGCTTAATTCCAAACTGGAAAACCGCGATTATTCTACCGCAGTTGCCCTGTTTAGCGACAGAACCAGGGAGTTTTATCCGATTCAGTATGATGTGGAGGCACTCGATGTGACGCAGACCGGGCTTATCTCTCTAAACGGTACTGTGGAAGTTCCCGATGATGTCTCCATCGATCCGGAGCTTACAGCTGTCACGATTCCAGTTTTCCTTTATGATCCGGAAGCGCCCTGTGAACTGCAGGCGCACTCCAGTAATCCGGTCAGAGACAGTCAGCTCCTGCTCGCCCAGGATTCCTCGTCCGAGGATCTCCAGAAAGAACTGAAGTACAATAGCCACACTTATCTGTATTGTGATGATGACATAGTTCTGGAAGTTCCGCTTACCTGGGATGTAAGCAGCGTTAACTTTGGAATGCCCGGCACTTACCGGATTCATGGGATTCCGGATCTTCCCGATGGAATTCTTCTAAGCGACGAATTTTCTTCTTTTCCCTGCGATGTAATCATTCAGGAAACCGGGACATTTTCCCTTACACCGCCCATATTTGATGGAATCTCTTTTTTCACCCGCTGGACGAAACCAACGCCGCAGCTGGATAAATTACACCGTTACTATTCCATCGGGGACGACGGAGAATGGCAGGAAGACACCACCGGGAATTTTATGCAGATTGCTACCTATAATACACAATTGATGTCTGTCTTATATTTTGAAGATTTCCTGTATGAAGTCCCCTACTATTTCCAGCTGGAGTATGACGGCGAATGTTCTAACATTTTAAAGGTTTCTATAACGGAAGGCGATCTGCATTACGAACTCATCGAAGGGGACCGGGATGGAGGGGATCGGGGAGAACAGCAGCCGCCTACCGTCACCCTGCCACCAGATCAACCGGATCAGACGCCACCTTTAGGAACCACCAGACCAGAGGAAAACACTCCCCCAGAGACGCCACCGGGAGAAACCTTACCCGCACCAGCAGAAACACAGCCGACAGACCAGGAGAATGCCAGCCATACAGGTTCCTCCTCCGGTACATCCGGCAAACCGTCCCGGCACAGCGCCGTTTCGGATTTCGTCAGCGGCCCAGGATATCAGGAAGCCTTAACCTCGTCTGCATCCCTGTCTCCGCTGCCGGAATCAGGGCCTTCCGTTGAAGCGTCTGAAACGGCTGCCGCTATATCTGCACCGGCTTCAACCGGGCAGGAAGCGGATACCGCCGATTATACAATTCTGTCTGGCAGGCGAATCCACAAGGAACTGGAACTGAATCCAGGCAGGCCGCTTATCATTACCAAACACCGAATCCGACTGGAAATACCGGCCGATAGCGGACTGTTTACTAATATGCCAGTGCAGTCCTTATTCCGTGCAGAAGTAATATCCCTGGACGATCACCATATCTCTGTGATGCTCTCCATGGACGGCGTACCACTGACAGACCTGCCTTCCATGACAATTACAATGCCCTGGAAGGCAGCTGACGAAAGGCCCGTTCTGGAAGTTATAAACGAAAGCGGGGAGGTTTTGGGAACGGCCACGTACCTGGATTCCTTCACCATCACCTTCCAGCTATCAGAAACTGGCACCTTTACCATAGAGACACAGGCTTCGGCTGCCGCTCCGGCTGCTGTGATACCATCTGTCCCGGTTGATCCGGCAGACGGGCAGGCCGGTGATTCCGTTTCTTCCAGTTCTTCCTCTATAGATGTGGTTGCGTGCCTCCTCCTTGCAGGTATCCTGGTATCCGGCTTCATTATCCTGCGTTTTTGCAGGCGTGGAAGGAGGGATCCGGCATGAATAATAGACTGACACAACTTGGAAAGCGGCTCCTCCTTCTAACCATTACGTTTTTTCTCACCATGGGGCTGTTTACAGCCGCATACCGGTTTGACAATAAGTATACCACGCAGTCTGTCCAGCCCATAAATGGTATCCTGTTCTATACGCCGGAGAAGACTGACCCTGTCTATCTAATCAACGGTTGGGAATATTATCAGGGCAGGCTCTTAACACCGGAAGATTTTATAAGCGATCTCCCGCTCCCGGACAACTACGTTTATATCGGCCAGTATTCCGGCATGGAGAGTGGTAATCCGGAAGCATCCCCTCACGGAAGCGCCACATACCGGCTGACCTTATCCCTTCCGGAAACACCCGCCTTTTATACGCTGGAGCTGCCGGAGATTTACTCGGCCTACCGGCTCTATATCGGCAGCCGTCTGATGGCCTCCCAGGGAAACCCGGACCCGGAGCACTATGAGCCGTCTCTGTACTCCGGCTCTGTCACATTTGAAGCCTCCGGAGACTTACAGCTCTTACTTGCCGTCTCGGACTGGTCCCACTTGTACAGCGGTATGGTCTATCCTCCGGCTTTTGGTACTCCGAACGCGGTTCATGCACTCTTAAATCAACGGTTTGCCATCAGTCTGACCGTCACCGCACTGGCTGCAGTTCTGGGCTTTTTTCAGCTTGCGCTGGCTGCTATTTTAAAGAACCGCCGTTCGCTGTTATCTGGTCTCATCTGTATGGCCTTTGCCGCCTCTGCAAGTACTCCGGCGCTCCACCAGCTGACTGCCACCGGGATTGTTCCCTGGTATAGCCTTGAAATTTTCTGCCGCTATGCCATTTATGGGCTGTCCCTGATTCTCGTCCTGGATTTGTGCGGCAGGCAGTACCGGGCATTAAAGGCGGCCTCTTATGCTGCCGCCCTGTTCCCGTTCCTGGCTCTGGCAGTATCCCTGCTGGCACCGCGTCTGTCCTGCCGCCAGATGGTTCTGTTTTCCCACACGGCCGGAACCTATAAGGTTCTCTGTGCGCTATGGCTGCTGGGTACCGCCTTCTTCTCCAAAACAAAACAGGAACCAGAGAGGGACCGCACCATACTTCTCATTGGAATCTGTATCTTTGCATCCTCTCTGGCGGCCGACCGATTATACCCATTGTTTGAACCGATCCGTTTCGGCTGGTTTTCGGAGATTGCCGGTTTCCTGTTTGTCCTGTTACTCAGTTTCCTTCTGCTTCGTGATTCAGCCCGGTTTTACAAGCGGCAGTTTATCCTGGCCCAGGAAAAGGAACACATGGAAACGCAGATTCAGATGCAGAAAAAACATTACTCCGAACTGGCGTCGCAGATCGAAAAGATCCGCACTATGCGCCACGATATCCGTCACCATCTCACCCAGCTGTCTGTTCTCCTAAAAGACAGGAATACGGAGGCGGCCGTACAGTACCTGGAGAAAGTCACACACAGCACCTCTACATCTGCCCCCTTGACATTTTGTGAGGCGTATTACGTTGATGTACTGCTTCGTTATTACTATTCCTGCGCAGAGGATCTTCACATACCTATGACAGTCCATGCAAATGTCCCTACGGAACCTGGAGTTCCGGAAGAGGACTTATGTGTAATCCTTGGGAATATCCTGGAAAATGCATTCAATGCCAGTACTCCGGTACCGCAGAATCAGCGCCGCATTACCGTGGCTATGATCTGTCAGGAGGGAACAGTCTGCATAGAAGTGAAAAACACATTTAAAGGGGAATTGGTTCCAGACGGGAAAAGTTTTTATTCTTCCAAAGAAAAGGGCCGGCACGGCATTGGACTTTCCTCCGTCCGTTCCATGGCTGAGAAATATAGTGGAGACGTATGGCTGAATACGGAACCGGGAGAAAATGGGGTCAATGTGTTCTCTATACAGGTTCTGCTTTTCAGTCAATCCTAAAAAATGCAGGCAGAGTATCACCAAAAAATAATGTTGGCAACATAAAAATACCGCCCTGTTACGGGCGGCAAAAGCCAAAAAACGTTCGATATTTAAAATGTCTACTTAACAGGTAGTACACCAAAATCAAGGCTTTCGGCGTTGCATGAAACGTTCCTGAGCGGATTCGAACCGCTGGCCTTCCGCTTAGGAGGCGGACGCTCTATCCTGCTGAGCTACAGAAACATCCCCTGTGCTGCGGCCATAACCGCGCACAGGCTGTATATTATTATATTAACAATTATGCGTTTCGTCAAGTTTTACTTGAAGAATCTTTCACCAAATCCTTCAAAATCCCGCCGTCTAATCCGCCGCCTCATCAAATACCACATTGCCCTGCATCCAGATCTGCCCCTTAAACCGTCTTCCAACCGCCGGCTCTCCGGTCAAATCCTGCTTGGCGATCCCCACATGGAATACAATGTCACTGCATTCCAGTTTCAAATCATAAACCTCTTCTCCAGTGATCTGGTTCTTCTTTTCTACAATTTCTGTAATCTCACCGATCACTGAGTACTGATCACATTCCACTCCGCAAGGCATAAAACAGGAATCAATGATCGAATACAAATCTTCCTTCATCACCCGTCTGGAGATCTGGGAATACATGTCGATATCTTCGATGGTCAGAGTCTCCATGGCATCCTCATCGCCATTCTTGGCCGCTTCCAAAAGCGTGTTACGCTCTTTCGCCGTAACCTTCGCATTTTCCCGCTGCTTCTCCGTCTTCTGAATCGGCAGAAGAATCTTGCCGCTGACCGCCAGTCCGGTTAGATTGGCACGCTTAGTCTCCAGGGAACGCTGGTCCATGATTCTCTCCCTGCACTCGAATGAATTATCGATATAAAATATCAGGGAAATACCGACCTTATACTCATCAAGCAGTCCCGCATACGTCTCACGCTCTGTATGGCGCTGAATGGAACAGGACACATCCGATGTCATATCCTCGCTTCTTAAGTAAGGATAATAGTAGTTCCTGCGAAATACTCCGTCCCGGTCCATCTGACCGAATACGGCGATACCCATTCCTGGCGCAACCTCTTTTCTGATCTCACAGAGGTTCGTCTCCTCATCCAGCTGAATCCGCTTCATTCCGGATACATCTTCTGTCATCTGATCTAACAATTTATCGATATCCCGGTCCTTCTGGTAGAGGCTGAATCCAATAGACCTTAAGAATTTATGCATAATGTCGTCACCTGCCTTTACTTATCTGAATTTTACTGCTTTCCTGTTCTTCTATCTCTATTTTCTCATATTTCAGGAAAGAAAACAATGAGGCGAAGAAAACTCCGCCTCAAGTCTTATCGCTTATTATATACTATAATATGAGATAATGCCAGTAAAATTTTATAAAATTATTATGATTTTATCCCCATTTGCTGCTGTTCATACTCTGCCCGGGGCTCCCATTATAACCGGGTATCAAACAGGCCACAGAAACTGTCTATGGGATCCGTCCCCGGAAATGCCTCCGGTCCTTTCATCAGCGCGTCCACGAGTGCATCCAGTGTATCATTGCGGGCATCATACGTATTGATGTAAGTCCTTGCCTGAGGAATGTCTGCCAGCATGGTTGGCTGACCGCAGCCTACCACTACGACCGGCAGTTCAAACACATACCATGGAATCTCCCCACCGCCTTTTGACATGCCAAACACCGGCCTGCCGCTTGGAACATCACAGAGGGTGATAACCAGGTCCATATCCTTTATAAAGTCCTTTACTGCATTCTTTCCCGCAAAATATAAATCCAGACTCGGTTTTTCTCCCTGTTCCATCTGCTTTTTCATCTTGTCCATGGGACTTTCATAGATAAATGCGTCAAATCCTCTGTCACACAGCTTCTGTTTCAGAAGTTCAGCCGGATTTTCTTTCGACCCGCCCATCAGCTTCATCAGTTCCCCCATAGCACCTCCGCTGCCCTTTACATGGACAATCATAATTCTCTGATAGCGTTCAGGCGTAATCGGCAGTACCTCCCTGTCTTTATATTTTACCAATGTCAGACAGTCCCGGCTGATGGATTTTGTAGTTTCCTTATACTCCTCTTTTCCCAGTACTTTTTCGAGAAATTCCGGTGTCGGCACCAATTCCTCCGGTTTCCTTTTATTCAGTCCCAGATGCGCTTTCAGACCGAGTATCCGGGTGAGTGCTTCCGTCATCCGTTCTTCCCTGATTGTGCCGTTTCTGTAAGCTTCCAGCATCACTGAAAAATCTTCATCCGGATCGTTAAAGAACAGGAACATGTCACATCCGGCATTGATGGCTCTGGGAAGCATCTCGCTCCTCTTCATCCGGTTCGTCATGGCAACCATGTGGGAAGCATCCGTAACTACCACTCCGTTAAATCCCATCCGGTCACGAAGAAGTCCTGTCATAATTTCCGGACTTAAGGTGGCCGGCATCATATCCTCATCCTTTAAATCCGGATTGATCAGCTTTGCATACTCAGGAAGCATGATATGGCCTCCCATAACTGCTTCCAGACCGTTGTCAAACATGGTTTTGTACACCATTCCATAGGTGGCATCCCATGTTGCGGGATCAAACGTATTGACATTGTTGGCTATATGGGCATCTCTGAAGTCCAGACCGTTGCCGGGAAAATGCTTAGCCGTACAGGCAAATCCCGGCGTCGAATGGGCGCCCTCCATATAAGCGGCGCTCATCTTTGCCACAAGCTCAGGATCGCTGCCGAAGCTGCGGGTGATGATCTCCGTATTCTCCCAGTTATAAGGAATATCGCAGATCGGCGCAAACGCCATATTGCAGCCGATCGCGGCCGCCTCTTCGCTGGACATCTTCCCGAGAGCACGGGCATAATCCTCATTGCCTGTCGCCCCGATTTTAATTTCAGAGGCAATTGGAGTTCCGTCAGCACAGGCCCCGTCTCCGCCCCCTTCCGTATTGCAGGCAATCAATACCGGAATTCTGGCATATTTCTGTAAAATTCTGTTCTGCTCCTGTATATCCTTTCCCGGCGCCGAATTATACCGGCATCCTCCCAGGTGATAGGTTTCCATTAACCCTTTTAAATACGCCTCATCACGGGACTGAGTCAGCTGAAAGAAAAGCTGTCCCACCTTCTCTTCCTCCGTCATGCCGGCAATAGTATCTTGAACCCACTTACAGTCTTCATCAGAAAGATAGTATGGATTCTTTTTTAAATCTGTCATAAGCAGTCTCCTGTCAATATATTTGTACGATTTTTGGTTACTCTTCTGTAAAATCAACTCTGCAAGTTGCGGACAAACTCCTCTGTTTTATTCTTCTGGTAGGTTCCTTCATAGGTACCCTCGATCAGCCTCGGAACTGCCTGTTCTTTAAACTCTTTCCAGGATTCCGTTTCGCGGCGGACCAGGATGGGATAATATAACACGCCATTTTCCAGCGCTGCTTTCTGGTCTCCCGGTGCATCGCCCGTCATCAGCACGTTATCCCTGTCATAGCCCTTTAAAAGAAGCTGACCAATGCAGTATGCCTTACTTCCTGCCTCCTGTGCCAGTACCAGATCAACATGCTCCAGCAGGCCATGGACCTCCCACTCCTCCAGTACCGCCTCCATATTTGCAGAGGAAACAATTGCGATATCCGCAAACCGGTGCGCGAAGGCCAGGCCCTCCCTGACTCCCTGAAACGGCTGTTTCTCCTGCTCCTCCAGCAGCCCGATCTTTAAATTCACGGCGGCTGACCAGTGAAGAGCCTTTTTCAAAACAGCACTATGATTTTTTTCTATCTCCGCTTCCAGGGCTGCCTGGGAAAGTTCCGGAGAATGTTCCACCCATTGCGCCAGTTGCTCAAGCCCTTCTATGGGCGTATAGCACTGATGGATTTCCTGAAGTGCTTTTAAAAGTCCGCAGAAACGGTTGATTCCCCTGGTCATCGAATAGAGATTGATGTCATTCCATCTGTCAAGAATTGTTTTTTCCCAGTTCTGGAGCCCCCATTCTTCCACAAGACAGGGACCGAAGCACCTGATATGCTTGATATTCATGGTATCCATGGCACAGCCGTCAGAATCCACGCAGATAAGATAATCCCTGCTCTTTTTAAAACCGTCGAATATAGACTCCATATGTGCCTCCTTTTATGCGTTTTTACTTCGGCGCAGCGCCAATTCCGCCGTATTTTCCTCTACTTTCTTTTTGTTAAGAGGGTAGATGAAAATCAATACGAGGGCAACTGCAATCAAACCTATAATAGGTACGATGCAGGACATGCGGAAGATTCCAGCCGTAACCTCCGCATCGAAAGCCGTAGCCTGCGTATATCCAACCAGGCTCAAAAGACCGCCCGTCAAGCCGGAGGCAAAAGCCTGGCCGAGCTTACGTGCAAAGGAATAGAGTGAGTAAATCGTTCCATCTTCACGAACTCCTTTTTTGACCTCTGCATCATCAATGACGTCTGTAATCATTGCCCATATCACGGTGTTAAAGAATCCCAAACCAACCATTGCCAGCGTATAGAAAGCTACATAAACATACGGATTCTGCGGCTTTACAATAAGACAGACGACGAAGGAAGCCGCGCCGGCAAGGCAGGATACGATCGATAACTCTTTTTTGCCGAATTTTTGTGCCAGTTTTACAGCAAACGGTGCACAGATAATCAGCACTCCCAGACTGCCTGCCATGCTGGATGCTGACTGAGCGCCTGCAGAACCGTAATAATTAGGAAATACGTAAGATGACATCCCCTGCATCCCCAGCTGTGCCAGAAGCAAAAGAATCGCCGCTGCAATGATTCCCATCAGCGCACGGTTTGAAAATAAACTTTTTAACAGTTTTCCGATATCCAGTTTTTCACTGTTGGCTTCCACCGGTACGCGCTCTGTAACAAGTTTAAAACAAAGCAGATAGCAAATAATTGCGAAGACTGCAAAGACACCTGCAATCATTGTCATTTTGGAACCGGATAATATGGTCTTTCCGTCTACCACCTCATATGCAAGCAGAGGCGTTCCCACTCCGATTACAAGGGAGGCAAGTGTCGCTCCAATTGTACGCCATACGGACAGCTGCGCCCTGTCTTTCGGCTCTGCAGAAATCGCAGATGCCATGGAACCATAAGGTATGTTGATGGATGTATAGAAGATGGAACCCCATAAAAGATAGGTGACAACCATCCATACAATCTTAAATCCATACGACATTCCTGAAAGTCCGGACTGATAGATTAAAAATGAGGCAATAGCCACCGGACCGCACATCCGTTTAATCCAGGGCTTGAATTTACCGTCTTTCGTCGGTTTGGACCGGTCTACAATCTGTCCCATCGTCACATCAGTAACTGCATCAACAAAGCGTGCCGCCATCATCAGCGTTCCCACAACGCCTGCTGCTATTCCCATGACATCGGTATAAAACTTTAACATGAACATGGAAGACAGTATAAAGGTAAAGTCATTACCAAAATCACCAAATGCATAGCCGATTTTATCGCTCATTCCAAATGGTCTGGCTGTTTTTTCCTTACTCATAAGATACCTCCTTAATATTGGTCTTTTCTCTTCGTTTCTTATAGTAACTTAACATTAGAACAGCCCGAACCGTGAGTACAATTTTATCTTTTTTTCGCATATTTTTTAGATACACTTGAAATAAACGTAAAATTGTACGATAATATAGTAAAATCATCTGAATAAAAAAGGAGGACGATATCATGCATTATGACAGTGTCCTTATGTATGTCAGGAAAGTTTTGGAGAACAGGGGCATCCCTTCCTTCCTGTTCCGGGAACCTTTTGAAGATATAGAATCTCTCGATATGGGACTGAGAGAAAGCTTGATGGAGGATTTTGACAAAAATAAATCATTTAAAAAGCTTACAGAATGCTGCAAGGAACATACTCTTTATTATTTTACAGACAATTACTACTGCACTTATGTCTGTATGTGGCTTCCCGCTTCAGATACTGCGGAGTTTTTTATTGCAGGGCCATTCACATATGTTGAAATTAACAAAATGAATTATTATAAGCTACTGTCAAATTTGGAGGTACCGGCTGCGCTTCTGCCGATTCTGAAAACATATTATTATAATATTGCATTCGTCAGTTCAGAATCTCAGTTTAATAATCTTATGGAAACACTGGCTGAGATAATCTGGCAGGGTGCGGACCAATATACGGTTGCGGAAATTAAGGGGAATATATGGAACGCCCCCGATGATAACCACTACCTCACTTCACTTCCTGAAACGATTTATTTGTCACCGGTTAATACCATCTCCCTGGAAAAACGTTATGAAGCTGAAAATCAATTGATGCAGGCAGTCAGCCAAGGTAATCAGGAGCTGCTTAATCAGGCGCTGGCTTCCTTTGAAAACCGAAGACTGATCCCCCGTCTTGCCGATTCTCTCAGGGATTACAAGAATTATATGGTTATTTACAATACTATTTTACGTAAAGCGGCCGAACAGGGATATGTACACCCGGTTTATCTCGATGAGATTTCATCCAAATACGCTAAAAAGATAGAAAATCTGACCACACCGCAGGATACGTCTCTGATGAAGGAAATGGCGCGTAAATACTGCCTTCTTGTCCGGAATTATTCCGTGCGAGGATACTCTCCCGTAATCCAGAAAGTAATTAACCAGATCAATTTAAACTTAACCAGTGATTTAGGACTGAAAAATCTTTCAGAAATGTTCCATATCAGTGCAAATTATTTATCTTCTTTATTTAAAAAAGAAATGGGAATTACCCTGACCGACTATGTAAACAAAAGAAGGGTAGAACAGGCTGTTTTTTATTTGAACACCACAGATATGCAGATACAGACGATCGCGTCTTACTGCGGCATTCAGGACATTAACTATTTTACGAGGATCTTTAAAAAATTCATCGGGATGACACCGTCAAAATTCAGGGAGCAGATTTCCAGACATCACTAATTCTTTACTGACAGATGGATATCTGTTTGTTTATACCGCCTGTAAAAAATGAAAGGAACGTTAATAAAAAATGGACAGAGATAAGCCTTTCATTATCCCTGTCCATAAGGAACACTTGTCAATGCCCCTGTTATTCTATTATTATTCCTTGCAGGCAATGATAAGATAATCATGATTGTAGCGCAATTGCCTAAATAAAGTCACATGATTTTTCAGATAGAATATGGGATTCAAAGCCCAGCGCGTCTCCAGATCAACTGCATACACTTGATATCCTGTCAAATCAATATTAAGATTCACCGGCCAGGAAAATGGCAGATATATAACCAGTTTGCTTTGATCATCATTAGCCGCGCATCCTATCTCTCCGCACGGGTTATCCTGTATCATACCGGCAGCCGGTTTTAAATCATAAAGCCCTATCGTATCAGCCATCATCTTTGCAAATCCCATATCATACGCACCCGGCAAACGCAGATCATCCCGCCAGTCATTTACAAGTCCGATATCTGCTCTTTCGCTGCAGAAGTTCTGATTCTGCCTCCATAACCATACTCCACCGGCACCGTAGGTAAAACCGGCATTAGCCCCGTTAAGAACTCCCTGCCAGAAAGCTTTTCGTATCTGACGCTCATCAAATCGTCCCTGCGGGCTGTCAAAATATACATTGGCCTCATAACTGGTTTCACTGTTATATACAGGACGTGTTATGGGGTATAATCGAAGATCCTGTGCCAATGTGCGGTTAAGTTCTGGATCAGAATACGTATGACCCGGCTGATACATATAAAAATCCAGTTCCTCTGCCTCCTGCAGACACTGAGGCAATTCGACTTTTGGTGCAATATGAAGAGTCGTAAGGCAATCCGGTGCTAGCCTTTTTGTAATCTGCAAAGCTCTGTGATAGAATGCCACTGTCTCCGGATTTGCTTTTCTTTGATCTTCCACAGTATTATATTTTACATCATCTTCTGCAAGATTTACATCACCACTCACCAGGAATACCGGGTTGTAGCCCCGCAGTCTTGGAACTGCATACTGTAAAAAGCGCTCCATTTCCAATATAGTCATTGGCTGATAATATGGTTTATCTTCCACATTTGTGCGTCCTGCATCCCTGATTCCCTGCCAGGTGCCCGGCACAAAATTTCCCCATAGCAGAACAATCATGGGCAGCATACTTCTATTTTTCATTTCGTCAAGATATTGGCATACATGATCAAAGTACTCAGCTTTTATATTGGAATAGTCATAACTTCCCTCCTGTGTAACAGTAAATGGATGAAGCCACTGCCGGGGCATGCAGGAGTGGCGCTGTGGAAGCAGATTCATCTGTATTGCATTAAAATTCTGTTCGTTACGAAAATCAAGATACTCCTGCCATTCTTCAATATCCGGATGAGTAAATGCACTCCAACAGGTGTCTGCCATAAGAAAATATGGTTTACCTTCATTTATAAAATAATGGCTATCCGGTGATATTGTAAGTTTCATATTCTTCCTATCCTTTCGCTATCATTTATTAACGATCCCATTGTACCGCTCTAATTTTCTCCCCAGTTATTTTCGTCGCTCCATCCTTCTTTTTTTACATAATTCTCTTTGGCCTTGACCAGATCCTCCTGCAAAATCTTCGTGTACTCGTCCAATTCTAATTTATCCTGCAGATATAACTGTCCATACATAACCGAATCGTCAAAAAATTGTTTATCAAAATAGGTTTCATACAATTTTAACGGCGATACATCATTTTTAAACTGCAGCGCCTGCAGCAATGGATTCTCATTGCTTATTTGTACATTCTTTACCGGAGTAACTCCCCATAATTCATTTACATAAAGACTGGAATCTTCCAGGCCAGTCTTAAATTTTAGAAAATCTACAGCAGCCAGCAGCTGATCCCCCTTTGTAGTCGTTGGAATACAAATATTACCCTGAGGAGCTCCTCCTATTTCATATGCAATCCCTGAAGACTGTGGATGGCTCTCAGTTGTCAGTGTTGGAAACTCCGTAATACCAATTTCAAAGCTTAAATCAGGATTGCTGGACATAATCTTTGCATTACTGCCGACCGAAAAAGTCATTGCAACTTCTCCCCTCATAAACTGCTCCAATGCCTCATTATTATCCATAGCTGTAAAACCAGGATACCAGTACTGAGACAATTCCTTAATCATAGGATAAATATCCTTCCACGGTTCCTTCGTAACATCAATAACACCATTATCTACTCCACGCGCAATCTCATTGACCTCTATAAGGCCAGTCTTGTTAATATCCAGCTCTTCAATAAACTGAGTAGCAAGTGGGTCCATCATCATCCTCTCAAACCAATGATACCCACCTCCTTCTGAGACCTTCATACCTACAACCATAGGCGTAATCCCTGCCCCCTGTAATGTTTCACAGGTTTTTAGCAGTTCAGCAAAGGTTGACGGCATCTTGTCAACACCTGCTTTCTCCATCAGGTTTTTATTGTAAAATAATTTGCATAGAACACCATTCGTAGGCACACTGGCATATCTGCCATTGGTGGGATCCATTACCTGGGCCATTACTGATTCCTGTAATGTATCCATCCAGTTCTGATTCTCATTGTAAGGATTGGTCTCATTCATTAGGTAATCAGTCAAATCAATTACAGAGCCATCGCGTAAATACTGCTGTCCCCACGCATGACGAACCAGAAACAGATCCGGAGCCGTTCCGCCCATTAACTGTGTCTGCAGCCACGTCTGATACTGATCGTTATCAATGTATTCATATTCCACCGTAATATTAGGCTGATATTTTTTATACAAATCCAGTGACTTTTTTAAATACTCCTGCCCCTCCGTGTTATTGTACTCCCACGTAGCCCATTTAAGAGTAACCGGCTTATCGGGATGCCAGTTTCCATCAGAAGACTTTTCACTTGTAGTATCCGAAGATACCTCTGTGGCTGTGTTCGCTGTCTCTGAACTGCTTCTGTTCTCTTTTCCGCAGCCGCTTAAAGCTGTGAGCGTAAAGGCAGCCAGTGTAAAAGTCAAAAGTTTCTTTCCCATCTTCATCATATAAATATCCTCCTCTTATTAAAATAATTTTATTTAAGCTTTTACCGCTCCCGCTGTAAGCCCCTCTACAAATGGTTTTGTCGCAACAGTAAAAATAAGAAGCAGAGGTACTGATGCAATCACATAAGCAGCAAAGTTAACACCTGGCATTTGATAAGTGCTGGCAACCACCTTGGACACCTGTAAAATTACAGGCCGTACTTTCTCTGCATTGGCTGAAACCAAAGGCCAGATATAGTTGTTCCAGCTGGAAATTAAAGTCGTAATACATACAGTAGCCAATATTGGCTTACTAAGAGGCAGCGCAATATAATAAAAAATTTTAAAGTCACTGGCCCCTTCAATCGTTGCCATTTCAAACAAACTCTTAGGCAGAGATTCCATATGTGTCGTAATCAGAAATGTAGATAAAATCGCAAATGCTGAAGATGGCGGCAGAATCTGTACCGCATAGGTGTTCAACAGATGCATTTTCTGTGAAATGATAAATTGTGGTATAAGTATAAGAAAATACGGCACCATCATCATCATCATCATTGTCATAAACAATAGATTCTTCCCTTTAAACTGGAATCTCGCAAAAGCATAACCGGCCAGTGTAGAAATAATCAATGTAAGCAGTACATTGCCAGCTGTTATAATCAGTGAATTTAAAATACTCCTGTAAATTTGTCCAAATGCAATTTTATAATGTTCAAAATGTAATGGCAGACTGAAAAAGTACAAATTCTGGTAAATCTGAATATTTGTTTTCAGGGAAGATATGACCATCACAAACAGTGGATAAATCGTAAGAAAAAGTATAAACAGTAAAGTACCGTGTACAGCCAAACCAATCATACGTTTTTTTTGCATGTCATGCCTCCCCCTATTGGTTCTCAGCGCCTTTGATATATTTCATATTAAAGGCGGTAATACCTAATGTAATCAGGAACAAAACAGTCCCCATAGCACATGCATATCCCATGTTATAATATGAGAACGTCTCATTGTACATATGCAATGCGGGTACTATGGTGGAATCACCCGGTCCTCCATTCGTCATAATAAGTACATGCTCAAATGTCTGGAAAGTAGAAATAATAGTTGTAATAATCAGATAACGAAACTGCCCTGTCAAAAGCGGTATATCAATGTAAAAGATACGGCTGACAGGGCCAATACCATCAATCTTTGTCGCCTCATAGATGCTGGTATCAATCCCCTGCAGTCCTGCAAGAAAAATCAGGAATTGAATTCCCGCTACCCATGGAAATTGATAAAAAACCAGAGCCCCCAGAGCTGTCGCCTGCTCTCCCAACCATGAATGCATGAAATTTTCAAGCCCCAATGCAGAAAGAAAGCCGTTAAGAAGACCATTATAATCGTAAATCCATCTCCACAGTAATATCATCACCACACCAGGTACTACCATTGGTATAACAAACAAATATTTATACAAATTACTGGAAAATTCTCGTTTTACACTCATTACCAGTTCAGCCACGAGAAGAGGCAATGTAACCACTTTAATGACAGAGGTCACCAATAGAATCAAAAGATTCAGCAGTGATTTTCCAAACGTTGCATCTGATAGCAAACTGATATAATTTTGTATTCCAATAAATACCGATATACGTCCACCATCCCATTCAAAAAAAGAACGGAAAACAGCATAAACAGAAGAGTACAACTTAAAAACACCAAGCAGGACAAACAATGGTAAAAGATACAAATATGGTTGTACCTTGCGTAGAATACTTCCTGGCATTGTCTTTCTCTCCAATGACTTTTTTGTATCCATCTACATCACCCCATAATTCCTTTATTCTGATTTTTCCTCAATCAATTCATTCACATAAGTTGTCAACTCCCCAGGTACTGCATACTGCAGAAAACATCTTCGAAACCATTCTCCTTCCAATGCCGTTTTAACCAGCTCTGAATCCAATGCTTTTAAAATGTCAACCGGTTCATTGCACAACGTACGTTTTACATTATTAAAAAACAGTTCATTTTTTCTTTGTATATCACGCATCTCAACGGGATAGCCGCCCCCTCCTTCACATGAAAACAGTTTATCAAAAATATCTTCCAATTTTAGTTCCGCAGCCCATCCAAAATCCTTGGCAAACGGCAGCGCAACCGCGTTTCCGTTATTAATCTGTGTAAACAGGTATGCGTCCGATGCATCCGTTATGTAACCGCAGTTCACTCCCGGATAACTGTTAAGTGACATACAGGCTCCCTGACCGGAACCACAGCCGGTAATTACAAAATCAACTGCACCTGTATTGAGAAGGACAAATGCCTGAATCCCCAGATGAATATAATTAAGCACTGGCCGGTCATTATCGGTTCTCATACCTGTATTAAACCATTCCACATGATATTTAGCAGCGCTTTTTTCCAGAGCCCGTACAATCAATGCATTTTTTCCAGCCTGGCTGAATTCATTCATCAATGCTGCCCTCATAATTTAATTCCTCCTATCATTGTCTTTATTATTAGAAAAAATCCATTACGGCCTTACGAATTGATTTACAGTCTAAACCAAACAGTTCTCTGTTATAACTGATTGGATTCCCCTGCGGATAACAATCCGGTATACCAATACACTGAAGTTTTATGCCCAGTCCCAGTTCTGCTGCTGCCTGTCCGACGGCACTTCCCAGACCGCCATAAATATTATGTTCTTCTACCGTCAGAAAGATTGAATGATTTTCTGATAACTGGCTTAACAATCCCTTATCAATGGGTTTAATTGTAGGCATATCTACAACAGTAACAGCAGGCCCTCCTGCTTCCAGCAGTTCTTTCTGTGCCGATACAGCCTCCGCCACTGCCTCTCCAATAGCAATTACTGCAATATCATGTCCCGCAGAAACCACCTTCCCTTCTCCGATTACAGCCTCATAATTCTCATCATATAAATCCGGAACTGGATTCCGGTCCAGCCGGATATAAGCCGGATTCTGAATTGATGACAACAACTCTATATATTTTGCTGCAGATACGGCATCTGCCGGAGCAATCATCACACTCTCCGGCATGGACCGGATAACACCGATATCTTCAAGAGAAAAATGTGTTGATCCTGCCTGTCCTGCACTCATACCACAATGTGTTCCTATGATCTTTACATTCGCCCTGTTGTAAAATACATCCGTGCGGATTTGTTCGCATGCCCGCAGACTGGAAAACACCGAAAAGGTGTGTACGAAAGGCTTCAGTCCCTCATGTGCCAATCCTGCTGCAATAGAAATCATATTTTGTTCCGCAATACCGACATTTATAAACCTGTCCGGAAATCGATCTTCTATTTTTTTTAATTTACTGGAGCCTGCCAAATCTGCTGTCATAACAACAATATTGTCATCTGTTTCCATTAAAAATTCAAGCATAGCGGCTGATGCCTCAAGCTGTGAATGTACAGCTCTTTCTGCCTTTTCCTGCATACTTCCGCCTCCTAAAATGTAAATTTATTAATAAGTTCTTTATAACTTCCCGATATGTAGTGACTGGCTCCAGTACCGGCTATTTCATCGGTCAGACCATATCCTTTTACGGTATGTGCAATAACCGCATATGGTCCACTGCATTCATTTCGAAGTCTTAAAAACAGCCTGTCCATCTCTGTCACATTATGACCATCCACTTCTTCTACAGAAAATCCAAAGCTGCTCCACTTTCTTCCAAATGGTTCAATCTGAACCATTTCTTCCAACGGACCATCACATCCGACTCTGTTTTGGTCAATAATTACTACCAGTCTTTTTAATTTTTGCTGACAGGCATACATTGCAGCTTCCCATACACTTCCTTCACAGCATTCCCCATCACCAAGAATACAATAAGTAAAATATTCCTTATTTTTCATCTTCCCGGCTAAAGCGATTCCAACTGCAAGAGATAATCCATGTCCCAATGAACCAGTACTCATCTCCACTCCCGGTATCTGATGTGCATCTGGATGGTTCATTAAACGGCTTCCGGCAGTTCCAAATTCTGCAAGCTCGTCGTATGGAATAAATCTGCTGGCTGCCAGTGCTGCATAAAGAGCCAGTCCCGAATGTCCCTTTGATAAAATGAACCGGTCTCTTTCGTCCCAATCTGGATTTAAAGGATCATATTTCATAACTGTACCATATAAACTAGCCATGATATCTGCTACAGAAAGGCTCCCTCCTGCGTGTCCTCCTCCAGAAGAACATATTGCCAGCTTTATACCATCCCTGATTTGTTGTGTCAGTTCCATAAGCACTCCCCCTTTTTATATTCAAATCGAGTCTATTCTTCGTCCTATCTGAATTAAAACATATCTATTACTGTAAAGTCAACCACTTTTGTTCTTTTATTGTTCCTAGTTTGTTATTTTTGTCATATTATACAAGTTTTTTGTTCCGTTTTTGTCTGTTTTTTTGTTCCGTTTTTAATATAAATGTATTGACTTTTTTACATACTTCTTCTAAGATTAATAACATGAATAAGAATGATCTGCTTACACACGAAAAATTAATTTTACAGCAAATTTATCTGGATGAGCTTGAAACAGGCGATACAATTCCTTCTGTACGCGAACTTCAATCCCGTCTCTGCTTGTCGCGCAATTCCGTACTAAATGCTATTCAGTCGCTTAGTGAGAAAGGAGTTATAAAGAAAGGAACTTCTCCACGGCAGGGGTATCGCCTTTGCGAAAAACCACTCAGACTGGATGGCAACCATAATCCTAAAAAGGAATTATCTGTTCAGTATCTACTTCCTTTTACAACCTGGAACTACACAATTAACAAATACTTATCAAGCTTTGAAAATATTTTCTCAAGACACGGTATTAACCTGATTTTTAGCAATACCCATAATTCCGCGGAAGAAGAGGGTCGTTTATTGGAAACGATTTACTCCAAACCAGCAGCTCTGCGGCCGGATTTTCTTTTTTTAACCACCTGCGACAGCACTATGAATCCTAACCTTGAGTTGCTTCAGAAGATCAGCAGAGAAATCCCCTGCATCCTGATTGATCGTTACTTTCACGGTAAAAATTTTCACTATATTGGTGTAAGTAACAATTTTATCGGGAGCCGGACTGCCGATTATTTATTGGAAAATGGCCATCGACATATTGCTTATATAAAGGCCTATGGAAAGATTTCTACCATACAGGACAGGTTTTCATCTTTTGAGAATGCCTTAGAACGCTCTGCTGTATTTTTAGATCAGCAGTGCATATTTGCCTTATCTAATGCAAATGTTGGATCAATCTCAGAGATACAGGAGGAAATAGACCGTATCGGTGCCAGAATTTTATCACTGTCACCACGTCCGACCGCCGTTGTATGCAGTTTTGACCGTATTGCGGTAGCGCTGATGAATTTCTTTTTAAAGAACAGTGTGCGTGTCCCAAAGGATATCTGTATTATCGGCTGCGACAATGACGTAGACGTAGGGGCCATGTCTCCCCTTTCTCTGACTACATTCCGCCACCCATACCGCGAATGTGCACGTGAGGCAATTGCCCGAATAGAAAACATTAAAAATAATCAAAAAGCTTCGCCGCATTCTGTAGAATTTTTTCCAGAATTTATTATTGGAGAATCAACATAACTAAAGTACTTTTCATAAACAGTCAGTCAAAGGAAAAAAAGGCCTCCAGTTAAGCATATCAATCGCTTAACTGGAGGCCTTTTTTGCCATATAATTTAAAATTCTACATCTCAACCTTGTTGAAATCTTAATTCCTACACAACTCCCTGAGCCATCATAGCTTCCACAACCTTCTCAAATCCCGCAATATTAGCGCCCGCAACATAGTTGCCCTTCACGCCGTATCTCTCAGCGGCATCGGCTGCCTTTGCATAGATTCCAACCATGATATCATGCAGCTTCTCATCGACTTCCTCAAAGCTCCAGGACATTCTTAAGCTGTTCTGGCTCATCTCCAGTGCGGAAGTAGCCACACCGCCTGCGTTAGCTGCCTTGCCCGGCATAAACATCATTCCGTTCTCCTGGAAGAAATCAGTCGCTTCCCTTGTAGAAGGCATATTGGCCCCCTCTGCCACTGCAAAGCATCCATTGGCCTTCAATGCCTTCGCGTCGTCTAAATTCAGTTCATTCTGTGTCGCACACGGAAGAGCGATATCGCAGGGAATGGTCCAGATTCCCTTTCCTTCCGTATAAACGGCTGTCGGAACCGCATCCACATACTCTTTGATCCGTCCGCGGCGTACTTCCTTGATGTCCTTCACGATATCCAGCTTAATGCCGTCCTTATCATAAATATATCCGTTGGAATCGCTTAATGCAACCACCTTAGCGCCTAACTGCTGTGCCTTCTCTGTTGCGTAGATCGCTACATTACCGGAGCCGGAAACCACTACGGTCTTACCGGCCAGTTCCTTATCGTTGTGCTTTAACATCTCATCTACAATATACACAAGTCCGTAACCGGTTGCCTGGGTACGTGCCAGGGATCCGCCATAAGTCAGGCCCTTACCGGTCAGAACGCCTTCATATAAACCGGTCAGTCTCTTATACTGGCCATACATATAGCCGATCTCTCTTGCGCCCACGCCGATATCTCCAGCCGGTACATCCTGGTCTGCCCCAATGTACTTAAAGAGTTCCGTCATAAAGCTCTGGCAGAATGCCATAACCTCTCTGTCAGATTTACCCTTCGGATCAAAATTACAACCGCCTTTGCCGCCGCCGATCGGAAGTCCTGTTAAAGAGTTTTTGAATACCTGCTCGAAGCCCAGGAATTTTAAGATACCCTGGTTTACAGACGGATGAAGACGCAAACCGCCTTTGTACGGTCCGATTGCACTGTTGAACTGCACGCGGTATGCCTTGTTCACCTGTACCTGGCCCTTGTCGTCAACCCACGGTACGCGGAATGAGATAATTCTCTCCGGCTCTACAAGACGCTCTAAGAGTGCCATCTTACGGTACTTTTCCTCGTTGGCATCAATCACCAGCTTTAAAGAATCCAGTACTTCCTTCACTGCCTGGTGGAATTCCGCCTCTCCAGGATTCTGATTTACCACTCTCTCATAAACTTCATCAACATACGACATAGATTTTTCCTCCTTGTGATTTCCTCATGTTACCATACATCCGCAAAAAACGTAAATTTTGCTCTCAAAAGGGCAAAAAGAGGCCAGAACATACGTCCCGGCCCCTTTGCCTTTTGTAACTGATAGAAATTATAGCAAGTAAAGATTGTAAAGTCAATAATTACCAAAACTTTATTTTATTAATTTTTTTCTGCTTGCTGCCGGTTTGTTATTTTTTTATCATTATATCTCTCTTTACCACCAATTGTTAACCATTATATTTTTATAGTTGACATTCATTTCTGCACATGATACAATTTTTTACATAAAGTGTTTAATCTGACACAAAGTAACAGAAGGGAGTTTCTATTATGAATTCATCACATACCACTCGCACTGCCGTACCGTCCAGGCGCATTTCCACAAGAGATTTGGCATTTGCGGGAATGATTGCGGCCATTCTTGCCATTATATCACAGATCTCAGTTCCCATGCCAACCGGAGTTCCCATAACGATTCAGGTATTTGGAATTACACTTATCGGTGTCGCTTTTGGATGGAGACTGGGACTTTACGGCTCACTCGTTTACATCCTGCTTGGTGCTGTCGGCCTTCCAATCTTTGCAAACTTCCGCGGAGGCTTTTCTGTACTGGTGGATTTAACAGGCGGATATATCTGGTCCTGGCCAGTCATGGCGGTACTATGCGGACTGCAGATTAAATCTGAAAATAAGAAACTGGAAACTGCCTCCATTTTTCTCTTTTCTTTCATTGGTCTGGCCATCAACGAAACAGCCGGCGGGCTGCAGTGGGCTGCTCTTGCAGGCGACATGTCTGTATGGGGAGTATTTGTCTATTCCATGACAGCATTTATACCAAAAGATATTGTACTTACGATTCTTGCAGTTATCTTTGGCATTCAGATTCGTAAAACTCTGAATCGCGCCGGTATAACCAGATAAAGCGAATGGTTCCATTTTACAGCGAATAACCCAGTCAAATGGGACAGGCGATATCATCCATTGACTTTCCGCTCCACATCTGCTATGATTTCCTGAATACAACCGTGATATGGTTTAAGATTATAGATAGAAAGAAGGCTTTTCACGCATGATTCAGGAAATCGCACCTCACCGGTTCCGGAACGAATTTTATATTAAAACTCCGTCTCCGGACAGTTATGTCCTGTTTTTCCAGGATGGTTCCATCCTGCTCAATCATACCGACTCATTGAAAATCCCGAAATTTTCCGAACTAAACAGCGCTGATGCCGACATGATCTCCGGCCACTGTGATTACCTCTTTTCCATTGATACGAAAGAATACTATTTGCTCGATGAAACCAGCGTATCTCTGACTGAAGATGAGACGCTGGCATTCTATCCCACTTCGGTTATCCGCGATTTAGAACCGCTCTGGATTTCATTTGCAGCTGCCAACGGTGCAGAGCTTTACCGCTTCTACCGCAATAACCATTTTTGCGGCCGCTGCGGCACAGCGAACATAAAAAGTAAAAAGGAACGCTCCATGGTCTGCCCGTCCTGCGGCAACACTGTCTACCCAAAGATCGCACCAGCCGTCATAGTGGCTGTCACCGATGGAGATAAGCTTCTTCTTACCAAATATGCAGGCCGTGAATACACCCGCTATGCTCTGGTAGCCGGCTACACAGAATTCGGTGAGACTCTGGAAGAGACTGTCCGCCGCGAGGTTATGGAAGAAGTCGGCCTGAAAGTAAAAAATATCCGCTATTATAAAAATCAGCCATGGGCCTTCAGTGACTCCATGCTGGTAGGTTTCTTTGCCGAGCTGGATGGTTCTCCACAGATCCGTCTGGATGAAACAGAGTTATCCACAGCCGTCTGGATGAAACGGGAAGATATCCCCGGAGATTATACGAATGTGAGTCTGACGCATGAGATGATTCTGCTTTTTAAACACGGTCAGCTTTCATAAAGTTTGTAAACAATTGCATGCTTTACGAAAGCTGCTCCAATATTTCCTGCAGTTTCTCCGCCAACAGCTTTGCAATAGCCTCATTTCCCTCATCGGAAGGATGCAGACCGTCAAAGGTCATTCCCACCGCTTCCACAGGGTATGGATACGGATCTCTTTTCCAGTCGTAGGGAATATCCACGTAACCCGGATAAACATAGTCGTGATATCCGGCTTCCTTCTGCAGCCTTTTAAATCGAACCACACTCTCGGCTGTAAAACCGGCATTTTTGTGAAGATCAACCACACAAAGCCCGGCTTTCTCTGCCGATCTGGCAATCGCCTCTGCTATATCACACAACCGCTGACCTGCCTGCGGGCGGTAACTTCCCATAGTCTGACAGCCCGGATCTCCAAGGCATACGTAATCCCCCCGTTCTACCGGTGTCATTATCACGATACGTCCTTTCGGTGCAGTCTCCCTGATACGTGCTGTCAGACATCCCAGATTACCCAATATTGTTCCAGGAATCTTTTCCATAAAATCGGCGTCTGTCCCCATTGGAACTCCACGGCGCCAGTCATTTGTCCCTAAAAGAACTGAATAGATATCTGCTTCCGGCAGTTTGGCCGTAAGCCAGTCCTTAGTCTCCGAACCATTAATTCCGTGATTCATCAGCCTCAGACCGCCAACCTTTTCACACGTCCGATCCAGATATCCGGACTTCACACGATATCCGGTTTCGCTTAAATGATCATTTAAATATGTAAATGAATCCCCAATTGCACACCATCTGATTTCATTCATTCCGGTTCCCCCACTCATACCCTCATTCACCCCTTCTATATTCCTGGAAACAGAGCGCCCATCCTGTTTACAGACGGGCGCTCCAATATCAGACATGAATCTATACATTTTCATATGCCGCATTTTCAAAATCCAGCACCGTTTTATGGACTCCGGATGCTATCTCGATTCTGCTTTCGGCAAATTCAGTGAAACTTGCAGGATTATCATACCTCCTGTAGTTATGGATCGATATTTCCTCTCCATTGACCGTTAGCGGCAGAAGCCAGCCACAACGCATCTCCCCCTGTGTGGGCGAATGATAGGTGCAGTCAAACGTATCACCTGTAACAGATGCATTCTGAAAGTTATTTACAAAGTTCTCAAAGCTTCCGTTTTGTTTTTCAGATCCCATCTCAGCAATCCATACATTTGCATGTCCCTGGGCCGTATATTCAAACGGACTGTCCATATCAAGTTCCTCATTCCATGTCTCCGGATATACTGCCTGATAAAACTCTTTTTTTACTGGCTGCCACGATGCGGGTTTTAATGACTTCAATGCAATATAAGCCTTATCTTTTCTCCCTAAAACCCAGCCATATTTCTCAATGACCTCATCAAATTCTTTTGTCGGAAAATAAGCATGCGTATACTGATAATCGATGTAATCGGCATCAATTCGATACATACACATTACCACATTTTTATTGATTACCGCTTTGGGAAGGAACAAATTACCGGCAAATTGATTGGGTCTGTAGAAATACTCCTCCGATCCCGGGGAATTCGTAAATACAACCGCTTTTCCCCCCAGCGACGCAGTCCATACATGCTGCTGGAAACCACGGCGGCCTTTCCGGTAATCCTGTACACAGCCCAGCATATAGTCATCGGTTCTGTACGTATAGATATCCGCCTGTGTCATTGCTGTCTGGTCCGGCGTTTCCGTAACCGGAAGCCCCAGTTTATCCATCAGCTCATATCTTTCCTTATATGCATTTAATCGATTATACATCCAATTGTAAGTTGGAAATACTTTTAACGAATTTTGAATGACTTCCCGGTCCGAATACGTCTGCATCCCCCAGAAAAACATGATATTTTCAAAATTCTTCGGATCAATTCCATATGTCTTTGCATCCTTAAAATCAATACTGACACGCTGCCTGTTAATCCATTCACCCGGCTGCCACGCCGCTTCCGCAATCGCCTTTGGGCATGTATAACCGTAAGCTGCCATCAGAACCCCACAGGTTGAGAGATCATCAAAGGAATATTCCGTATCCCACAATAATCCCATAACAGGCAATACTGCTTCTTTCTGCGGATTCGTAATAGCATTTGTGTATGCACGTCCATGTGTTCCTCCCAAATGCCCGCGAAAAGAATTTGCTGCCAGATCAAAGAGCAGCATATCAATTAACATTTTGCTCTTTATGCGGATGTCCTGATCATCCGCATAATAGGCCAGTCCCAGCAGAGCCAGCATATCTTCTGCATAATAGCCCTGGCTCAGCCATTCCGAAAAACCGAACCGGATACGCCATGACAGCCATTGTCTGATTTGTCCGGCTGCGTGCTCCTGATGCCATTGTCCCGTCTGTCCGTTGTTAAGAAATATACGGTCCGGGAAAATTTTACCTGTCAGATACTCCGCACTGTGGAAAAGAATCTGATGATTTTCTGTGAAATAGCATCCCGTCGTTTCTCCCGGTTCATCCAGCCAGTACCGGAATCCTAAAAGAGTGGATTCTATTCTGGCACAATAGTCCGGATCCATATAACTCTTGTCCCGGTGCTCCATTAATATTCTGATATATGCCGGAATAATAAAATCCGCACAATCCCGCCTGCTTGCGACATGATCCAATCCCAAATCCATATTTTGATAATCTATCGCCTCAGTCGTTTCTCCACAGTTTTGCAGCTCCATTTTGGCAAGTTCTAAATAAACTCCATGAAAGGATCGAAAACCGTAACGTGTATCACCGGCCTTTCCCTTTGAAGCTTCTACCATTTTTTTTAAATATAAAATCCGGTCCATCACACTGCCCCCTCTGTTAAGACTGGCTGTCACCATATATTTTATTAAAATGTTCCGTTCTTTCTTCCACAATTTTTTCTATTCCTGCATTTTCACATTCTTTCATGAATGTATCATACATTCCATCAAATTCTTCCGGTGCACACGTAATACATTTCACCAGCCATTCAGAACACACCAGATCTAAATCTGTTTTTCTCTCAGATGCTGACGGTGCGGAATAAGAATCTGGTACCAGCAGTTCGCCCACTAAAGAGTTCTTATAATTATTCAATACGTAATTTTCGTACCCTACATTATTAGAAGCCGTCATCTCATGGAATTCGTCCGCTGTGCTCGCATAGGCACTGTTCCCAAGAATAAACAGATCATTGCCAAGCCAGTCCTTATCCTTGGCATTATATTCACTGTCAATGACTTTCGGCAGACCATTGGAATCCAGCGTATAATGCTCATCTTCAAATCCATTGATAAGCACATATCCGCCCTGCTTCGTACACAGCCAGTCTAAATATGTCATACATGCCTCTACCGTTTCCGCATCTGCGGTCTTCGGACAAAAAGCTATCATACCGCCCGGCGAGTAAGTGGCTGAGTACTGCTTGCCATTATTTACGTTCTTTAATGATGGAATGGATACAAATTCAGCATCCTTATTATTTTCTTTCAAGGACTTAAGGAGATTACTGGTAACCCGCACATTAAAGCTGATGTCATATTCGCAGAAGCCTAACGCCCCATTCACAATATCACTGGTAAGAGAATCCTTTGTCTCTGTATAATACTCTTTATCCATCAGCCCTGCATTATAACATTTGTTAATAAAACGGAAATAATCCCTGATGCCCTCATCGTAATAATATTCAATTCCAGTTGCAATATGGCGTTCCTTCTCATTATCACCCAGTTTTGTAAAGGCCGCGGCCATGGTATTGCGATAGCAGACTGAGTTTGAAGGATTAAACAGTGTCCAGAATGAAGCACCTACCACATCCTTTCTCTGGTCCGGATTATCATTTACAAATCTGGTTAAAACCTCAAACAGCTCATCCGGAGTTTCCGGTACCTCTAACCCCAGTTTATCCAGCCAGTCCTGTCTTATAAAAAGATTGCTGGCCGCCAGAGTCGGCCTCTTCGCCACAATTCCATATAAATGGTTATCAGCGGTTTTTCCTACATCAATTACATCCTGTCCTAAATACGCTTTTAAGTTTTTGGCCTGATCCTCTCCCTCAACAAATTCTGTCAAATCCCAGATACCGCCCTGATTCCAGTAATCTTCCGCATAAGCATAGGTATAAGTTGTAACAATATCAGGAGCGGTTCCGGATGACATCATGGTCTGCATCTTAGTAACCTCATCTGCCCTGGGCACAGCTACAAATTCTACATTGATGCCAACCTTATTCATCTCTTCATTCACATATTTAACCCATCTGTTATCCGTCAATGTACTGCCTTCTGGAGCATTGCTTCGGTCGAAAAGTTCAACCTTTATCGTAACATTGTCAAACATTTTTTCACCGTATGTTGTTACATAGTTTGCATCCTTTGCCGCTGCTGCTTTTGTCTCACTTTCCTGTTTTCCTCCGCATCCGGCCAGTGAACCAGCCGTTATCACAGCTGCAAGCATCACGGACACCCCTCTTTTAGTTGAAAAACTTCCCTTTTTCATTCCCTCTTCTCCTTTCTTTCCAACACCCTTTTTCGGGTGCACTCATCCCTTTACAGCTCCCAGCATAACTCCCTTAACAAAGTACTTCTGAAGCCATGGATATACTACCAGAATCGGAATCGTGGATACTGCCACACATGCCATTTTAAGAGACTGTGACATCACCTGGACATCCGCTTCACTGGCCGCTCCCGAATTCAGCTCATCCGCAAACAGCAGACTCCGAAGCCTCAGCTGAAGTGTATACTTATCCGGATCCTGAATATAAAGCAGTGCATCAAAATAGTTATTCCAATACTGCACTGCGTAAAATAATGCAATCGTGGCGATAATCGGTACCGAAAGCGGGATTACAATCTTAAAAAATACCGCGATATCCGATGCACCATCGATTCTGGCCGCCTCTTCCAGACTCTCCGGCAGCTGCTTAAAAAAGGTTCGCATTACAATAAAATTAAATACGCTCATTGCCTGTGGTATGTAAAGAGAAGTGAGCGAGTCATACATCCCAAGCTGCTTCACCACAAGGAAAGTCGGTATAATCCCACCATTAAAATACATGGTAAAAATGATCAGCCCCAACAAAATCTTTTTACCCGGCAGCGTATCCCTTGACAAAGCATATGCCGCAAAGGTTGTCAGTAAAAGACCTGCAAAAGTACCCATAAAAGTAACAAAAACAGTGGTACTCATAGCTTTCCACATCTGCTGCTTGCCAATAATCTGCTGATAAGCGCTGATTGTAAAATCAATGGGATAAAATGTAACCTTTCCCGACAGTACTGCATTATATCCACTGAATGAATATGCCAGGACATTTAAAAAAGGATATACACAGGCAAATACAAGCAGTGTCAGTACTAAATATAAAAAGAACTTTCCTACTGTAAATTTACGCTTTTGTGCCGCTTTTTCCTTCATGTTATATAATCCCCTCCTCCCCAATCAGCTTTGCGAATTTATCTGCAAGAAACAGAATCAGAATATTAACAACCGATTGGAAGAGACCAATCGCTGTCGAATCACTGTATTTTGCATTCTGGATACCCAGCCTGTATACATAGGTACTGATAACCTCCGATACTCCCATTACTTTATCATTTCCCAGTAATAGAGGTGCATCCAGTCCTATTGTCATCATTTTAGAAACCTGTAAAATAAGCATTGTCACAATCACGGATTTTATTGCAGGCAGCGTCACATAGATCATTCGCTGAAACTTGGTGGCACCATCCAAATAGGCTGCTTCATACATCGTTTCATCGACATTGGTAAGCGCCGCCAGATAAATAATGGTTCCCCAGCCCACCTCTTTCCACAGATTCAGCATTACGTATACAAAAATCCACCAGCCATTGCTGCTTAAAAATGGTATTGCCTGACCTCCTGCATTAACAATCAGATTATTAATGGTTCCATTTCTCTGTGAAAATAAGTTAGTGGCAATTCCTGCAACGACTACCCAGGAAATGAAATGAGGCAGATACAGCAATGACTGAGAAATCTTTTTAAACCGTATGCTTAAAACCTCGTTCAGCATTAACGACACGATAATAGTAATGGGGAATGTCACACACAGGGTTGTCAGATTCAAGAGGAGTGTATTTCTGACCGCACTCCAGAAATTCGCATTCTTAAATATTCTTCTGAAGACTTCTAAACCAGCCCACTCACTCCCATTTATTCCTTTAAATACGTTATAATCCTTAAAGGCAATCACCACACCATACATGGGCCAGTATTTGAAAATTACGTAATACAGAATGGCAGGCGCTAATAAAACATACAGCCACTTATGAGTCCAAACTCTGCGCCCTAAATTCTTAGTATAGAGCAGCCCGTTTCCCTTTATCATTTTCATTTGGTTCCCTCGCAATCTCTGTGATACAACCTTACTGATTAACCAGACAGTACTCTGCACACATAATCAGAAACGCGCCCATACCATGTAAATCGTTTACCACCACAGGTCTGTCGCAGTAATGTCTGTAATCTCCAACGCCGGTCCCGATACAGACATTTCCGATAAGAATATCATCCCCAGCCCACTCCAGTGAATGAATTACCGCCTCATACCCTTTTTTTGCATACTGAAAGTATTTTTTATCTAATATCCCTTTGCGAATTGCCTTACACAGGGCGGCAGTAAACAGGCAGGAACAGGAAGTTTCCAACCAGTTTCCCTCTGTGTCCCCTTTATCCAGCACCTGATACCAGCGTCCTTCCGATGACTGAACTTTGCATACTGCATCCAATAGGGAGCAAAGACTCTGGCATATTGTCCCATATTTCGAGTGATCCCTGCTGATAAAATCCAGATCATCCAGAATGGCAACCGGAACCCATCCGACTGATCTCCCCCAAAACTCTGGCGAGCATCCGGTCTCCTTATCTGCCCAAACCTCACTTCTGCTTTCATCCCAGGCATGATACAGAAGACCGGTCCTGGAATCCCGGGTTTTTGAAATCATAAGCAGAATCTGTTTGATCACCAGTTCCGTGTACTCCGGTTTATGATAGCGATACCCATATTCTGCGCAGATCGGACCTCCCATGTACAGACCATCCAGCCACATCTGATGAGGCAGTGTGCGCATATGCCAGAATCCGCCCTCCTCTGTCTTTGGAAAATCATAGATTTTAGGAACGATCCGGTCCAGCGCTGTCTTATATCTTGGGTCGCCCGTTCTGTCCATCAAAGGATAAAGCAGAATTCCCGACTGCATATCATCCAGCTGTCCGTCATCGTAATTCTTAATATTGCCCTCTTCATCAATCTGACTGTCCACCCATCCCTTTATATAATCAAAATAAGCTTCATTCTTTGTCAGGCTGTAAATCTTATACATACCGGACAGAAACACTCCCTGATGGTAATGAAATCTGTCTACAGGCGGTAATTTTGCCGCTTCGTACTTGCTCATGATAGTATTGCAGGCCTTTTCCCCATACCACAATGCATTTTTTTCGCTTTCACCCATATATCATTTCTCCTTTTCTTTCTCTCCCCTTACTTAATCAGAACCCTCCAGTACACTGTTCGCATCAAACGATCCCAGCCAGATGTTTTCCATGATTTGATCAAGCAGATCGCTGCCCTCACCCTCAATTTTTTTGATATTCACGGTACGATCTGACGTCAGAATGTCTGAAAATGTTTCACATGCCTCCAAGGCATCGATATCCGGATAAGAGGAAACCCACTGCCTGAACATCCCTTCATCCGTATATACCTTTTCGTACTGCGGCAAAAAGCCCAAACTGATCTGCTTCTGTTCCGAAACTTTCAGTGCATTCAAATAGTCAAAAAAATATGTGGTAAAATCCACTGCATCTCCTTTGTGCTCAGACTGTTCAGATACGCACACATACTCAGACCACTTAATGTCAGAGGCCGTCTTAAAATACGGCAGGGGTGCTACCCCCACATCAAACCCTCTGTTGGCGTAATCCGCAAAAGCTCCGGAAGTACCAATAAAAAGTGCAAGACGGCCGCTCATCAGCATGGCGGCGGCATCTGTATAAGTGGAGTTTGCAACCACATGGTCAGGTGCACAATGATGACTTAAGGATAAATCTGCAATTGACTGAATGACATGAATCTTTTCATCGCTGAAGTGGAGTTTTCCATACCCCCCGGATAATGGTTCAGAATCTCCTGCCGACACGGCCAGAGCCGTGATTGCCTCCCACGATGTCGGCATACGGGTACCATAGGTTTTTACGCGTTTTTCATTAAATCCATCCTGAAATGCGTTTTTACCGCTCATATCAACAGTCAGGCGTTTTGCATTTTCAACGTATTCATCCCATGTCCATACCTCGCCATTTACAGAAGGAGGCGTAATCCCTTCTGCTTTTAAAAGTTCCTTATTATAATAAAGACACATTGTTACATAATTCAATCTTGCTCCATATACCCCTTCCCCAAATTCGTAAAGCACTCCCTTTTTGCCCCATTGATATACATTTGACTCCGGAAGCAGGAATACATCCGGCATTTTTCCCTCTGCATTCAATATGCTGATTTTGCTTAAGTAATCTGGCTTCAATACAAAATTTGCTTCAATTTTTATGCCTTTATTTTCTTTCTCATATTGCCGGATCATTGCCTCTGTGAAGGCCTTTTCACTTCCTGATGCCCAGCTGTAAAAAGTGAGAATTGTATCCGGTTCCATTGATAACGCCGGATCGGAGGTGCTCTGTATTCTTTTACAGCCCCCCAGTATTGATATTAAAAGCAGTATCAAAAAAGTAATGACAGGTAACCATTTTTGTTTCAATTTTTCTCCTTACCGGTAAGGTAATCAATCTTGATTACGTTTATTATATTGGATTATACAGATGAATCATAGAAAGATTTTGATTTAGAATTAGCAAGATTTTGACATCTTCCGAAACTCCTTTGGTGTGATCCCCTTTACCTTTTTAAATATTTTTGTAAAATAATTGGCATCATAATATCCTACCTGATCTGCAATTTCCGATATACTACGCTCTGATCCCTTCAACAGATCTGTGGCGACATTTATTCTATAGTCTTCAAGATATGACATAATAGAGACTCCCGTCGTCTGACTGAATTTTCTGGAGAGATAAGCGGGAGACAGAAAAAATTCATTTGCTAATACATTCAAATTAATATCCTCTTTGTAATGATTTTTTATATATCTGATCACATTATCAACAATTTCACTGCGGCCGGTCAGTTCTCTGACCTTTGTCACCAAGGCTTCCGCACTGGCATTTACTGACTTTAAAAGATCCTCAGATCTGTTAAAATCAGCGAGGGCCATGGGTGAGAAGCTTCTGCTGATATCATCCGGCAAATTAAGACCGTAGCTCGTATAAATACTGGCTATGACGGCATTAAAAACATGAAAAAATTCAGTATAATAAATAAAATTTTCATTGTCAGCTTCCAGTTCACCCACGATCTTACGAATCAACACCTGATACTGATTTTCTCTGGTATTTTTAAGCGCGGCTTCCAGCTCATGGAGATCCCAGACTGTTTTATGTTTTTCAGGAATGGTATCAGCCTTTATAAGAAATGGTGTGCCAGGATAAAACCGGCGATCCAGATTTTGCTCCAGGCACTGAAGAATCTGATCAAGCGACTCTCTTCCGCTATACAAAACTGCATATCTGGCTATGTCCATCAAAGCGTCTGATTTATGGCTGGCAAAAACAGGCGTGCCTGGCCTGTCACTGTAAAGCAGAAGAATCTGGTTCGTAGAGTGAAAGCAGATATATTTCCAATCGCTGTCCGGATAAATCTTTTCCAGTTTCCAGACATTCGCCTGGCTGAGCATATCTTTCTGATACAAGAGCAGAAATGTTCCGCTGACTTCTTTATGCTTCATAACTTTATAAAAATCACGCCAGAAGATCATCCTCCCTTTTGTCATCTTCTTGCTCTCCTCTATCTCCTCTTCCTCCAGCTGACTGCAGATTTTTTCCAGAACCCTGATAAACTGCTCACTTTCAAATGGTTTTCTGATATAATCCACCACACCAACCTGTATGGCCTTTTGCATATATTCAAAATCATCATATCCACTGATCACGATAAATTTTGTCTTAACATTCCGATATTCTTTCTTTATCTTCTCAATCATGCCCAATCCATCCTGCATGGGCATTTTTATATCCACGAGGAAAATATCCGGCTTTTCTTTGTTAAACAGCTCCCATCCCTTTTCACCGTTTTCAGCTGTCCCCACCACCAAAAGCGGAAGCTTTGATTTTTCGATTCTCTGAGTAATACTTTTTCTCACATATAATTCATCATCTGCAATACATACTCTATACACCGGCATCCTCTCCTCTGTCTGGGTCTTTAATAACAATTTCTATTTTAACGCCAAATCCAATTCTCGATGAGATTTTGAATTCCAGATTCTCCCTGTACTCCAGATATAATCTCTGGAACACATTTTTAACGCCTATATGTTTTGACTCTGCAAGCCTGTTATCTGGATTTTCTTTAATTTTTTCAATATCACGGTTCAATTGACACAGCTGCTCCTCACTCATCCCATTTCCATTATCCATAACCTCCAGTATAAGCCCGCATCCCCTTCGTTTTGCCTGTATCGCAATACAGCACTCTCCCGCCTTATCCCGGAAACCGTGACGCGTGGAATTTTCCACCAGAGGCTGTAAGATTGCCTTAATTACTTTTTCCTCCAGAACCTCATCCTCAATATCATAAAAAGTCTCAAGATTCTCCACTTTATACTGCATGATTTCCAGGTACCGCTTTGTATACTCAATTTCTTCCCTCAGCTGTATCCATTTTTCCTGTCGTAAATTATATCTGTACAACTGTCCTAAGTTTCCGCACAGAGAGATGGCTTCCTCTTCTTTTTCATCCAGAATTAATCCGCTGATCAGTTCCAGTGTATTAAATAAAAAGTGAGGATTGATCTGCCTCTCCAGCATCTTAATCTCCGTTTCCTTTTGAATAAGGCTTATATTCTGATTTGTCTTGATCAGATCATAGATAGATACCGACATTTCATTAAATCCCGTAATCAGCTCACCGATTTCGTCCTGATATGGATTGTCCAATGTGATCCCTATATGATTGGCCTGAATCTCTGACATGGCCTCTTTGCATTTTAAAATCGGCCTCGTTAAATATCGTGAAATCATAAACGCAATTACCGCCATTAACGCCGCTACTACAATCATGATTAAGGCAGCAAAGGACCAGATACCGGTATTATCCGCGTGAACAGAACTCCATGCTCTGCCAGCCTGAATAACCATATTTTTATGATTGATACGAAGGTTTTTCTGCTGTTCATAGCTGTAATTCGACGACTTTGCATGATCTCGTTCTTCATTTCCCTCTGATCCCCCAAGAAAGAGATTATGCTGTGGAAAAGATAATGTAACACTCTCACCTTCAATGTAATTTTCCTGAATAAGAGCCTCAATATTTTTCAATGGTATTCTGACCAGAAAATATGCAGCCAGCTCTAAGGTTTCATAATTTTTAACCTGATAAACCATGGTAATAGAATCCCGGTACCCGGAATAGTAGCACAGCTGCTCGTCTCCTATCAGCATATACTTTTCATTTTCCATCAGTTCACCGTACCAGAACTGATGTTCCACATGGAAATTATAGTCAAAATAAGTCATCTCATTACCGGCAATCTGGGTACCGTTCACTGTTTCCAGTGCAAACTGAATATTATTATACAGAAAGGAACTTCTGCCCATATTCTTTTTCAGTGTGTTAATGCACTCCTGACGCCGGCGGTCATCCGACTCAAAAAAGAAGATCTGCTGCATCCAGTTACTATAGCTGAGATTATAAGCAATCCCATCGATCTGCTCAAAATAGTTTACCAGAACATCATTTTTTTCCTGAAGTGTCTGATTAACAGAATCCATAACCACCTGCCTCTGCAGGTTACTGTATATCATCAGGGAAACAGCACCGCTGATTAAAAATGTGACGCAATAGATTGCCACCAGTATCGTCAATGTCTTTTTCCAAATACCAAATTTCATAAACCATTTCATACTCTACCCCTATCATCTGCAGGACCTTACACCGCCTTTCTGTTATTATAGCGCCTACTTTATTTTTTGTCATTTGATTATGAAAGAGAATCTTTAAAAGCCCCTGCCGGGAAAAACTTATCTCCCGGCAGGGGCTTTTTTGTCCCGCCAAACACAAAGGACCGTCCCGCGAATCGGGTACGGCCCTTTGCCACCTATTTAAACTTATTTACCGTAGTAAGCTTTTAAATACATTTCCTTGAGCTCGCTCATCAGCGGGTATCTCGGGTTAGCCCCTGTACACTGATCGTCAAATGCCTGCTCTACCATCGAGTCAAGTGTATCCAGGAAGTATTTCTCATCTACACCATACTCTTTGATCGTCTTCTTGATTCCAACTGCAGCTTTTAATTCTTCAATCTTATCGATGAATTTCTTTAATACTTCCGCATCTGTCTTGCCCTGGATTCCGCAGAAACGTCCGCATTCCGCATATCTGGCAAGTGTATGAGGATATTCATACTGCGGGAAAGTACCCATCTTGGTCGGTACTTCTGAAGCGTTGAATTCCATAACCAGCGTAATTAACAGCGCATTTGCAACGCCGTGCGGCAGGTGATGGAACGCACCCAGCTTATGCGCCATGGAGTGGCATACACCCAGGAATGCATTGTTAAATGCCATACCGGCCATACAGGAAGCGTCAGCCATCTTGCATCTTGCCTCAACATTAGATCCATCATTATAAGCTGTCGGCAGATATTCCAGAACGTTCTTCATTGCCTTTAAAGCGAGACCGTCTGTATAATCAGAAGCCATAACAGATGCATAAGCTTCCAGAGCATGAGTCAGAACATCAACACCGGAGGCACTCGTTAAGCCCTTCGGCTGGCTCATCATGTTGTCTGCATCTACAATTGCCATCTTAGGCATTAACTCGTAGTCAGCCAGCGGATACTTAACGCCCGTATCCTGATCTGTAATAACTGCGAAGGAGGTAACCTCGGAACCTGTACCGGAAGAGGTCGGGATCGCTACGAAATACGCTTTTTCACCCATCTTCGGGAAGGTGTATACTCTCTTACGGATATCCATGAAGCGCATGGCCATATCCTGGAAATCTACTTCCGGATGCTCATACATTACCCACATGATCTTACCTGCATCCATTGCAGATCCGCCGCCCAGTGCGATGATCGTATCCGGCTGGAATGCTCTCATGGCTTTGGCTCCGGCCTGTGCGTTGGCAAGCGTCGGGTCCGGCTGAACATCGGAGAATACCGTGTAAACGATGCCCATCTCATCTAATTTATCTGTAATCGGTTTTGTATATCCGTTCATGTAAAGGAAGGAGTCTGTTACAACAAATGCTCTCTTCTTGCCATATACATCCTTTAACTCGCTCAGTGCAACAGGCATACAGCCTTTTTTGAAGTAAACCTTTTCAGGATTTCTGAACCACAGCATGTTCTCTCTCCTCTCGGCAACGGTCTTGATATTTAACAGATGTTTTACACCTACATTTTCAGATACGGAGTTTCCGCCCCAGGAACCACAGCCTAATGTTAAGGATGGTGTCATCTTGAAGTTGTAGATATCACCGATACCGCCATGGGAAGAAGGAGTGTTGATTAAGATACGGCATGTCTTCATAGCTTCGGCATGCTTCATGATCTTCTCATGTTCATTTACATTCACATACAGGGAAGCCGTATGGCCATATCCGCCGTCTGCAACCAGCTGAGCAGCCTTTGCAAGCGCCTCATCAAAATCCTTAGCCTTATACATGGCAAGAACCGGAGACAGCTTCTCATGTGCAAATTCTTCTTCTATATTAACAGATTCAACCTCACCGATTAAAATCTTGGTATCTTCCGGTACATCGACACCTGCAAGCTTTGCAATGGTGTGCGCTTTCTGACCTACGATCTTGGCATTTAAAGCGCCGTTGATGATGATGGTCTTACGAACCTTCTCAATCTCATCGTCTTTTAAGAAATAGCAGCCTCTTGCTGCAAATTCATTTCTCGCCTCATCATATACACTTTCCAGGACCGTCACTGACTGCTCGGAAGCACAGATCATACCGTTATCAAATGTCTTGGAATGGATAATGGAGTTAACTGCAAGCTTAATATTGGCTGTATCGTCGATGATAACCGGTGTATTACCTGCGCCTACGCCCAGGGCCGGCTTTCCTGAAGAGTAAGCTGCCTTCACCATTCCAGGGCCGCCTGTGGCCAGAATAATGTCTGCGCTTCTCATAACTTCGTTTGTTAATTCCAGTGAAGGAACGTCGATCCAGCTGATGATGCCTTCCGGAGCACCGGCCTTAACAGCAGCCTCTAAAACTACCTTTGCTGCTGCAATGGTACAGTTCTTCGCACGCGGATGTGGGGAAATGATGATCGCGTTTCTTGTCTTTAAAGAGATCAGTGTCTTGAAAATCGCGGTTGATGTCGGGTTTGTTGTAGGAATAACAGCTGCTACGATACCGATCGGCTCTGCCAGCTTCTTAATTCCATATGCCTTATCCTCTTCAATAATACCGCAGGTCTTTGTTTCTTTATAGGCATTGTAGATGTACTCAGCTGCGTAGTTGTTTTTGATAACCTTATCTTCCACAACACCCATGCCGGTTTCTTCCACTGCCATCTTGGCGAGAGGGAGTCTCATCTTATTGGCTGCACTTGCTGCTTCATAGAAGATCTTGTCCACCTGTTCCTGTGTGAAGGTTGCAAATTCTCTCTGAGCTTCTCTCATTGCATCCATCTTTGCAATCAAAGCGTCTACATTGTCAATGATTTCCGGAACTTTTACCTGTTCTTCTTTCTTTGCCATCCTGACTTACCTCCAGTTTTTTAATAAGTTTAATAGGTTTTTTATGTTCGATATTTTTTTAACGAACTTTGTAGTATCATTATATGATTTCGTTAAATAATTGTCAATAATAGATTTGACAAAAAAATAACAATATCACCTCCTTTTTTATTCAAATCTAATAAATACTTTTATACTGATATAATTTCCAGTTTGAACCAGCTGAATTACCAGTGATTTGCCCCCTTTCTCAACACAGCCAGCTCTGCAATGGCCTTGGTATACTGGTCCTTATTAAATGTCAGCTTTCCCTTCACGATCCCGATCATGCCTGTATCCTTCAGCTTCTTCACCGTACGGTTCAAGGTCTTAATGTTGATTCCCAGCTCCTCCTCCAGCTGATTCCTGGTAAATGGAACGGTAATGCTCGTTTTATTGCCTGTCATATGTTTGTCCGCATACTGCACCAGATACTCCAGGAGAAGAAAGTTCGGCGGATAAAACAGTGTCGCCCCATTCTTTGAGGAAGAACGGTACAGCTTAAATGCCACCTTGCTGGCAATTAAGTACAGAAGGTCAATATCTTCCTTAATCCACCTTTCAAAGTCTTTTCTCGGCATCTGAAGAAGGACACATTCTGTAATCGTCTCCAGAGTAACGGAGGTCCTCTCCTGCCCCGCCAGGATGGTTACCTCACCGACAAAATCAATGGCTTCGTTCTTCTCGATCATATACACGTTTCCGTTCTCGAATTCATTGATGGCCCGGTGATCACCACAGCAGACAAATGCAAAATAATCCAGTTCATAATTTTTCTGGTGAATGATCTGTCCCGGTGGTATTACCTTTATGACGCAGCGGTTTTTAATATCCGGCGGCATATTCTTGACATAGTCTGTAAGCTTTGGCGCTCGTTTCAGCAATTCCTCCCAATTCATGTTCCGGCTCCTTTTCCGATGTTTTCCTTTTTCTATTATACAGCGTTAAAAAACAAATGTAAAATATGGTGTTGAATTTCAAGGTTAATGCAACTTTATTAAAGTAAATGCA
>UMHQ01055941.1_pt1 | contig 151992 bp, 135 predicted proteins | sample 1965531 | NCBI WGS metagenome assembly UMHQ01 (sample SAMEA4836098, study PRJEB28245) | human gut metagenome | biome: gut microbiome; material: fecal sample | place: Denmark | collected 2008 | reverse complement strand
TCGCACCAGCGGTTTTCCCCGTTTTTCCCCTTCTTTTCCCCACAAGAAAACAGGCCGGAGACTTATGGCCTCCGACCTGCATCTTTTCTGGTGGCGGGGAAGGGAATCGAACCCCTGACACGGGGATTTTCAGTCCCCTGCTCTACCAACTGAGCTACCCAGCCGAAATGTCTGCTCGCCTTGCGAGCTCATTAACTATATCAAATCGAACCAGACGGTCAAGCAAGAAATTTGCCGAATTTCGAAAAAATGTGAGCGCTCGGCTTGAGCAGCCCATCAACCTGGGGGTATGGCAAGCATCGCTAGGCCGCCTCGATGCCAAGCAGCTGGTCCATGACCTCCGCGAACGCCACGTGCGGGTTGACACAGTAGCAGCACGCAAGGCTCCTCCACTCGTCAACGTGGCCAGTCTCGTCACACGGGAAGGCCATGCACTCCGGAAGCTCATGGTCTGGCGCGCAGGAAAGCCACGAGAGGTAGTAGAACACGCCCGAGACGAGCACTACCCAGGTCCTGTGAATCACGGGCAGGCCCGTCTTTGGGTGCGTCTCGCGCGACGTCTTGTCCGAGAGCACGGTGTAGGAGATCACGGCTCGACACCTCCCTCCTCACTCGGAGCCACCGGCCAGATTGCGAGGCCGGCACCTCGGACCTCGAGCTTGTCACCAAAGCGCAGGGGGCACGGCCCCGCCAGCGCCCACCCGTTGATGAGCGCCGGGTTCGACGCCCCAAGGTCGCGGGCAACCATGCTCCCCTGCTCCATGCGCAGCCCAAGGTGACGAGCCGAGACGGACGCGCAGTCGATGACGACGTCGTTTCCCGCGTCCCTCCCAAACGACAGGCCCTCGGCGGGGACGCGAAGGCGCAGGGAGAGCGGGCCCATGCCAAGGCACACGTGCGTGGGAGGCACGAGCGCGGCCACGGGCTCGAGACGCCCGTCCTCGCCACACGACTCGCCGATATGGTCAGGGCGTGCCTCGCCGGTCATGCCGGGGCGCGCCACGTCGATGCCCGCAAGACGCTCCGCCGCGCGAGGCGTCGCCGGCGCATCGTCCCCCGCACCCGAGAGGTCGGGCTCGTCGAGGGCCGCAAGCAACTCGGACATCACGCCGCCCCCGCCAACGTCCACCGGACGGTCGTGCTCGGACGTGAAGTCGTACAGGCAGCCATAGCACACGTCCATGTCCGCGAAGAGCTTGGCGCCGCACCGCGGGCACGTCTTGAGCCCGCCCCCGCTTTCTGCCCCCATGCTTGTCTCCCGCTCACGAATCTTGTCCATCTTGTCCTCCCATCACGTGCCACACGTCCATCAGCTCAACCAGGTCTCCCTCGATCGGCCACGGGTCGGCGCCAGACGGTCTCTCGAGCGCATGCCTTGCGCCGGCTCGTCGCACGATCCTCCCAGGCGGCAGCGCACGCCATGAGCCAAGCACGAGGCCCTCACCATCCACGAGGGCGACATCAAGCGGATAGCGCATGCCAAACGTGTGCACGGACGGGCAGCCAACGAGCAACAGGGGCATCGCACGAGCGTCGCCGGGGCGCGTGCCCAGAAGCCCCCGCAACTTTCCCACGAAGCTCTTCACCACCAGTGCGCGCACGCTCCACCGGCCCCGGCCGGCGCCCACCGCGAACTCGATCCGCGCCCATCGCTCGCAGGCGTCGGACTGGCCCCTCACGAGACCACCGCCGCTCGATACCTATCCACCACAACGCTCCTCTCGTGTCGGGCCATGGCAGGCAGCTCGAAGCCCACGCCCGCAATCTGGACGGACGACGGCCAGGGCCTGTAGGCGAGCTCACAGACGTAGCGCGTCGTGCCGGCAGCGAGGTCGAAGCTCGCCGTGCCGTCGCCGGCCGCGGACAGGGGCTCCGCCCTCACGGACACCTCGCAGGGCATGTCCCCCATGGCAAGCTCGATGGCCTCCCTCACCTCCGACACCCCCGCAAGCTCGCTCGACACGCCCGCCGGCGAGACGCCATGGGCAATCACCGCATCGGGTGACACCCTGTCGAACCGCGCGACCAGCTCGGCATAGCGCGAGACGTTCACGCCGATGAGCGCCACGACGACGATCGCCGGAATGAGAACGGCGAGCTCCACGGCCATCTGGCCCGATTCCTCGCGAGCCCAGGCACTCATGCGGCCCCCAAGAGCTCGCCCACGTCGATGGTGAGCGGCACCGTGAGCTCCGTGCCGGGAATGGGAATCTCGGCAATCGTCACCTGGCCGTCGTCACCGAGCTCGTTGACGATCTCCTGCCCCAGGGCCTGGGCCAATGTCGCCGGATCCGAGGAGTCCGGTAGCTTCCCCACAAGCTCGCGCGCCGTGGAGACGTGGTCGTAGCCCGCCTTGTCGAGCACGTTCTGGCTGTTCGTGACAACAGGCTTTCTCAGTCTCAGGTCCGCCGGCTCGAGTCCAGCATCACGCATGGACTGCTTGATCTTGTCTCGCAGCCAAGAGCCAACCGTGGTTCCAAACACCCCATCGATACCGTCCAGGATCGACCCCGCAACGGAATCGAGGTTGCCCACCGCCGCCCCGTACCCCTCGAGAAGCCTTGCCCAGAGGTTTCCGACGGACCCCAGAACTCCGGCGTCCCCTTCGAACAACTCGTCCGATATGGCCTCGAAGGAGCGGGTCAGGACATCGTTGCCCTCGGTCTCGTTGTCTGGCGCAAGGGTCGCCGCCGAGACCGCGGCGCCTGCCGGGACCGACGACTTCTCGAGAAACGCGCTCGTGACCTGGGAGGGAACCATCTCCTGCCCACGCGTGGCCACGGCAACGCATCCCCATGCCCCCGGCGGGCAGAGCCTGGGCCTCGGCACGGCAAGGGCCTCCATGGCCTTGTCGAACGCACTCGCGCCCTCCCCGGCAAGGTCGCGCATCTGCTCCTCTGCCTGGGCAAGCTCCTCGCGGGCATCCTCGTACTCCCTCGACTCGTCCACGATGATCTTCCAGTAGTGCTCAAATCCGTTGTCGATGCTCGTCGAGGCCGCCGCGACCGACCCCATGGCAGACGAGTCCATGCGGCAGGTGTCACACCGCCTGGCAGCACCAGCGTCAAGCTGGGAGAGCGATGCCGTCCCCGCGGCGGCGCCCTTGGCACCCGCGCAGGCCGCACTTGCGTGGAGCGTGCGGCCATCCTGCTCGCTCGTGCACGGCCAGCGCGCGTCCGTGTAGAGCGTCGTCTGCCTCATCTGCTCCGCATTGGCCGGCAGCCCCGGAAGCTCGAGGACAACCCTTCCGTCCCCAAGCTCCTCGTAGCTCCCGCGACGAACCTCGCCAAGCGCGTACTCATAGAAGGCGCGGCGCACGGAGGAGTTCGTGAGCTCCTCGGCAGAGGAAGAGGCGGGCGCCTCGGTGGCGAGACGAGCGGCGTAGTAGGCCCGGGCGCGCACAAGTGCGGCTCCAAACGTCCAGGCCTCGAATGAATACCTCGGGTTTTGCGAAGCGGACAGACCAGCCAGCACGTCCGCGCGCTCCCGCAGGCACCGGGGCTCCTCCACGCAGTCTGCCCTCCATGCGGCCCTCTTTGCCTCGTCTGCCCTCTCGGCCGCCTCCCTCGCCCGCTCGGATGCCTCCTGCAGCTCGGCCGCCTTGTCCGCCACCTCGCTAGCGTCAACCTCTGCGTCTAGGCCAGAGAAGTCAGACTGCGACTGCGTGGGAAACGGTATGGCGACGCCCGTATACCTGGCAGACCCCTCCTCGCTCGCCTGCGCCACGGCAGCAGAGCGGCAGGCAATGGCGAGCGGCAGCGTTGCCTCGAGCGCCTTGAGCCCCCTTGCGGACGACCTCGCGAAGCCGGCTCGCGCATCGAGCACCTGGGTCGCCGCGCGGACGGTCTGGGCGCCCATCGCGGCCATTCCCGGAATCGCAGACACCACGAGGCCCGCACCGAGCGTCACCATGCCCGCAAGCCCAAGCGTGAGCACGCACGAGTCAAGGACCGTGGCCACGGTGGCGTACGAGGCAACCACGTTTTCGCCGGCAAGGGCCGTCGAGTCCGCCACCACCTGCACGTCCGCAGACCTGTTCTGCAGCCAGGAGACGGACACGAGCGAGCAGACGAGGGATAGGCTCACGAGCAGGGCAAGGGCCACGGCAACGGACGTGTAGCCACCGTCCTCGCAGACAAAGGTCTCGAGGCCAAGCATCGGCAGCGAACGCTTGTTATCCCCACATGGACACCCAGTCTGCATAGCTTCCCTCCAACCAATCCGGCCTTGTCCTTGCCTGCACGCGCACCCGCACCACGACCAAGTCGCCATCCGCCTCGCCGAGCATCGAGGCGAGCACGCCCACGAGCGGCAGCGGCCTCAGCCGTCCCTCGACCTCGACGCTCACAGAGCCCGACGAGGCGTCTCCCTCGCATGCGACGTTCCATCCCTCGTCACCGCCCACGTGAAACGCCTCGACGTAGGGCACGGCCCGCAGACGCCTCCGCACGTATGACTCGCATGCCTCCTGCGTGGCCACGCCTCCCTGCTCGCGCGTCGCGAGCACGCGAAGCCCCTCTGAGGCGGCCTGCTGCATGACGGCGCGCGTGTAGAGCAGAAACGACGGCTGGAGCAGCAGGGCGAGCAACAGCATGAGGACGGGCACAAACAGCGCCGCCTCCACGCTCGCCTGCCCCCACTGCTCAGAACAGCACGAGGTCACGAGCCCCGTCGATGGCCGCCTCTCCCTCGATCGCATGGGAGGCGGCACGCTCGGACGCCCGCTGCAGCCCTCCCTGTCCCACCGACCGCCACACAAGGCCAAGGACGAGCACGACCGAGAGGAACGCCCCCAGCACCAGCGCGTACTCAACGCTCGACTGGCCCGACTGCTCCCTGTGTGCTCGCATGAGGCTCCCCTTGAACGTCCCCATAGGAATCCCTCCATTCGGACACCTCCATCCGAAGCGTCTGGACGCGCGTGCCCTCATGTGCCTGGCCGTCCTCGGCCAGGCACACGTCCACCCAACCGGAACCCAGGACGACGCATCCCCAGACGCGTCCAGTGAGGTCAAGCCACCCGCTATGGGCAAGGAGCGTCCCGGGCTGCTCCTCGTACTCCTCGAGCAGGGTTGCCGCCGCGCTGGAAAGGTCGGCGTCAAGAGAGCGCTCCGAGACCGTGCCGCCACCCCGCTCCAGGGCCTCCCCAAGATCTGGGACGAGCTCCGCCAGCGACCTTGCAAGCTCATCCACGGCCGTAGTGCCGGGCTGATTCCCCGTCGCAGAAGGCACACCACCCACCACCGCACCGTCCGCTCCCGCAGAGAGTCCCCTCGCCACGAATCCGGCGAGCAGCACCGCGAGTGCCACGGCGAAAACGCCCGCGAGCACGAGCCGCGTACGTCTCCTACAGCGAGTTGATGCCATCGGTAATCGAGGTCCAGAGCTCCTGGAGCCTGTCCCTGAACGCCACGACGGCCACGATCGCCATGAGCACGAGAACGCCCACGAGAATGGCGTACTCCGTCGTGCCTTGGCCGCTCTGTTCCCCAAGCGCCGTGCGGGCCCCGTCCCTTACCGAGCACAGCGCCCTGTAAACCCGTCGCCTCATTGCCCTTGCCACGTCCATGACCTCTCCCTTCTCACCGGGGCAAAGTGCCCCGCCTTCCACCTCACGAGCCAAGCGCCGCGCACAGCAGCGGCCCCAGAATGGCGAGCAGCATCGCCGGCACGACGAGCGTTCCCAGGGGGACGAGCATCCTCACCGGCACCTCCTCGATGCGCTGCTGCACGCTCGCTCGCTGCTCCTCCCTGATGGCATCCGCCTGCCGCTCGAGCGTCTGCGCGAGCGGCGCCCCAAACGAGAGCGCCTCGCACACCGCGGCGCAAAAGCGCGCGAGCGAGGGGGCGCAGATACGGGCAGCCAGACCCTCAAGCGCCTCTCGCCTGCCCTCAAGGCCCATCTGCCAGCCGCGCATTGCCCGAAGCAGCTGCCTGGCAAGCTCGGCCTCGCTTCTCTCGCAGTACAGGGCAAGCGAGGCATCGAACGACAGCCCCGCAGACAGGCCAAGGGCCAGGATGTCGAGCATCTCGGGCACCTGCCGCTCGCATGCGGCCACGACGCGGGCGCTCGCCTCCCGCTCGCGCGCACGCCTGAGCGCCGGCACGGCCACTACCCTCGCAAGCAGCGCCCGGGCGCGCTCGCGGTCAGCCTGAACATCGCCGAGCAGCAGGTACGCCGCCGCCCCGGCCGCGGCACCGCTCGCCAGCCACCACATCACAGCACCGACCGCATGAGGCGCCGGATGATCAGAAGCGCCACGACGTCGAGCAGCGCCGCCACGAGCACGCAGCCAAGGCCCGCCGGCGATGACAGTCCCTGCCGGTAGTCCGGCGACACAAGCACGAGCGCTGCCACGAGGCACACCGGCAGCCCGCTCACGATCCGCGCAGACAGCCTCACCTGCGCCGTCTTTGACGCGAGCTCGCGCTCGAGCTCGAAGCGCCTCTCGACAAGGCGGGCAGACCTCAGGAACAGCCCCTGAAGCGGAGCTCCCGTCCTCGCCGACACGCTGAGCGCGCAGACCATGAGCTCGACGCCGGGCGCATCCGTTGCCCGCGACACCCGCTCGACGGCCTCCGTGGCAGACGTTCCGCACGAGACCATGAGCGAGGCCCTCGCAAACTCCCGGTTGAGCGGGCCCGCCCCAAGCGACCCCACGTACGAGATGGCCTGGGAGAGCGTCCGCCCGGCGGCAAGTGCACCGGCAAGGGAGCGAAAGACGTCCGGCACCTGGCGTGCAAGCTCTCGCCTCCGTGCGGCCTCGCGAGCGGAGCACCATGCAAGCGACGCCACGACGCCCACGGCAGCGCCCGCCACGGCACCCACCCAGGACAGCGCCACGAGAAGTCCGGCGCAGCCGCAGGCCACGAGCCAGGCGCTCGCAAGCACGGGAGTGGCCTCACGACCCAATCCCAGCGCGCCAAGCCTGGCATCTCTCACGAGCTCATCGGCCAAGCGGCGGCAGTAGTCGGTCTTGCCGAGCGTCACCATGGGCGGGCTCGCGCACAGGTCGCGAAGCCACCCGATGGCGCCAAGCGCACGCACGCCCTCCCCTCGCGGACGCAACCGGGCCCTTCCCGAGCCCGCGAGCGTCCAGACGCCAAGGGCCGCGCACGCGCCCGAACCTAGGCAAAGGAGCGTCTCCATGCCTCAACCTCCTCCGCGTCAAGCAGGCCATCTCGAACGGCCTGGCCCACGAACGCGGGCTCGCGAACGAGCTGCCACGAGCGGGCACCCGCGTCAAACGACACGACCTCGGAAAGCTCCACCCCGCCCTCTCCCGAGCAGGAGACCTCGCTCATCGTGGAGACGACACGCGTGCCATCGGGCATGCGCCTCGACATGACGAGGAGGTCAAGGGCGGTTGCCACCTGCTCCTCGATGAGCGAGGCAGGCAGGTCCATGCCAAAGCGCGCCATGAGCACGAGCCTGGAGATCGCCTCGACGGGCGTGCCGGCGTGCAGCGTGGTGAGAGAGCCGTCGTGGCCCGTGTTCATGGCCTGGAGCATGTCGATGCACTCCTCTCCCCTCACCTCGCCCACGACGATGCGATCGGGCCTCATGCGCAGGGCATTCGTCACGAGCATGCGAATCGTCACGGCACCCGTACCCTCGATGGAGGCGTCTCGGGCCTCGAGCCTCACCACGTGCAGGCCCTCCTCGAAGTGCAGCTCGGCCGAGTCCTCGATCGTCACGATGCGCTCATCCTGGGGAATCTCCGCAGAAAGCGCGTTGAGCAGCGTCGTCTTGCCCGAGCCCGTGCCGCCCGCCACCGCGATGTCTCGCCTGAGCCTCACGGACCACGAGAGCAGGCGCGAGAACCAGACGGGCAAAGACCCCAGCTCCACAAGGCTCTCGAGCGTCCTGATCTGGCCCGAGAACTTGCGGATGGTCACGGCCGGCCCGTCCATGGCAACGGGCGCGATGACCGCGTTCACGCGGTACCCGTTGGCAAGGCGCGCGTTCACGATGGGGCTCGCGTCATCGAGGCGCCTTCCCAGGGGCGCCAGGATGCGGTCCATGACGAGCATGACCTGCTCAGGCGAGTCGAACGACGCCTCCACGGGAAGCAGGCGTCCCCCTCGCTCGCAATAGACCGAGGCGCACCCGTTCACCATGACCTCGGTGATCGTTGGGTCATCCAAGAGGGGCTGGAGCGGGCCCAGCCCGATGACCTCATCGATGACCCGGCGCACGAGCTCGTCTCGCTCGCCGTCACAAAGATCGGAGAAGCCCTCCTCGTTGAGCACGGCGCGGCACGCCACGGCAAGCTCCTCGCGCACGAGCTCGGACGCCCCGTCGCCCACGAGCGCCGCAATCTCGCTTAGCCCCAGGCGCTCGACGAGGCCGCGCTTCAGGCGCTCCCTCAGCTCGCGCTGGCGCTCGCGGCCCTCCTCCCGCCCGTCCTCGACGCGATCGATCCCAAGCTCGCGCACGCGCTCGAGCACGCCCATGGCTAGCTCGCCTCCCGCGGCAGGCCAAAGAGCCTGCGACGGCGCTGGGCGCCCTCGAGGGCCGCATGGGCGGCCTCGCACTCGGGAAGCGCCCCGAGCTCCTTCAGAAGGCCGGCAAGTCCGCGCGAGGCGTCCTGCGCCGCCGGGTTGCCAGACGCCGAGAGCTGCCCACACTCCCCGGCAGACGCAAGTTCCACGAGGTCGAGCCCGCCGTCGAGCACGCGAACCTCACGGGCGCACTCGAGCCCCACGGCGGCGCGCGCCACGAACGACTCGTCTCGCCTGCGCGGGTCGCATCCGTTCATGAGCCGCACGATGCGCGTCCGCGCCACGCCCAGCCTCACGGCAAGGCTCCCGCAGCGGGCAAGCGCCGGAATGGCCCCGGGCCGCTCGTCAGAGACGATGACGAGCCTGTCTGCCATCTGGGCGGCGCAGGCCACCGCGTCTCCCCAGTTGCTCGACGTGTCGACAATCACGAGGTCATGCGCGTGCGTGAGCCGCGCGATGACGTCTGCCACGACTGGCTGCACCGTCTCGGCGTACTCGGGCGTCCTGCACGGGCCCCATACGGCCAGGCGCTCCGCAACCCTCACGCCCGAGCGCTCGAGCTCCTCGTCGGACGTCACGCCCGCGGCAAGCGACGCTAGGTCCCCGGGGGCGCTCGGCACCGCACAGGCTCGCGAGGTTGCCGAACGCAAGGTCAAGGTCGAGCAGGGCCACGTCAAGGCCCCATCCCGCGGCCGCGTGCCCAAACATCGCCGCCAGCGTGCTCTTCCCAACACCACCCCTGCCCGAGACGAGCACGATGACGGGAACGTTGGCCCGCCGGGGCGCAGGCTCGCGCAGCGCGGCCTCGTCCCGGGACGCGTCCCCTCCCCTCGCCGCCGGCCCGGGCACGCGCGCATGACCATCCCCTTGCGCCCGAACCGCCGTGCTGCCCTGGCGGGCGGCGAGGTCGGCATGGGTGAGCACGCTCGTGACGCCCGCGCGCCTTGCCCGCGAGCGCATGGAGCCAGACGTTGACTCAAGCGCGAGGATCACCTCGTCGGCCGTGCCGTCACGCACGATGGCTGCGGCAACGTTCACCGGGTCCGGGCCGGCAAAGCCCTCCCCTACGATGACGCACGAGCCCGCCAGGTCGCTTCGCAGCCGGCGCCTGAGCACACGTGGGTCGCCCAAGCTCACCACACTCGCAGACGCATCGCACGAGCGCACATAGTCGCAAAGCCGCTCGGCCTCGAGCTCCCCCGCGCAAATCACCCACGTTGCCATCAGGACTCGCCTCCCGTCTCGGGCGCAACGCTCGTGGGAGCCTGCTCGCCCGCCGTCTGTGCCTGCGCCACCACGTCATCTGCCGGCAGCGCCACCCGCAGGGTCCCGGCCGCGGAGGCTGCGAGCACGCCCGACACCTCGTCCGGATAGACCGCGAGGGTGATGGAGGCGTCAGTAGAGGAGCGGCCCGCAGATCCCCCAAGCACGAGGGCGTCCGCGCACACAAGCCGCACGCCGTCACCGGCGGTCTCGTAGACAAGCACGCGCGCCCCGCTCGCCACGTCTGCGGGGATTCCCACACGCTCGCCCGCGCGGGCAGAGATGGCGACGCGCCCCTCGGGCACCTCCACGTCTCCCTCGCCCGAGGCAACCGACAGCCGCGTGAGGGGTGCCCCCTTGGCGACGGGAGACGTGAGCCTCGTGCCCACGATGTCACCCACAGACGTGAACGCCCCCTCCGGCGCGAGGTCGGCAAGCCAGTCGCGCTCCTCGACGTCCGCCTCGGAGACGACGCTTCCGCTCGCAAGCTCCCTGCGCGCAACGACCAGGCTCGCCACCTCGCCGCCATAGCGCTCGAGAAGCTCGGAGCGCTCCCGCTGCGCCTCAGCGCGCGCGGACTGAGCACCGCCCATGGCAAGCAGCGCCGCGGCAACGCCGCAGACGACAGACGTCGCGACCCTCGCCCTTCTCCTCATGGCCCCTCCCCACCTCTTCGCCTTCCCGTGCGGGCATCATCACCCGGCAGACAAGGCACGCAGGCGGCGTGGGGAAGAAACTCCCGCGCGGTCAAACGCAAACCTTGCAGGAATCCAACAGAAAATCGGCCCCTCGGTGCAAAAAGGGACAAAGTAGATGATGAAAACTCGAGAAACGGCAGCTCAGGATACCTGTTGAAAACCAAGCGGCCCGAACGGCCCCAAGGCCTCGGACCTAAGAAAAAAACCGGCCGGGAACCCTCCCGACCGGTCTTCTCGTCCTATGAAAGCAAGGCGAACGCGCTACAACACCACGTCTGGGTCGAGCGTGCTCGCGCTGGCGCGCATCTCGTCTGCGAGCGCAAGGTAGGACTCGACGCGCACCTCGTCGAGTTCGCCGGCCTCACGCGCCTCGCGGACGGCGCATCCCGGCTCATCGCCGTGCGTGCAGTCGCGGAAGCGACACGTCTGCGCCAGCTCGGAGATCTCTGGGAACGCCTTGGCAAGGCCGCGTTCGTGCCCCACGAGCGGAAGGCTGCGAAGGCCCGGCGCGTCGCAGATGACGCCCGCGCCCGGCAGCTTGACCATCATGCGCGCCACCGTCGTGTGGCGGCCCATGTCGTCGCGCTCGCGCACGGCGCCCGTCGCCAGGGCGTCCGCTCCAAGCAGGGCGTTCAGCAGCGTGGACTTGCCCGCGCCGCTCTCGCCCAAGATCATGGCCACGCGCCCGGCGGGGACAAGCGAGCGCACCTCATCGAGGCCCTCGCCCCGCATGGAGGACGTCACCACAACGTCTCCCTGCGCGCCCACGAGCCTGTGGACGCGCTCGACGTCCGCCGCGAGCGCCTCGGCCGTCTGCTTGCGGTCTGCCTTCGTGAGCACGACGCTCGGTCGCACGCCGCAGTCCCTGGCAAGCACCACCGAGCGCGCGATCCGCGCCAGCGGCAGCTCGTCGACACCCAGCGCCGCTACGACGATAACGCCGTCGAGGTTGGCGGCAAGCGTCTGGAACTCGCCGCGTCTACCGCCGCGCCAGCGGGCGAAGGCGTTGCGGCGCGCAAGCACCTCGTGGATAACGCCCATGTCATGCTCGGGCGGCACGGCGACGGCCACCCAGTCTCCCACGGTGGGCATGATGCCCGCCTCGGCGGACTCGCCCTTCGCGAACTCCGGCGCATGCTCGGCGCGAAGCGTCCTTCCCTCGCAGGCCACGAGCGGAAAGCCGCGGTCGAGCCTCACGACGCACCCAAGCTCGACGGATGCCGCGGCCTGCTCGCCCAGGCGAGCCGCCACGCGCTCGCGGGCGCACTCGAGCTGGTCTCGCCTTGCCTGCACAGGCCCCATGTCCGCAAACGACGGGACGTTCTCCAGCTCGTCTACGCAAGGCAGCGACTCGAGAATTCCCGCATCCGTGGCGCGCGAGGCGCCGCCCCCTGCGGAGCGACGCCTCGCCTTGCCCTTACCCCTAGCCTTTTGGGACCTCTTGCCCACGGCTAGTCCTCCTTCTCGATGTGGCGCATGATGGCCTTCTGGACCTCGACCACCGGGATGATGAGGAAGGCCAGGCCAAGCGCCGTGAGCGACCCCACGGGATCAAGGCCCGGGACGCCAAAGAACATCATGGCGAGCGGCTCGACCTCGACGACGATGAGCGTCAGCACGAGCGCGAGCGCGGCGGCGCCCCACAGCCACCAGTTCTGCTTCCTCATCTTGAACAGCGAGGTGCGGCGGCTGCGCATGTTGAAGCAGTGGAAGATCTCGACCATGTTGAGCGTGATGAACGCCATCATGACGCCTTCCTCGTCGGCGGTGCCGGCGATCATGTCCGCCACGTTGATGTAACCCATGTCGAAGTACACGCCCGCAAAGAAGCTCGCGAGCACGAGCAGGGTGATCGCGACGCCCTGGACGATGCAGTCCGCGCCCATGTGGCCGGCGAAGACGCCGTCTGTGGCCCTGCGGGGACGGCGGCGCATGATGTCGCCCTCGGCGTCCTCCATGCCCAGTGCCAGCGCCGGGAAGCAGTCCGTCACGAGGTTGACCCACAGAAGCTGCACGGGCTGGAACAGCGTGAAGCCCACGAGCGTTGCGACAAAGACCGAGAACACCTCGGCAAGGTTGGCCGAGAGAAGGAACTGGATGACCTTGCGGATGTTGTCGTAGATGCGACGACCCTCCTCGCACGCCGAGATGATCGTGGCGAAGTTGTCGTCCGCAAGCACCATGTCGGCCACGTTCTTCGTGACGTCCGTGCCCGTGATGCCCATGCCAACGCCGATGTTGGCGCGCTTGATTGACGGCGCGTCGTTCACGCCGTCGCCCGTCATGGCCACGACCATGTTGCGGCTCTTCCAGGCCTCGACGATGCGCGTCTTGTGCTCGGGCTGCACGCGGGCGTACACGCCAAAGTCCTCGATGTGGGCGTCGAGCTCCTCGTTGCTCATGTGGTCGAGCTCCGCACCCGTGATGGCCTGCGAGCGGTCGGAGATGATGCCGAGGTTCTTGGCGATGGCCACCGCCGTGTCGATGTGGTCGCCCGTGATCATGACCGTGCGGATGCCGGCGGCGTGGGCCTCCTCGATGGCGGCGGCCACCTCGGGACGCTCGGGGTCGATCATGCCGGAGAGGCCCAGGTAGGTGAGGTCGTCCTCGAGGGCGGCGGCGTCATAGCTCGCAGGGGCGGCGTCCCACTCGCGCTCGGCGGCCGCAAGCACGCGCAGCGCGCCGTCGGCCATCTCCTTGTTCTTGGCCAGGATGCCTTCGCGCATCTCGTCGGTGAGCGCAACGACGCCGTCCTCGCGGCGAATCCTCGTGCAGCGCTTGAGCACCTCGTCGGGCGCGCCCTTCGTGAACTGCACGATGTGGCCGGCCGGCGTCTCGCACACCACCGACATCATCTTGCGGCCCGAGTCGAACGGCGCCTCGCCGATGCGGCGGTACTCGTTCGTAAGGTCTGCCTTGGGCATGCCCTCCTTGGCGGCGTCGGCCACGAGCGCGGCCTCCGTGGGCTCACCCACGGCCTCAGCGGCGGCCTCGTCCCACTCGGCGTCCGAGCACAGCGCCATGGCGCGCACATGGGCGGCGAGATCCTCGGTGGCGTGGCGCACGACCGTCATCTTGTTCTGCGTGAGCGTGCCCGTCTTGTCCGAGCAGATGACCTGGGTGCAGCCAAGCGTCTCGACGGCGGAGAGGTTGCGGATGATGGCCTGGCGCCTGGCCATCTTGGTGACGCCAAGGGAGAGCACGATCGTGACGACGGCCACGAGGCCCTCGGGGATGGCGGCGACGGCCAGCGAGACCGCCACCATGAAGGTGTTGAGCAGAAGGCTCGGCTCCTCGGCCATGTTGCCAAAGCCGTGGCGCAGGACGTCGACGGCGAAGATAACCACGCAGATGACGATGACGAGCTTCGTGAGGATGTGGGAGAGCTCGTCGAGCTTCACCTGCAGCGGCGTGAGCTCCTCGGCGGCCTCGGTGAGGGCACCGGCGATCTTGCCCATCTCGGTGTCCATGCCCGTAGCCACCACGACGGCGCGGCCGCGTCCGTAGACGACGGTCGAGCCCATGTAGCACATGTTCTTGCGGTCTCCCAGAGGTACGTCGTCGGCGCCCTCGGCAAGCGAGATCTGCTCGGCGTGCTTCTCGACGGGCACGGACTCGCCCGTGAGCGCCGCCTCCTCGATCTTCATCGAGGCGCTCTCGAGCACGCGGCAGTCGGCCGGCACCGAGTCGCCGGCCTCGAGCAGCACGACGTCGCCCACGACGAGCTCGGAGGAGTGCAGCATCACGAGCTTGCCGTCACGGATGACCTTGGACTGGGCGGCACTCATCTCCTGCAGGGCCGCGAGGGCCTCCTCGCTCTTGGCCTCCTGGATGACGCCAAGCGCCGAGTTGATGATGACCACCGTCATGATGATGATGACGTCGGCGAAGTCCATCTCGCCCTGGATGGCGCCCGTCACCGCACTGATGACGGCGGCGACGATGAGCATGATGACCATGGGGTCGGCCATCTGCTGGAAGAACCTGATCCACAGCGGCGTCTTGGCCTGCTCCTTGAGCTTGTTCGGGCCGTTCTTGGCCAGGCGTGCCTCGGCCTCGCCCGAGCTCAGGCCCTCGTCATGGCTCGAGCCAAGCTGACCCAGCACCTCGTTGGCGCTCGACAGATACTCTCTCACGTGAGATTCCCCTCCTGGATTTTGGGCGCGCGCCAGATTGATGCCCGATCATAATTCCCAGGAAGGGCAAGGGCTCATCAAGGCTGCCGTGACGTGCGCATGTCTTGCGCGGGACTTCTCGCCCCGCTGCCTGCCCTTGCATGATACCCAATAAAGTGGTGCGGCGCCCCGCCCGCCCCGGCACATACATAGCCAGCCTTCAGGTTATGTCCTTAAGCAGGCGCCCCAAATGGCCACTCAACCCTATACAACTACTTCTAGCTGGGGTTTTATTTGCGAGCATTACGCAAAAAATGGCTTACACGCTTAAGTTGCGCGTTACAATTCCTAAGCGGTAATCACATCGATCTCGCGTCCCTGGGGTGGGACGCAGAAAGAGGAGACGTATGAAGATCCTGTTCTACGACGCCCGTGACTACGACCGCGACTCTTTTGACGCCCAGCTCAAGAACTACCCGAACATCAAGGTGGACTACCTCGAGGCGGACCTCTCGCCCGTGACCGCCTCCCTCGCCCGCGGCTATGACGCCGTGTGCGCCTTCGTCAACTCCGACGCCTCCGCCATGGCCCTCGAGATTCTCCGCGGCTTTGACGTGAAGCTCGTCCTCATGCGCTCCGCCGGCTTCGACGCCGTGAACGTGCCCGTGGCCAAGGACCTCGGCATGACGGTCCTGCGCGTGCCGGCCTACTCGCCCGAGGCCATCGCCGAGCAGGCCATCGGCCTGGGCCTGTGCGCCGCCCGCCGCATCCACAAGGGCTACCTGCGCGTGCGCGAGAACGACTTCTCCCTGCAGGGCCTTCTCGGCGTGAACCTGCACGGCAAGACGGCCGGCATCGTGGGCACCGGCAAGATCGGCGCCACCATGGTCCGCATCTGCAACGGCTTCGGCATGAAGGTGCTGGGCTATGACGTCTACCAGAACCCCGCGCTCGAGGGCATGGTCGAGTACGTCGAGCTCGACGAGCTGCTGCGCCGCTCCGACCTCATCTCGCTGCACTGCCCGCTGTTCGACAGCAACCGTCACATGATCAACGCCGACGCCATCGACAAGATGAAGGACGGCGTCATCTTCATCAACACCGCCCGCGGCGGCCTCGTCGACACCAAGGCGCTCATCGAGGGCATCCGCTCCGGCAAGATCGGCGCCGCCGGCCTGGACGTGTACGAGGAGGAGGGCGACAACGTCTTCCGCAACCGCTCGAACACGATCATCGAGTCGGTCACCTCGACGCTCTGCTCGTTCCCGAACGTGGTCATGACGAGCCACCAGGCGTTCTTCACCAAGGAGGCCCTCGCCTCCATCGCCAAGACGACGCTCGACAACGCCTCCGCGTTCGCCAATGGCGAGGAGCTCACCGGTCCCGCCGTCGTCTGCTAGCAAAATCGCGCCGCCCTCCCGACGGGGCGGCGCTTTTGATATCGGAGGCCCGCGCAATACGGAGACGCGAGGCCAAGCAGGCGGGATCCCCCACCCGCCCCCGGGTACCAGGCAAGCGGCTCGGCACCCGTCATTCGAAAGGAAAGAAATGCAGTCCAAGAAGACCAAGATCGTCTGCACCATGGGCCCCGCCACGGAGAGCGAGGACGTCCTCCGCGAGCTCATCAAGGCCGGCATGAACGTCGCCCGCTTTAACTTCTCGCACGGCAGCCACGACTACCACCGCGCCGGCGTCGCGCGCGTGCGCAGGGTCTCGGCCGAGCTCGGCATCCCCGTGGCCATCCTTCTCGACACCAAGGGCCCCGAGGTCCGCACCGGCGTGCTCGAGAACGGCGAGAAGGTCCACTTCGAGACGGGCGACAAGACCATCATCACGACCGATGACGGCGTTGTGGGCAACCACGATCGCTTCTCGCTCGACTTCAAGAACCTCCCCAACGAGGTGAAGCCCGGCGACCGCATCCTCATCGACGACGGCCTGCTCGAGTTCGACGTCGACGCCGTCGAGGGCACCGATATCCACTGCACCCTTGCCAACGCCGGCGACCTCGGTGAGCACAAGGGCGTGAACATCCCGGGCGTCGACATCTCGCTGCCCGCCGTCACCGAGCGTGATCGCGAGGACATCATCTTCGGCTGCGAGCTGGGCATCGACGCCATCGCCGCCTCGTTCATCCGCGATGGCAAGGGCGTCGAGGAGATCCGCCAGATCTGCCACGAGCACGGCCGCGACAACGTCTCCATCTACCCCAAGATCGAGTGCGCCCTGGGCATCGAGAACTTCGATGACATTCTCGCCCACTCCAGCGGCGTCATGGTGGCCCGCGGCGACCTGGGCATCGAGATTCCGCCCGAGAAGGTGCCGCACGCCCAGAAGCAGATGATCCACAAGTGCAACGCCGCCTACAAGCCCGTCATCACGGCCACGCAGATGCTCGACTCCATGATCCGCAACCCGCGCCCGACGCGCGCCGAGGTCAACGACGTCGCCAACGCCATCATGGACGGCACGGACTGCGTCATGCTCTCCGGTGAGACGGCGGCCGGCAAGTACCCCGTCGAGGCCGTGAAGATGATGGCCTCCATCTGCCGCGAGACCGAGCAGTACCTCGAGGAGCGCCACAACTACCACGAGCGCGGCGGCGTCCGTGACGTCAACGGCTCCATCGGCTTCGCTGCCGTCACCACGGCCAACCGCGTGGGCGCCAAGTGCATCCTCACGCCCACCGAGAGCGGCCGCACGGCTCGCCTCATCTCGAACTTCCGCCCGACGCTGCCGATCTTTGCCGTGTCCCCGCACGACGAGACGGTGCGCAAGTGCTGCTTCTACTGGGGCGTCACGGTGCTGAAGGGCACCGCCCAGGGCGCCATCGACGAGACGGTGCGCCAGGCGCTCTCGCTCGCCAAGGAGAACGGCCTCATCAACTCCGGCGACCTCGTGTGCGTCACGGCCGGCGACCCCAACACGGCCCCGTCGCAGGGTGACTACATCACCTCGACGAACATGCTGCTCGTGGCCCAGGTTCCCAGCAACAAGTAAGTCTCGCGCACGCAAGTCCACGCATTGAGCGCAAGGCGCCCCGAAGCCCACACGGACTTCGGGGCGCCTCTTGTTAGCAAACCAGCTGCCATTGGGGACGGGTTCCATTGGCATGTCAGAAGGACCCGTCCCCAATGGCATGCACGTCTCCGCTAGAGTTTGCGGGGCGCAGGCGTCACGCAGCGGTGGGCGCGGACGGCCGCAAGGGCTGCGGCTTGGGCGGCGGCGTCACCTGCGGCGAGCGCACGGCCGTAGGCGTCGGCGTCAAGGATGGCTTGCTCAAAGCGCTCGGGCGTGAAGCCATACGGGGCACGACCCCACTCATTGGTCTTTTGCGCGCGCTCCACGATGCCGGCAAGGGCGTCCTCGGGGCACTCAAGCTCGGCAAGCGTCGTGGGAAGGCCGAGACTGGCGTTCAGAGCGGCGAACTCCTCGAGCTCGTCTGGCTTGTCGTCAAATGCCTTGAGGACGAGAACGCCAAACGAGACGACCTCGCCGTGCAGGTGGCGCTCGGCGGCGGCGCCGATACCGGTATAGGCGTTGTAGAACGCGTGCGCCGTGCTGGAGTTGAAGTAGTAGGCGCCCTGCTCGGCCCCCAGGTTCGTGGTCATGTTGGACACGAGGCCCGTCGAGATGATGATGTCGAGGATGACCTGCTCGAGCTCATAGCTTGACGTGCCGGAGCGCTTGTCGGCCAGCGCCTTGGCCGAGTACTCGAAGAGCGGCCGCTCGCATGAGACCGCCAGCGCGCGACCCATGAGCGGCGTGTGAGGCAGGTCGAGGTCGCGGCTCGAGAGCTCCACCTCGGGCTGCTTGGAGAGGGCGTCTCCGATGCCTGCCCAGAAGTAGTCGTCGGGGCTCTCGGAGATGACCTTCGTGTCGATGAACGAGTGGATCGGCGGCTCCTTGGGCAGAAAGTAGTTGTCCACCGAGCCGTCCTGCTTGTAGAAGACGCCGATGGCTGTCACGGGCGCGCAGTTCGAGGCCACCGTGGGGAACGTGAACAGCGGCTTTCCCGCGAGCTCGGCGATCTCCTTGGTCTCGTCGATGGCGCGTCCGCCGCCCATGCCAAACACCATGTCCGCAGCCTGCACGCGCGGGTCTGTCGCAAGCTTGGCCGCAACGTCGTGACGGGGAGAACCGCCATACCAGATCTGATCCGTGACGGTGACATCCGTGCCCTCAAGGGCCGCACGCAGGCGCGGGGCGGCCTTCTCCATGGCCGTCTTGCCCCCGATGAGCACGGCCGTGGTGCCGAAGCGCCTCGTGACGGTGGGCACGGCCTTGTAGGCGTCAACGCCCACGGTGTAGCTGGGAAGATAGTTGGTAGTGGTGAGATCCATGGGGCCTCCTCGTCTCTAGCTTAGAGACCATTCTAGGTCCGCCGCCAGGCCAGGAGGCCAATTCGGTTGCAAGTTTAATTAAGTGCCTGCCAAAGGGGACGGGTTCATCTGTCATGTCCATCCGGCCTGCCAAAGGAACCCGTCCCCTTTGGCAGGTCACGGCACCATCGCCGCCGCGTTAGCGCGTGCGGACCGAGCTGATGACGCAGCGGTTGGCGGGCATCCAGACGCTGCCCCACTCGACGGGCGTGCCGTCGTCGAGCCTCACGAGCTGGTCCAGGTCGAGCACCGGCGAGCGCTCGCCGCACTGCAGCCAGCGGCCGCGCTTCTTGCCGGCGGCGCGGGCGCTGTACGTCATCTCCGCCGCGCCAATCTGCTGGCCGCTTGTGCGCTCCACGGCGTCGAACAGGCCCTCACGCTCGAAGTCGATGTTCTCGAGCCCCGGGCACGGCTCGAGGTTGACGCGGCTCTCGATGAGCATGACCGGCTCGTCTGCCACGAAGCGGACGCGCATGAGGTACAGGTAGGGCGAGCCTTCCTCAATCTGGAGGCTCCTGGCGCAGATGCGGCTCGCGCGCTCGATGCGCTTGTCCACGACCTTCGTGACGAAGTCGATGCCCTGCTCGGTCATGGACTCGGCAAACGAGTGCAGCTTATTGCCGGAGGGACGAGCCATGACCGGCTCGATGACGAACGTGCCACGACCGCGCTGCTGGACGAGCAGGCCCTCCTCCACAAGAGAGCGGATGCCCTTCTGCACCGTGCCGCGCGAGAGGTGCAGCATCGCCATGAGCTCGTGCTCTGAGGGAATACGCTCGTCGACGCCCCACTCCTTGGAGTAGATCTTCTCGCGAACGTAGTCGGCCACCTGCACGTAGAGCAGGGAGGTGTCTTTCCTCTCGAAGTCCGACATGAGAAGGCCTTCCTCGCGGGCGCGCGCGGCGCAGGCTTAGGTGCAACTTGACCAGTTGACCAGAACAACGAAAAGTTTACCTCGCACCTGCTACCTCAATCAAATCTCCAGGCGATAAACAGAGGACTGGTCAACCACATGCTACCTGCATTTTTGTTAGGTAGACAGACAACGAGAGAGGCTATTTGCCGCCCGAGACGCGCGCCCCGTACGCCGTGAGGCGCTCCATAAGGCAGTCATTGGCATGCTCGAAGACCTCATGGAAGAAGTCGGACGTGAACAGGCTGTACTCGGGCGTGCCATCGATGTGGTTGGCGCGGTTGTCGTCAACGATGCCGTTTGCCACCCCAACGGAGCGCTCGACGTCTATGCTGCGCAGACCGTACTGCGGAAACTCCTCGGACTGGGCAAGGAGCGCGTCCGTTAGCTCGCCCTTGAGCGTGATGGGCAGCGTGCGGCCGAACTTGTCGAAGTCCCCCTGCTTGCGGATGCGCGTGCGCTCGCCGGCCGGCACGTGGTAGCGCTGGAGCCAAGCGTGCGTGGCCTCGTTGTAGGCGTGGTCGCACATGAGGTGGGCCCACGCCCCGAGCACGACGTCCGAGGCCCGGTAGCCGCTTGAGAGCAAACGCTCTTGCACGGCCTCATGGGCGGCCTTCGTGGCCGGGATGGCGAAATGACCACCCGCACGGGAGATCTCCACGCCCTGCTCCACCGTGATGCTGGCAGGACCCAGCGGAACGTCTGTGGGCAACTCGAGCGTGGGCTCCACGTACAGGTCCCAGAACTCGCGCTCGCGCGGAACGGGGATGGCGCAGGGGTCGGCGAAGTGCGTGAGCGAGTAAGGCAGAATGCCCGAGGGATTCGGCAGCATGTAGCCCACGTAGACGTCTGGGACGAGGTTGCCGAAGAGAAACGCGTTGGCGTCGCGAATGCCCAGCGAGGAGGGCGGGCACTCAGCCAGAAGGCGCTGCGCGTGTGCGATATGTACGTTCCAACTTGGCATGGCGCCTATGGTAGCACGCACGGGCGGCCCCGCGACTTGCGCGAGACCGCCCGTTACACAACGCGTATGTTGCGGGGTCGAGCCCCGAGGTGCAGGTGCGGGTCTAGCCGCGCACCTCGCCGCCCGTGGAGCGGCAGACCTTCTTGACGAGTTTCTCGTGGGCGCGCTCGACCTCCTCGCTCGTGAGCGTGTGATCGCTCGCGCGATACGTCAGCTGGAAGGCCATGGACTTCTTGCCCAGACCCACGCGCACCGGGTCGCGGTAGACGTCGAACAGGCGGGCGCTCTCAAGCAGCTTTCCGCCCGCGCTCGCGATGCGCTGCGTGAGCATCTCGCACGTGACGTCCTCGTCAACGACGATGGCCAGGTCGTGCGTGATGGCCGGCAGCGTGGGGACGTCCTGGTAGGGCAGCTCGCGGGCGGCCAGGCGCAGCAGGTGCTGCTCGGCCAGCTCGAACGCCACGACGTCCTCGTCAATGCCGAAGTTGGCAAGGCTCGTGGGGTGGACGTTGCCCACCCAGCCGAGAAGCTCGCCGCCGGCGTAGACCTCGGCGGCACGGCCCGGCTGCAGCCAGGGGTACTCGGCAGGATCTGCCACCTTGAAGCGGACCTTCGTGATGCGCAGGGCAGACAGCAGGCGCTCCACGACGCCCTTGGCGTCGAAGAAGTCCAGCGCGTGGTGCTTCTCGTTCCAACCGTCGAGGCCCCAGGCGCCGCAGAGCACGCCGGCGACGTAGCGCGGCTCGTCGGGAAGCGTGCGCTTCTCGTGGCCAAAGAAGACGCGTCCCTGCTCGTAGAGGGCGACGTCGGGCACGCCGTGGTCCAGGTTGTAGGCCACGGAGCGCAGAAGCCCCGGCAGGATGGAGCGGCGCATCTCGGAGTTGTTCGCAAGCAGCGGGTTCTTGATGCGCACGGGCACGCCACGGCCGGTCTCGGAGATGTTGGCACGCGCAAGGTCGCCGTCCTCGGCGAAGCAGTACGTGAACGTCTCGGACAGGCCGCAGGCGCGCAGCGTGCGCCCGATCAGCTGGGTGCGCTGCTGGTCAACCGTGAGACCACCGTGGTGATTCTTGGCCGCGGGCAGCGTGGGCTCGACGCGGTCCATGCCCCACAGGCGCAGGACCTCCTCGATGAGGTCGGCCTCACGCGTGAGATCGGGCCTGCTCGTGGGCGCCACGACCTCGAAGTCGCTTCCGCCCTTCTGGGCCACGACGGCACAGCCCAGGCGCTCGAGCAGGTGAGAGATCTCCTCGTTGGTGATGGGGGCGCCGCAGACGCTGCGCACGCGCTCGCCGCGCAGGCTGATGCGTGCGGCCTTCACGGGCACGGGGTACTCGTCCACGCGACCGCGGCACACCGTGGCGCCGCAGCAGCTCTCGAACAGCGCGGCGGCGATGTCTGCGACCTCCTCGCAGTTCGCGGCGTCGACCTGGCGCTCGAAGCGGATGGACGCCTCGCTCATGAGGTTGAGGTTGCGGCTCGTGCGCGAGATGTGGCTCTTGTCAAAGCAGGCGCTCTCAAGAAGGACGTCGACGGTGGAGTCGTCGATCTCGGAGTTGAGGCCGCCCATGACGCCGGCAAGGGCCACGGGGCGCTCGCCGTCGTCGGTGATGACGGCCATGTCACTCGTGAGCGTACGCTCCTGGCCGTCGAGCGTCGTGAGCTGCTCGCCCTCGCGGGCGGCACGCACGACGATGTGACGGCGGCCATCGCGCTCGGAGAGCTTGCCCAGGTCAAAGGCGTGCAGGGGCTGGCCCGTGAGGTACATCACGTAGTTCGTGACGTCCACGACGTTGTTGATGGGACGGCTGCCGGCAGCGATGACGCGGCGGGCGAGCCACTCGGGCGAGGGGCCGATCTTCACGCCGCGGACGACGCGGGCCACGTAGCGGCAGCACAGGCTCGTGTCGGCGATTCTGACGTCCACGAGGTCGGCGCTCTTGGGGCCCTCCTCGTGCTGGATGGCGGGAAGCTCGATGTGCGTGTCCTCGTCGAGCACCGCACCCACCTCGGTGGCCATGCCCACGTAGGACAGGCAGTCGGGTCGGTTGGGCGTGATCTCGCAGTCGAGCACCGTGTCGGACGTGCCGCGATAGTCCGTGAACGGCATGCCCACGGGGGCGTCGGGCGGCAAGATCATGATGCCGGAGTGGTCGCCACCCAGGCCAAGCTCGCGCTCGGAGCAGTTCATGCCGCAGGACTCGACGCCGCGCAGCTTGCTCTTCTTGATCTTGAGATCACCTGGAAGCACGGCGCCGATCATCGCGACGACGATCTTGTCGCCCTCGTTGAAGTTCTGCGCGCCGCACACGATCTGCAGCGGGGTGGGGTTGCCGGCCTCGTCGACGTTCTTGTCGCCCACGGAGACCTGGCACAGCCACATGTGGTCGGAGTCGGGGTGGGGCTTCTTGGAGAGCACCTGGCCCACGACAACGTGGTCGAGGTCCTCGCCCACGCGCTCGATGGTCTCAACCTCGGTGCCGGTGCGGATGAGCTCATGGTACAGGACGTGGGGATCCTCGGGCAGGTCCACCATGGAGCCAAGCCACTCATATGAGATGCGCATGTCATACGCCTTTCTGTTGCGCAGGTAGTGTCGGGGGATTCAGCTAGGGGTTTCCACGGTGCCCGAGATGGCCGCGAAAGAGGAGCGAAGCGTACTTAAGGTACGCGAGCGACGGTTTGACCGGCCAGATTGGGTGCCGTGGGAAGCCCTAGAACTGGGAGAGGAAGCGCATGTCGCCGGTCATGAGCATGCGCAGGTCGGGCAGGTCGTAGCGAAGGGCGGCCACGCGCTCGGCGCCGATGCCGAAGGCGAATCCGGTGTACTTCTCGTGATCGACGCCGCAGTTGTCGAGCACGTTGGGGTCAACCATGCCGCAGCCGAGGATCTCGAGCCAGCCGGTGCCCTTGCAGAAGCGGCAGCCCTTGCCCCCGCAGACGCCGCAGGAGACGTCGACCTCGCAGCTGGGCTCGGTGAAGGGGAAGAAGTGCGGACGATAGCGGGTGGCGCGGTCCTTGCCGAACATCTCGCGGCAGAAGTAGTCGAGCGTGCCCTTGAGGTCGCCGAACGTGATGCCCTCGTCCACGACGAGGCCCTCGATCTGGTTGAACTGGGGCAGGTGGCAGGCATCGGGCGTGTCGGGACGGAAGACCGTGCCCGGGCAGATCATGTAGATGGGAGGCTCGTGGCTCTCCATCGTGTGCGCCTGGACGCCGGAGGTCTGCGTGCGCAGCAGGATGTCGGACTCGCCGTTGGCGTGGGCCTCGGAGTGCTCGAGGCTGCCGGGGTTGTTGTCCTCGACGTAGAACGTGTCACGGGCGCTGCGGCTCGGGTGGTCGAGCGGGGCGTTCAGCGCCGTGAAGTTGTAATAGCTCGTCTCGATGTAGGGGCCGTCCTCCACGGTGTAGCCCATGCCGCAGAAGATCTGCTCGATCTCCTCGATGATCTGGGAGATCAGGTGCTCCGAGCCCACGTTGGGAACGCGGCCGGGAAGCGTCACGTCCACCGAGTCGGCGGCGATGCGCGCCTCGAGGGCGGCGTGCTCCAGCTCGTGCTTGCGCTGTTCGAGGGACGCCTCGATGCGAGCGCGGACCTCGTTGGCGAGCTTGCCCACGCGCGGGCGGTCCTCCGGGTCGAGCTGGCCCATCTGGCGCAGCACGCCGGTGAGCGAGCCCTTCTTGCCCGTCACGGCCACGCGAATGCGGTCGAGCTCGGCGAGGTCTCCCACGCCGCCGATGCCCTTGGCCGCCTCGCTCTCAATGGCCTTGAGGTCGTCGATGATCGTCATGCCTACCTGCCCCTTTCCTTCGCGGGCTGTTGCCCGTCCTTGTCGCGAGCCTATCGCGGCAACAAAAAACCGCCCCCGCTCGCCTGTGCGAGCAAGGGCGGAGCTTCTCCGCGGTACCACCTTGCTTGGCCGCCGGATGACTGCCCGGCGTGCCCACTCTTGTCCCCGTTCCGTGGGGCGTACGGCTCACCTACTTGCGCATGCGCGTTCAGCTCGCGGCTGGTGGAGTGAACTCTGGCCGTCAGCCTTGGAGGGACCTCTCAGCCGGTGGGCCCCATCTCTCATCCGCTGGCGACGCGACAGCCAAACCTCTCCGTCATTGCCTAGCTGCGTATATTAGCACAGCTGCGCCAACGTCCCCTTGCGCGGGCCGTTCGCCTTCGCCACTTATGCAAACTGCGCAGCTTTCGACTTGAATCACGCCTCAGAAGCCCGATCAAGTCAAACCCTGCGTCATTAGCTAACTCTAGTGCACTGACAAGTCGCTAGCACGCGCGAGGGACCCCGTAGCCGTCCAACAGGCGAGAAAAGTACGCGTCGTCACATGCTTCCCAGTAGGAGAACCTCACGATTCGAATCCCATACCACGTGAGACGAGCCTCGCGACGTCGCTCCATGAGAAGCTGGTCTTGGGCGCTCCTTCCCGCTCTCAGCCTCTCGTCAAACGTCTTTGCCCTTCCGTCCAGCTCCCCAGCAATGCATCCCGCTGCCTCACCGGCCCCAAGCGTCCCCATCGCAAGTGCTTTGAGAAGCCGCTCCGTGTCATCGTAGGGGGTCCAGAGGTAGTCGAGCCGATATGAAGCCATGCCGTCCAAGGGGTCCATTACCTTCACTTGAAGCGTTGGCTCAACGAATCCAAGGTCGATCATAGCGGCGCGGGCGTATGACTCTCCACCGTTCTCGCTCAAAGCGTTTGCATGCCTCGCGCATTTTCGGGCGCTCTCGATTCCCCTCGCTCGGCCCATTCCTGAGAACACGCGCTGAAGATGATCGGGGACCAGGCCAAATCGCCTGAGTGTTGCATCGCAGACGCCAAGCCCCCTGCGAAACCCAAGTCTTCTCGCACAGTCAAACGCCACCCGCTCGACGCTTGGGACCCTAATCCCCTCGACAACGTGAACGGTTTCGTCCGGAATCGCAATCCTCTCGAGGTACGGCAGACTTCTCGAATGCGCTTCCTTGCTCGTAGCCACCACGGGCCTAAGAAGCCGCGAAGGTTCATACGTTCCATACGCCACGGCAGCACTCTCGGCACAAAATACCGCATCGGGCATCTGCGTCTGCAAGGTCCTTGCCACATACAGGTGCTTCTCGCGCCAAGGAAGCGCTTGCCAATGGCCCGGCTCATCGAACAAGCGTGGGTGGGGAGACACGAGTAATCCCTCGCGCACCCTGGCCTTCATCGATCTTGTCTCCGAATACGTCAGGGGCACGAGAAGCTCTCCGTTGGCCCATGCGTCCCGGCAACGCTCCCCCATCTCCCGGTCAAACTGTCTAGCCGTTCTCCTCGTAGCCATTTGGCCCTCCTCGCTCGCATGCGAGAGAGATACCAGAAAGCGCAGGGACGAAATCTGACCAGAATCCAACGGAAACCTAACAGCCGAGATGCGGCGGGGCAAACGCAGTGGCAGCCCTTTCCCACTCAATCGGCAAGTGGTACCCAGGCCAAGAAAATACGCAGCTTTTGACCTCATCGGGCCTCATATGGCCCATCTCGGTCAAAAGCTGCGTAGTTAGCAAAGCCTGGTGGCTGTCGAGCGCTACTCGGAGGCCTGCGCGTCCTCGTCAGCCGGCTTGCCCTCGTCCTCGTTGGGAACCAGGCCGTAGGACTTGGCGATGCGGTCGAGGTACTCGCGGGAACGCTTCTCGTCACCCTTGTTGTCGTACTGCAGCGACAGGTAGTAGTTGAGCCTCGCGCGCTCGTCGGCGTCTGCGCTGGCCAGGGCGTGCTCCATCTCGGCGATGTAGGCGTACGAGCCCCTGAACGCGATGTTAAACGTCTGGCGCGAGTCGCGCTTGAGCTCCTTGGCTGCCTCGAGCGCGTCGCCCTGGCACTTGCCCACGTGCGAGTCGATGAGGTCGAGCACGTGCGTGGCGCGCTCCTCGTCGCCCTGCATCTCGTAGAAGTTGAGCGCGCGGGACAGAAGGATGCGGCGCTGCTCGGGCGTGGCGCGAAGCCCGAGCATGACGTCGAGCGTGCGCTGCACGCCCTCGACGTCCTGCTTGGCCTCGTAGGCGTTCAGGCGCATAAACTCCTGGTTGTACTTGGGCAGACAGAAGCTGGCCACGGGCCCGGACAGCGTCTTGATGACGCCGTCGAAGTCGCCGGACATGAACTGGTTCTGGGCCTTGTTGGCGATGACGCCACGAAGCATGCCGGGGAGCACCGAGACAAGCAGCATGAAGACGACGGCGCAGATGCCGGCGGTGCTGATGAGGGTTGTCGTGTCCATCTCTCTCCTACTTGGCGTAGAACTCGTGCATGTCGTCGACCATTTGCATGAGCGTGGGGACGTCGGTGTAGGCCATGTGGCCGCAGCCGTAGCGGTGGTAGGTGATCTGGTCCTTGAGCTGCTTGGGCAGGAACAGCTGGCTCATCGTGTGGTCCATGTTCCACCAGGGCGTCGCCGCGTCATAGCGGCCGCCGAGAATGGCGAGCTTGGTCGTGGGGCTGCGGCGCAGCGCCGTGGCGATGTCGAACGCGAGGTTGGGCGCGGCCGTCTTGGTGTCGTCCATGCCCGGCTCGTCGTGCACCCAGTTCCAGCCGATGCCGATCTCTCCCCACACGGACAGGCGGTACTCGGCGGCGTTCTCGTAGCCAAGCTCGCTGCGCAGGAAGCTGCGGAAGGCGCCGTACCAGGCGTTCTCCAGGGCGTGGCCCGCCGGGTCCTCGCAAGCGAAGTAGAACGTGTTGCGCTGAACGGGCAGCGTCATCGTCTCGGTGTAGCGCATGTCGAGGCGGCCGCACATGAGCCCCTTGTCCCTGAGGAGGTTGGCACGGAAGTCCTCGAGCTCGATGCGGTTGTTGTGCGCGAGAAGGAGCTCGGCGGGGATGCCGATGTAGCGCTCCATCTTCTTGGCGACGCGGCGCTTCTCGCGCGGGTCGATGCGGTCACCCTTCATGAGCGAGGCGGCGTACTCGGTCGCCGTGAACTCGCTCGCCTCGTCGAACCACTTGTCCTCGTCCACACCGCGACCCGTGATGCCAAAGTGCTGGGCCGTCGACGCAAAGCTCGGCAGCATGCCCAGGTAGTACAGGTCATTGCCCGGCAGGTTCTGTGACCAGTCGAAGTAGGCCGAGAGCATGACGACGCCCGCGAGCGGCACGCCGGCCTCGCCCAGGTAGCGCATGAGCACGGCGGAGCGCATGGTGCCGTAGGACTCGCCGTAGATGTAGAGCGGGCTGCCCCAGCGATTGTGCTCGTCGAGCCAGCGGATGATGGCGCGGCAGAACGTGCGTGCGTCCTCCTCGAGGCCGTAGACGCGCTTGGTGTCATAGCCGTCTGCCACGAACGACCAGCCGGTGCCCAGGGCGTCGAGGAAGACGAGATCGGTCTCGCGCAGCAGCGTACCGGGGTTGTCGACGACCTCGTAGCGGGCGCTCGCGAACTGCTCGCCCTCGCTCACGACACGGCGGGGACCAAGGCCGCCGAAGTTGATGGGCACCGAGGCCGAGCCTGGGCCGCCGTTGAACGCGAACGTCACGGGGCGCGACGCCGCATCGACCGCCTCGCCGTTCACGGCGCTCGCGACGTAGCTCACGTTGAACATCTTGCCCTCGAGCACGCGCTGCGGGTCATAGATGTCGAGATGAGAGGCGCTGGCGACGTAGTCGATGGACTCCTCGCCCACGCCCCAGGTCAGGGTCTTGCTCTGCTTGGCGGCAGGCACCGCGTTGGGATCTGCGGCCTGCGCCACGGACTGCTCGCCCATCTACTCCACCCCCAGCATGTCGCACAGCGACATCATGTAGATCTCTGCTGCGTGCACCACGTCGATGACGTCCACGTCCTCGTTGTAGCCGTGGATGCCGGCGTTGTTGGCCGGGCCAAACTGGATCGTCGGCGCGCCGAGCTTGCGGTAGTGCGCGGCGTCGGAGCTCGCCCACTGGTAGGCCGGCAGGCACTCCTCGCCCCAGACCTGCTCGATGTTGGCCTTGAGGCTCGTCACGAGCTTGGACTCGTCGTCGGTGTAGTTGCCCTCGGCGATCCACTCGTAGCTCGCCTCGACGCCCGTGACGCCGCTCTTGGCGATCATGGCTTCAACGGCGGCCACGACGTCCTCGTGCTTGCAGCCGTACGGCAGGCGAACGTCGACGTTGCAGGAGGCCAGGTCGGGCACCTGGTTGATCTTGCCGCCGCCCTGGATGATGCCCACGTTGGCCGAGCAGTGGTCGATGACGTTGCCCACGTTGGGGTTGTCGATCGTGCGCTCGGCGATCGTGCGGGAGTTGGCGAGCGCACGGGCCTGTGAGGCGTCGTAGTGGCCGGGCACGGCGGTGAGGTCATCGATGTTCAGGATGACCTTCGCGAGCTTGGTGATGGCGTTGTCGCCCTTGTAGTTGCCCGTGGAGCCGTGGCCGGGCGTGCCGTGGGCCGTGAGCGTGAGGTGCAGGATGCCCTTCTGGCCAATCTCGATCGTGTCGTGGCCGGTGGGCTCACCCACCATGACGGCGTTCGCGCCGTCGGCATAGCCGTTCTCGCAGAACCACTTCGTGCCGGTGCCGGCGATCTCCTCGTCGCAGACGACGTGCAGGCGGATGTCGCCCTTGAGGTCGGCGCCGCTCTCGTTGAGCATGGCCATGGAGAACAGCAGCACCGCAAGGCCGCACTTCATGTCGGACGTGCCGCGGCCCAAGATCTTGCCGTCGCGAATCTCTCCGGAGAACGGGTCGAAGTCCCAGCCGTCGAGGTTGCCCACGGGCACGACGTCGACGTGACCGTTCAGGACGACGCGGAAGCCCTCATCGGAGCCAATGCGAGCATAGACGACAGGATAGTCCTCGCCGCTGTCCGCAACGATGCGCTCAGACTCGATGCCGTGCTCGGCAAGGTAGTCACGAACGAACTTGATAGCGGGCTCCTGGTCATCAATCGGGCTCTGGTTCTTGATCTGGATGAGCTGCTGGCAAAGCTTGAGCAGATCGTCCTTGTGGGCGAGCACCGCCTCGTGCAGCTGCTGCTTCGTGACTGTCATTCTCGGCATTCCCTCTTTCATGAACGGCCCGGCCAAGCGATGCCTGACCGGGCGACTTGTAACCGTTGCTCTATGTTACTCGGCAACCTCGTCGTGATACAGGAAGCAGGCCACCTTGTGGTTCTCCTCGACCTCCATGAGCGCAGGACGCTCGTGGTGGCAGCGCTCCGTGGCGTTGGGACAACGACCGGCCAACGGACAGCCGACCTGCTTGCCCACCGGGCTGGGAATCTCTCCCTCGAGCTTCATCTCGGGGTGACGCTCGAAGGGATTCTCGGGCGGAATGGCCGAGAGCAGAGCCTTCGTGTAGGGGTGCAGCGGGTTCTCATAGATGCCGTGAGCAGGCGAGATCTCCATGACGCGACCGAGGTACATGATGGCCACGCGGTCGGAGATGTGCTTGACCACGGAAAGGTCGTGGCTGATGAAGATGTACGTCAGGCCTCGCTCGCGCTGGAGTCGACGGAAGAGGTTCAGGACCTGGGCTTGAATCGACACGTCAAGCGCGGAGACGGGCTCGTCGCACACGATGATCTTCGGGTCGAGCGAGAGGGCGCGAGCGACATTGATGCGCTGGCGCTGGCCACCGGAGAACTCATGCGGGTAGCGCTGCAGGTGCTGGATGTCGAGGCCGACTTCCTTCATAAGGTCAAGGACCTTCTGCTGGCGCTTCGCGGCATCAGGCTCGATGCCATGGATGACCATCGGCTCCTCAATGGAAGCCGCCGCGGTGAAGCGTGGGTCAAGACTCGAATAGGAGTCCTGAAAGATCATCTGGAGATCCTTGTGCACGGGCTTGCGCGCGGCACCCTTAAGCTTGGAAATATCCTGGCCGTTATAGATGATCTCGCCGCTCGTGGGCTCATGGAGGCCAACGATGCAACGTCCAAGGGTCGACTTGCCACAACCGGACTCGCCAATGATGCCGAGGGTCTCACCCTCATAGACATTAAGCGAAACACCGGACAGCGCATGAAGCGTCTGAAGCTTTCCGAAGAAGCCGTCACCACGAAGACGGAACTCCTTGTTAAGGTTCTTGATGCCAAGAATCACATTATCGTTGGCCATTTAGTTCGCCTCCCCACGAACGAGGCTCTCCTCGCCGTTCTGCCTGTGGCACGCCACGAAGTGGCCAGGCTTGACCTCGACCAGCGGCGGAACCTCGTGCTTGCACTTCTCACAGGCGTAGGGGCAACGGTTGTAGAAGTTGCAGCAGGTGCCGGTGAGCCTCAGATCGGGCGGAACACCCGGAATGGTCTTGAGGTCGGTCTTCGCCTTATCGGAGAGCTTGGGCATGGAGTCGAGCAGGCCCCAGGTATAGGGGTGCAGCGGATTGGCGTAGAGCTCCTCCATGGGGGCATACTCGCAGGTACGGCCCGCATACATGACCATGACATCATCAGCCATCTGCCAGACGATGCCGAGGTTGTGCGTGATGAGCAGAATGCCCGTGTTGAGCGTGTCCTGAAGGCCCTTGAGCAGGCTCAGGACCTGAGCCTGCACCGTCACGTCAAGGGCGGTGGTGGGCTCGTCGGCGATGATGAACTTGGGGTGGCAGCTCATTGCCATGGCGATCATGACGCGCTGGCACATACCACCGGAGAGCTCGTACGGATACGAGTCCATACGCTTCTCGGGGTTGGGGATGCTCACGAGCTTCAGCATCTCGATGGCACGCTTGCGCGCGGCCTCCTTGTCGAGACCGTCATGCAGGCGGATGTTCTCGATCATCTGGGTGCCAACCTTGAACACCGGGTCAAGGGCCGTCATCGGGTCCTGGAAGATCATCGAGATGTCCTTGCCACGAAGCTCACGGAGCTCAGCCTCGGTGGCATGCACGATGTCCTTGCCGTCGAACATGACGCTGCCGCCCTCGATCTTGCCGGTCTTGGGCAGAAGGTGCATCAGAGAGCTCGAGGTGACGGACTTGCCGGAGCCAGACTCACCCACGATGGCAAGGGTCTTGCCGCGATCGAGCGTAAAGCTCACGCCATCGACGGCCTTGGCGACGCCAGCAGCCGTGTGGAAGTACGTCTTAAGGTCGTGGACCTCAACAAGATGCTCCGAGACCTGCTCGGCAGCGGCGCTGGTCTCGGTAGCCTGAGAGTTGTTCTCGCTCATAGGGCCTACCTCTTCTGCTTCGGGTCGAGAACGTCACGAATACCGTCACCAAACAGGTTGAAGCCGAGAACGGTGACGAGGATGAACATGCCAGAAATCGTGGCGATGTGAGGAGCACCCTGCAGGCAGCTCTTGCCCTCGGAAAGGATCGAACCCCAAGAAGCGGTGGGCGGCTGGATGCCAAGACCGAGGAAGGAAAGCGCAGCCTCAGAGATGATCGCGCTGGCGATGTTGAGCGTGAAGTAGACGATGACCGGGCTCATAGCATTGGCGAAGATGTGCTTGAAGAGGATGCGAGCGGGGCTGGCGCCAATGACGCGCTCGGCGTTGCAGTACTCCTCGTTCTTCACGACATGGACCTGACCGCGCACAACACGAGCGAAGTTAGGCACGTTGGCAACGCCAATCGCGATGATCACGTTAATGGTGCCCTGACCGAGGATGGTCATGAGGATAAGGGAGAGCAGGATGAACGGGAACGCCATCATGCCGTCCATGATGCGCATGATTACCGAGTCGACGATGCCGCCAAAGAAACCGGCAACGAGGCCGAGAAGAATGCCGACGATGGCACCGAGGATGGTGCCGCCGATGGCGATGAAGATCGAGATGCGCGCACCATAGATCACGCGGGAGAGAAGGTCGCGGCCAAAGGCGTCAGTGCCAAACAGGTGGCCCCCCACTCCGGGAGCGGCAAACATGTTGCCGGTATCCGTGGCGTTGGGGTCACACGGAGCAAGCAGGGGCGCAAAGACGGCGAGAATCACCATCACGACGACTATCGCAAGACCCACGAGCGCCATCTTGTTACGAGCGAGCTTGTGCCAGGCGTTGTTCGCCTTGCGCTCACGCTCGAGCATCTTGAGCGTTGCCTCGTCAGAAAGGCTAGCGCCAGTAGCGTTATCTGCCATTAGTTGCTACCCCCCTCATAATTGACCTTGGGGTTGATGACCATGTAGACGATGTCAACAACGAGGTTAACGAAGACGAAGACAACGGCGGAGAACAGGACCACGCCCTGAATGAGCGAGTAGTCACGGCCGTTGACGGCATTGACGATAAGCGTGCCAAGGCCAGGCCAGGAGAAGATGGTCTCCGTCAGGATGGCGCCAGCGAAGGCGCTGGCAAGCTGAAGACCAAGCACGGTCACGATGGGCGGGAGCGCGTTCTTGAGCGCGTGCTTCCAGATGATCTTGGACTCCTTGATGCCGCGGGCGCGGAGGGCCTTGATGTACTCACCGTTGATCGTCTCGAGCATGCTGGAGCGCGTGATGCGGGCAAACGTCGCCGCGGGGATCGTCGCCAGGCAGAAGCACGGCAGGATCATGTGGCTAATAACGTCCCAGACGCCCTTTGACATCGCACCCATGCCCATGGCGGGAAGCCAGCCCAGATTCACCGAGAAGGTGAGGACGAGCATGAGGCCCAGCCAGAAAATAGGCATAGACACGCCAACGAGGGCGAGCACCATGAAGACGTAGTCAAAGATGGTGTTCTGCTTCACGGCGGACACGACGCCAATGGGCACGCCGACGAGAAGCGCGAGCACGAGGCCCGTAAGGGTGATCGAAAGCGTGGAGGGAAGCCTGCTCAGAATGATGGGCATGACGGGGCCACTGTAAGAGTACGAATAGCCGAAATTGCCGTGCAGGATACCAACCAAATAGTTGATGTACTGCGTAAGCATGGGCTCATCGAGGCCCATCTTTACTCTCATCGTCGCAATCGCATCGGGTGACGCCTGCGGACCCAGCATCTGCGCCGCTGGATCGCCCGGAATCATGCGCGTGAGGACGAAGGTGATGGTGACGACTACGAACAGAACCGGAATCGTCTGGAGAATCCTCTTGAGGATTGTCTTTGCCACCTTTGCAACACCCCCTGAGCGGAGTCTGGCGGGAACTTGTGCCCGCGTAACCATGTGATGGGGGCACGGCTCTGGGCCATGCCCCCATCATTCTTAACTGAATGAAAAACTCAAATTACGCCGTCTTAGAGAGGTTGATCTCACTGGAGACGATGGTCGTCTTGTTGTCAGCGCGGCTCTGGAAGCCCTCAACCTTCTTGGTAAGGCCGGTGTTCACGAACTCGGAGCCATAGACGAACATCGGGTCATAAGACACGATCTTCTTCAGGGCCTCCTTGTAGTACTTGGCGCGCTCGTCCTGATCCGTGACCTCAAGGGCCTTGTCGAGCAGCTCGTCAACCTCAGGGTGGCTGAAGCCAGCACCGTTGCCAAGCGCGCCAATCTCCGTGGAGCTGAACAGCTTGTTGAGGAAGAAGTAGGGATCGGGGTACCAGGACCAGCTCATGCCGTACAGGTCGGCCTTGCCGGCGGCGGCGGTGGCGCTGAAGGTGCCCCAGTCGCTCGGGTTGATGGTGAGGTCGATGTTCAGGTTCTCCTTGAGGGCCTGCTGGAGGATGGTGGCCATCTTCACGCGAGCCTCGGTGTTGGAGATGTACATGTTGAGGGTGAGACCGTCCGGATAGCCAGCCTCGGCGAGGAGCTTCTTGGCGCCCTCGGGGTCATAGGCCGGGACGTCAGCCTCGACGGACTCGTCATAGCCCCAAGAGCCCGTGGGTAGAGGCAGCACGGCGGTCGTAGCCTCGCCATAGGGATAGACGCCCTTGACCAGGTCATCGCGGTTGACGGCCATGAGAATGGCCTTGCGGACCTTCTGGTCAGCGGTGGGGCCGTTGACCTGGTTCATGTAGACGTAGGCAACGTGAAGCGCCTGCTTCTGGTCCAGGACGAGCTGGTCATTGTTCTTGATGGTCTGGGTGGCCTCGCCCGTGAGCGAAGTAGCGATGTCGATCTCACCCGTGGACAGGCCGTTGGCAGCCTGCGTCATATCGGTAACGACCTTGATGGTGACGCCGTCGAGGTGCGGCTTCTCGCCCCAGTAGTTGTCAGAACGGGACAGGTCGCTCTGCTGGTCCTTCACGAACTGGTCGAGCTTGAACGGACCAGAGCCCACGAGGTGATCGCCGAAGGCGTCACCCCAGCCCTCGACCTCTTCCTTCGGGACGATGACGTTGCCGGCATCCGTAAGGGCGGTGAGGAACGAAGCGTTGGGGGCCTTCAGCACGCACTCGACCGTGTGGTCATCAACGACGTTGCAGTGGTCGAGCATGCTCAGGCGGTTCATCGAGGACTCAGTCGCAGAGCGCTCGAGGGAGTACTTGACGTCCTCGGCGACGACGGCGCGGCCCTCCTGGTACTGGCCAGCCTGGAACTTGGCGTCGTCACGGATGGTGAAGGTGTAGGTGAGGCCGTCGTCGGAGACCTTCCACTCAGTGGCGAGCTGGGGAACGATCTCGGTGAGGTCGATGTTGTAGTCGACGAGGTTGTCGCACACGCACCAGATGATCTGGGCCTCATAGGCACCCGTGTACTTGATGGGGTCGAGGTACTTGGGCGAGGAAGGCAGGCTGATGACGAGCGTGCCGCCATCAGCGCCAGCACCGGTGGAAGTCGAGCCACCATCAGAGCTGCAGCCGGAGAGCGCGGTGCCCGCCATTGCCGCGGCAAAGATGGAGACGCCCCCGATGAACGAACGCCTGGAGATCTTGAGGTCCTTCATTTTTCCTCCCTTTAAGGAAAAGGGCCAGCCCGATGAGCAGGCCAGCCGCAACCGTGACGAATGAGCGGAAATAGTTCCTATCACTTCGTATTAAGCACCTTACAAAAGAAAACCCTGCGGCGCCTTATGACGATGCGAGGGTTTATAGAACCGAAATAATATCCAATTTCGGTGACGCGCGGCGTCCGCTCCGGGCGTGTCACCTAGCTGATGGCGAGCATGTTGTCCCAGTAGGCAACGTCCTCGAGCGGCAGCGTGTCCCACAGCTTCTGGATGCGCTCAGGCACGAAGCGACGCTCCACCACGACATCGCCGCCGTACAGGCGGAACCAGTCGGCGTCGATGACGAGGTAGCCGTCGAAGCCGAAGTCGTCGCCCCAGCTGTTCTCGACTCGCCAGGCCACGGGCTTTCCGTCCTGCCCCAACTCGACGCCCTGGAAGGCCATGCAGTGCGTCATGCCGCACTCGCGGTCGTCGATCATCTCGGCCTTGGTCTGGGAGAGGTCGACGCCGAACGTGCCGTCGAGGTCCATGCCGTCAAGCGCGAGCACGCCGGAGAAGTCCTCGTCCTTGCGCATAAGCTTCTTGTTGACCGCGCACATCATGAACGCGGGCACACCCGCCTTGAGCGACTCCACGGCGGCGTTCTCGAGGTCCTCCATGGGCATGTTGAGGAAGCGCAGGCGCTGGCCGCCGATGACCGGGTCGAAGTAGCGGATGCCGTAGGCGTGCTCGTAGGGACGGCCCTCGCCCGGGAAGTTCACGAGCTCGACATAGTCCTCGAGGTTGAGCTTGACGTAGCGCTCCACGAACTCGCGCGGCGTGATGCCGTGGTCGCGCAGGACGAGGCTCTCCTTGCCGCCGTTGGCGGACAGCTGGCGGCTCACCTTGCTCTTGTCCACGTCGGCGCTCTCGCCCACCTCCATCGTGAGGTCGAACGTCACGGGCGGCTCGCCCAGGCAGCAGCACAGGATGCGGTGGAACTCCGGCAGCATCTCCTGCTTCCTGGCGCGCAGCTCCTCGGTCGTGGCGCCGTCGGCGGCCATCTTGCGAAGGATCGTGGCGTCCTTGCGCAGAAGGGTCGTGAGCAGCGAGTTCATCTGGGCGGTGTCCTTGTTGCACGCCGTGTCGGGCATGAACGCCTTGGGGATGGCGCCCCACTTCTTCACGAGGTTGCAGCAGAAGACGAACTGGCCGCCGTCCTCGACGGGCGTGAGCATAAGCTGGGTGACCTCGCGGTCGTTCCAGGGCAGGTCCGCCGTGTCGATGACGTACTCCAGACGGGAGTTGCAGCGCTCGAGCTTGTCATAGAACTGGATGTAGTTCTGCGAGAACTCGAAGTCGTCGATGTCGAGGTTCTCGAGCACCTTCGAGCGAAGGACGTTGAGCGTCGAGAACATCCAGCAGCGGCCCGAGTGGCGCTGGCCGGTGACGGTCTTGGCGGTCTTGAGCGACACGCCGAACGTGTCCTGGTAGTTGCGCGCCTGGCGGCGGTCGACGCTCGCCTCCACGACGTTGAGCGCCGTCACGGCGTTGCGGGCCACGCGGTTGGCGCGCACGCTGGCGAACTCGTTCGTCAGCTCGTTCACGGCAGAGAAGTCCAGTTCGTCTAGGGCCACGTTGCATGCTCCTTGGTCGCTATTTCCGGCAATGTGTTTCAGCATAGCGTTTGGGAGACTTTGCAAGCTTCATATTGTCCTATCATGTTCCAGATGACCGCACCGGTCGACCGAATACGTTCAAACGAAAGTGAGCCACCATGCTTCTTCGCCAGATGCTCGACGTCTACGACCTCATCGACAAGCCCCAGGCCAGCGGCAACGAGACCGCGGACTTCCTGCGCGCTCACGGCGCCACGGACGTCACGGTCGAGCGCGTGAGCGGCGAGCGCGGCGGCACCGACTGCATCAAGGTCCTCATCCCCGGCTCGAACGGCAAGTCCAGCGGCGGCACCGCCCCCACGCTCGGCATCGTCGGCCGTCTCGGCGGCCTGGGCGCCCGTCCCGAGATGATCGGCGCCGTGTCCGACGGTGACGGCGCTGTGGCGGCCCTCACCGCCGCGCTCAAGCTCGTCGAGATGCACGAGAACGGCGACGTCCTCGAGGGCGACGTCATCGTGGCCACCCACATCTGCCCCGACGCCCCGACGCTGCCGCACGAGCCCGTCCCCTTCATGGACTCCCCCATCGACATGGAGACCATGAACCGCATGGAGGTCGACGAGCGCATGGACGCCATCGTCTCCATCGACACCACCAAGGGCAACCGCATCATCAACCTCAACGGCATCGCCATCTCGCCGACGGTCATGCAGGGCTACATCCTGTCCGTCTCCAACGACCTCATGGACGTCATGACGCGCGTCACGGGCAAGATGCCCGAGGTCTTCGCCCTCTCCCAGCAGGACATCACGCCCTACGGCAATGACCTCTACCACCTGAACAGCATCCTGCAGCCCGCCACTGCCACCAGCGCCCCCGTCGTGGGTGTGGCCATCGCCACCGAGCAGATGGTCGCTGGTTGCGCCACGGGCGCCACGCACGGCACCGACGTCGAGGAGGCCGCGCGCTTCGCCGTCGAGGTCGCCAAGGTCTACGGCCCCGGCGCCTGCAAGTTCTATGAGGAGGACCAGTTCTCCCACCTCAAGGACCTGTACGGCGACATGACCCGCTTCCAGGGCATGGGCGAGGCCAAGTAGCAATCGCCAGAAGCGACACACGAGCCCGCCGGCAGCTCCGGCGGGCTTTTCTTTTGAGGCTCGCAGCAACAGGAGGATTCATGTCTCAGCACACGAGAATCGCAGGCATCACGGTGGGCCAGTCGCCCCGCACCGACATGACGTGCGACCTCATCCCCAAGCTCGCGCTCAACCTCGAGCTCGTCGAGTACGGTGCGCTCGACGGCCTCACGCTCGCAGACATCGAGCGCGACCTGGCGCCCGAGCCTGGGCAGGAGGTGCTCGTCTCGCGCATGCGCGACGGCAGCCAGGCAACCTTCTCGGGAGACAAGGTGGTCCCCCTCGTCCAGGCAAAGATCGACGAGGCCGAGCGGGACGGCTGCCGCGCCATCATCGTGCTGTGCACGGGATCGTTTCCCGAGCTCAGGCATACGGTTCCGCTCGTGTTTCCGCAGCCCTTGCTGCACTCCACGGCCCGTGCGCTCGCCGGGGGCCGCCGCGTCGCCGTCATGGTGCCGGAGGCCTCCCAGGCCGATCAGGCCCGCGAGTGGTGGGCGGCAAGCGGCGTAGACATCGACGTCGTGTCCGCAAGCCCCTACAAGGGCATCGATGGCGTCATGGCCGCGGCCCGCACGCTGCGCGGCCATGACGACGCCTTCCTCTGCCTCGACTGCATGGGATTCACGGTCGCCATGCGCGACGCCGCCCGACGCGAGAGCGGCCTGGACGTCCTGCTCCCGCGCACGCTCGTGGCAAGCGTCGTCTCCGAGCTGATGGGGTAATGCCCGCTAAAGGGCTGGCCGAGGGCCTATCGCCTGCTCGGACAGCTCCTGCGGAGAACTCGCATTCGATGGGCCCTCGGCCAGCCCCCGCACTGTTTTCCCTTAAGCGGGAGCCTTAGTGCGGACGGCATCCAGGCAAGCGGCCCGGGGCCCGTCAGCGGGCGGCCTCGCGCGCGTCGACAACGTGGGGCTTAAAAAGGGCTGGTGGGGCGCTCGGCGGATGCGAGTTCTTCGCAACGCGAAGCTGTCTGAGCAGACGCCGAGCGCCCCACCGGCCCTCCCGTCAGCCCCACCTACGCCGGCAGCCCGCCGAGCACGGACTCGGTGAGGCGCACCTCGCAGGCCAGGCGATGGATGCCGTCCGGCGCGAAGCCGCGACCTATCCGGCCTACGAGGAGGCTGGCGGCAAGGGAGGCGATTCCCACGACCGGCTGGATGACGCTTGTGGGGATGGGGTCGAAGATGTCGGCGAACTCGAGCTCGTCGAAGCCGGCAAAGCCCACGTCGACGCCAGGGCGCAGGCCTCGGCGGAGCATGCACTTGAGGGCCCCGAGCTCCAGATAGTGGTTGCAGGCAAAGACTGCCGTGGCACCCGCGGACAGCAGCTCGCTGGTTGCCTGGGCGGCGGCCTCCTTCACGCTATCGCAGAGGCGCACGAGCTCCTCGGGCACCGGAAGGCCCCGGTCCTCATGGGCAAGCCGCCAGCCTCGGGCCCGCTCGATGCCCACGTATGAAATCTGCTGCATGGAGACGAGGCCCACCCTCTCGTGGCCCGCGTCGAGCATGGTACCAACTGCCTTGCGCACCGCGTCGCAGTTGTCCACGACGATGGAGTCGGCGCTTGGCCCCACGAGCGGGTTGTCAATGAGCACGAGCGGCACGGCCACCTCGCGAAGGAACTCGACGCTTGCAGGCGCAAGCTCTGAGAGCACCACGATGAGGCCGTCCACCTGGTGCATCTGGAGAAACTCGACCTTCTCGCGAAGGAAGTCGGCGTCTCCCTGGTACTCGACGAACACGGCCGCATAGCCCAGGCGCTCGAGCTCGTGCTCGACGAGCCCCATGAGCGAGGCCGCGAACGGGTTCGTGGCACTGCTGATGAGGATGCCCACGGTGTAGCTGTGCGCCGTCGCGAAGGCACGGCCGATGATGTTGGGCTGGTATCCCAGCTCCTCGATGGCCTCGGCGATCCTGACCCGGTTGTCCTCACGCAGCTGCGCGCCGTTGAGATAGCGCGAGACCGTGGCAACCGACACATCCGCTCGCCTTGCGACGTCTCGTATGGTTGCCACGGTCCTCGCCTCCCGTCAGGTGATCGCGGGGAGAGCGCCCCCGCACGCCTAGTTTTTCTACTCGTCATCCTCGTCGTCGGCGCAGACCTCGAACTTGCGCGTGTCGACGCCGTTCTTGCCGGCGTTGACGGCCGTCTCGACGAGCGAGCCAATCGTGGCGTTCGCGTCGGAGCTGCGGGCAAAGAGCGTCTCGATGAGCATGGGCAGGTTGGCGCCCACGACGATCTCGACGTCAGGTGTGGCCTGGGAGGCCATCATGGCCTGGTTGAAGGGCGTGCCGCCGAGAAGGTCGCAGAAGACGACGACGCCGTCGGTCTGCTCGCGCATGGCGGCGATCTCGGAGTGGATGAGCTCGGGGTAGTCGGCGGCCTTGTCGACGTCGAACGGGACGACCTTGAAGCCCTCCTGCCTGCCCGCGACGAGCTCGAGCGCGCTTGCGAGACCGGGGGCGAACTCGCCGTGACCCGTGAGAATGAAGCCGATCATGTGATTCCTCCTGTTGTCGGGGCGCCCGCGGGGCGCCCTGTCCTTTCCTACCTGCGGCCGAGGCCCTGACGCTCGAGCAGCCACTCGTTCGCGCGGGCGCGAAGGGCGAGCTGACGCGCATAGACGCGGCCGAACGAACCTTCGAGCGCCTCCTGGGGGTTCTCGATGCCCGCCTTGCCAACGGTGCGGGCGGCCTGTGCGTAATCCTGCTCGCCCGGCTCGAGCTTGTTGTCCCTCGCCAGGGCGTCGAGTGCCATGAGACGGGTGAGCTCGGAGCTCGCCTGTGCCTTGAGCATGCCGCGAAGCTTCTGCTCGTCGGTGTGCTGTGAGTTCAGGTACTCCGTGATAGTGTAGCCACCGCCATGGACCTGCTCGAGCAGGCCCTCGAACGAGGAGTTGGCCATCTCGGCCACCGCGTCCTCGGGAGGCATGGACGTCACGCGGCCCGTAAGCTGATTGGCAGCACGCTCGAGCAGCTCGTCATGCTGGGCGCTCTCTGCCTCGGCACGGAGCGTCTTGCGAACGATGTCCTTGAGGCCTCGGACGTTCTTGGCGTTGGGCATGTTCTCGGCAACCCACTCGTCGGTGAGCTTGGGAGCCTTCACGCGAAGAATGTCTCGCACGGCCACGCGCAGCTCGCAGGCGCGCGAGCGACCGCCGTCGCCAAGCTCTCCGTGGATGCGCCACCCCTGGGAGAGGTTGCAGCGCTTCGTCTCTCGGATGCGCATGCCCAAGAGCAGCGTCGTCACCTTTCCGGGGAGGGCAGCCGAGCCCACGAGGTAGCGGAAGTTCGTCTTCGTGAGGTCATCGATCTTGCCACTGGGCGCCTTGCCCTGGATGTCGATGACCACGGTGTCACCCATGCGAGGCGTAGACACGCCGAGGGCGGGCGCAAGCTGGCCATGGCCAGCCACGAGCTGCGCCACGTTCTGGTCAACCTCGGCATCGCTCACGTGCGGTGCCTTCACGGGGCCGAGCGGATAGGGAGCGGCGCTGGCGATGTCTGCCTTGGGGCACGGGAACACCGAGAGCTCGAGCTCGTTTCCCCAGGCATTACGAACCTTGGGCACGAACAGCGGCACGATGCCCTCGCGCTCGAGTGCCTCGTCAACCTCCGGAGCGGCTCCGGGCTCGTCCGCCTGCGCCACGTGCGACACGTCAACGTCGAACGTGACCTTCCACGTCTCGAACCCGCCCTCGCCGGGCTTTCTCTCTATGCTCGTAACCCCCATGCACAACTCCTCAAGCGAACGCGCGCCCCGGGCACCAAGCGGCACCCGGGGCGCGCCATGAACCAAATCCCTAGTACTCTGCCAGACGATCGGCGAACTTGTCGAGCAGCTTCTGGTTGAACTCGGGGCCGCCGTCGACGTTGGCGCTCATGAAGACGGGCGGGGTGACACCGCGCTCGAGCAGGATGTCGAGCGACTCCATGATGGCGCAGTCGAGTAGCATGCAGCCGGTGTAGAGCGACGTGCCACCCACCTTGGTGTCGAGGCCCTCGACGTCGATGCAGGCATCGCCGAACGAGCTCTTGTTGTCGAGGACGACGTCGCCAAACTCATACAGCAGCTTGCCGTCGGCACGACGCGACGTTCCGGCCTTGGAAACCTCGAGCGCGGTGACGACGATGGTCTTGACACCCTTCTGCTGGGCAATCTCGGCCATCTCGATGCCGAGGGGGTTGCGGCCGGAGTTGGAGATGACGACGAGACAATCCTGCGGACGAAGGTCGAGCTTCTTCATGAACTGGACGCCCGTGCCATTGAGCATCTCGTAGATGCCCGTGGACGGCTCGCGGATGATGCGAGTCTGGATGTAGCCGCCAGCACGGCCGCAGATCTCGAGGGCGTTGCCAAAGGAGTGGCCGGAGCCGAACGCACGGATGATGCCGCCGCGCTCGATAGTGTCGGCAAAGATGGTGGCAGCCTCGTGGATGGCCTCGTCCTGGCCGTCCGTGACCTCGTCGATGCGCTTGATGATCTCTTCCTTGAAACGCTCTGCGGTCTTGTTCATATCCTTGTGCCCCTTCCCTTGGCTGTTGCGCGTCAGCGCCTTTCCTAGCGTTTTGCGGACATGAGCCCATTGAAGCCAGAGCCCTTCGCCCTGGTTTCAGTGGACCCGCTCACCCAGCGAGCGGGCAAGCGCGCAAAAAAGAGGGGCCGGGTCGCGCTCAGCGCCCGACCCCTCTCGCTGGGCCCTACTTGAGATAGTCCGTCAGGTGGGTCACCGGGTCCTGCGGGACGAGCTGGGTCGTGATCTCGACTCCCTTGTCCAGCAGGTCGCGGAACTGCTGCTCCTGCTCGTCGGTGACGTTGACGTACTTCTTGATGGGCTTCGTGTTGTCCTTGCCGCCCATGTTGCCGATGTTGATCGTCTTGATGGGCAGGCCAAGGTCCATGAGGCGAATGATGTCGGCAGGCTTGTTCACGATGAGGAACACGCGCTGACCGGCATACTTGCCCTCAAGAATCTGCTTGGCAGCACGCTCGACCGGAATGATCGAGGTCTTGATGCCAGCAGGGGCCGCCATCCTCAGTACCGACTTGCGCATGTCGTCAACGGCGACGTCGTCATTTGCGACCATGATGCGCGTGAGCTTGAGCGAGTTGGACCAATAGGCCACGACCTGCCCGTGAATGAGTCGGTCATCAATGCGGATCGCAACAATGCCGGGCATGCCCTCGAACTCTTCAGCCATAGTGCTACCTCCTCAGACTTGGGTCTACTTAGCCAGGATACCGGTGCAGCCAAGCAGCAGACCAACAACGATGACGATGAGAATCGCCTTGTTAGAGGTCATACCCTTCTTGGAGAGCAGCCAATACACGAGAGCCGTGCCGCACAGAGGAAGCAGGGACGGCATGATGCCGTCGAGCAGGTCCTGGACGGGCTGGGACACGTCACCGAAGGTGAAGGTGCCGGGCGCGTGGATGGAGACCACGGAGCACACGAGAGCGCCAACGACGACGAGGCCAAGGATGGAGGCGGCGTCGGTGATGGGCTTCATGTTCTCGGCGATCGTGCCCACGGCGGACTGACCCTGGGTGTAGCCGATCTTGAAGAGGAACCAACGGATGATGGTCGTCACGACGCCCATGGCAATCCAGATGAAGCAGCCCACGGGGTTGCCGTCAAGAGCCATGTAGGCGGCGATGGCACCGAAGATCGTCGGGATGACGACGCCGAAGATGGAGTCGCCCACGCCGGCGAACGGGCCCATGAGGCCGGTCTTGATGCCGCTGACGGCCTCAAGGCCATCGACACCGAGCTCGGGCTCGACGGCGCAGTCGATGCCGAGGATGATGAAGGCCATGTCAGGCGTCGTGTTGAAGAACTGAAGGTGGTTCTTCACGGCAGTCTGAAGGTCGTCCTCGTTGGTGTAGATCTCCTTGAGGGCGGGCATCATGGCGTAGCAGTAGCCGGAGCCCTGCATCTTCTCGTAGTTCCAACCAATCTGGCCCCAGAAGTACCAGCGCCAGAAGACCTTGTTGAGCGTCTTCTGCGAAAGAGCGGTGTTACTCGTCGTCATCGATGGTCCCTCCCTCGGTGCTAGCAGCCGCAACGACAACAGGCTTCTGCTGCGTGAACTCGTAGTACTTCACGGCAGCGAAGGCGAGGCCAACGAGGGCGACGCCGAGCATCGGCACGTTGAGGTACGCGGCGAGCACGAAGCCGAGAAGGGCGTACGGCCAGAAGCGGTTGAGCGGCATGAAGTGGAGCAGGATGGCGATACCGACTGCGGGGAGCATGCCGGAGACGCACTTGAAGCCGTTGAGGAGCCACTCGGGAGCGGCGGCGGCGAGGCTGGCGACGACGTCCTGGCCAAGGGCGAGGCACAGGAAGACGGGAATGGCGCGGGACAGGCACCAAGGAATGGTGCCGAGCAGGCAGCCGAGCTCAACCTTGCGCCAGTTCTTCTCCTCGGCACCGGCGTCGGCCATGTTCTGGAACGCGGTGTTGCAGAAGCGGCCAAGGATGTCGCACTGGACGAGGAGCAGGCCCACCGGCACGGCGATTGCGAGGCCGACCTCGGTCGAGCCAGTCGTGACGGCGAAGGCGGTGCCGATAAGGGCACCAGACATGTAGTCAGGAATCGACGAGCCACCATAGGTGCCAACGCCGAGGACCATCAGCTGCAGCGTACCGCCGATGAACAGGCCAGTGGCCACGTCACCCATGACGGCGCCTGCGAACAGGCCAGCGATAACCGGCTTCGACAGGTAGAACTGCGGTCCCAGCATCTCCCACGTGACAAACGCCGCATACACAGTAAGAGCTATGATCTGCGGAAAGCCCATTCCAAATCACCCTCTCTTCTCTTTCTCGGGATCCCCTGATCCCTGGCGCTTCTCGAACCCCAGGTTGGAGAGACGCCTGTTTACCTACGCGCCCCCACGCCGGAGGCGCATGGGCAGACCCGGGCCCTTGGGTCCGCGATTTAGTATATGAACTTTGTTGTTACTCGGTGTGTCGCTTCTGTAACCGTTTCAATTCGCGCGGCGAACGGTTGTGTCACAAAAGTGGCCCGTAGGCGTTTCTAATCGCCTACGGGCCACATACCTGCTGGTAAACGCCTCAATAAGAGATATTTATCTCGCTAGATGGCTAGTCCTCGGGCGCACCGAGCGTCTCGCCCGCCAGATAGGTCTCGCGAAGGTTGAGCTCGTGGTCGAACACGACGAAGTCTGCCGCGCGACCCGGCTTGATGGAGCCGCAGACGCGATCGATGCGCGCGGAACGGGCCGCGACCTCCGTGGCCATGCGAATGGCCTCGTCTGCGCTCACGATGCCCCAGTCCACGACGTTCTTGACGCCCTTGGCGAGCGTGAGCACAGACCCTGCGATGTTGCCCTTCGTGCCATCGGGGTTCTCGAGGTAGCACAGGCCGCCCTCCATGACGACGGGAAGGCCGCCGCTCATGTAGTGGCCCTCGGGAAGGCCGCCGCAGCCAAGGCAGTCGGTGATGAGCACGGAGTGCTGCCAGCCCTTGGCGCGCACGAGCGCCTTGATGGCGGCGGGCTGCACGTGCTTGCCGTCGCAGATGACCTCGGCGTAGGTCTCGGGCGTGGACATGGCGCAGCCGAGCGTGCCTGGCTCACGGTGATGCAGGCCGCGCATGCCGTTGTAGGTATGGACGAAGCAGGTGGCGCCGGCGTTCACGGCGGCGAGCGCCTCCTCGTAGGTGGCGTCGGAGTGACCGATGGAGGTCACGACGCCCTCGGCGTCGAGCGCGGCGATGTAGGCCGCAGAGCCCTCGCGCTCGGGCGCAAGCGCGCTCTTGACGATGCGGCCGCCGGCCTTCTCCTGCCAGCCCTTGAAGACCTCGTAGCTCGGATCGATGAGGTACTCGGGGTTCTGGGCGCCCACGTGCTTCATCGTGAAGAACGGGCCCTCCAGGTAGATGCCCTGGATGTGGGCACCGCGGAAGCCAGGGTCGCGTGCCTCGTCGGCGGCGGCGATGGCGGCGCAGCACTCGCCGATGTGGTCGGCGTCGTCGGTGAACGTCGTGGGGACCCAGGACGTGGTGCCGCGACGGGCGAGCTCGAGGCTCGAGGCGTTGATGCCCTCGGCGTCCGCGTCGATCGTGGCGTGGCCGAAGAAGCCGTGGATGTGCGTGTCCACCATGCCCGGGGCAATCATGCTGCCCGTGTAGTCGCGGACCTCGACGCCCTCGGGGGCCTCGGCGCTCCAGGTGCCAAAGACGCCATCGCTCACCGTGAGGTAGCCACCCTCAACGGAGGAACCCGGCAGGAAGAACCTGTCGGCCTTGATCGCATACGTTGCCATGCTCGTCCTCTCTCGTGTGCGGGCACACCCGCAGCCGCCGGCATGGCATACGACGCACATGCCGTCCAAACTGACATCCGCCGAGGGGTTGGCCCCACGGGGCTTCCCATCGATACACTCAATATAGTATGTCTGTCCCCGTCCGCCACCCGCTTCGCGCCGAAGCCGCGGACGACGTCCGTAGGCGGTGTGATGCCATGAGAACGCCCAAGTACGCCCTCATCAAGGAGGACCTGCGCCGGGAGATCGAGAGCAAGAAGTTCGAGAACGGCCAGCGCTTCTACAGCGAGTCGGAGCTCATCGAGCGCTACGGCGTGAGCTCCATCACCATCGTGCGCGCGCTGCGAGAGCTCGTGAACATGGGATACCTCGTGAGGAGTCAGGGAAAGGGCACGTTCGTCTCGCGCACGCGCAAGCGCAGGCTCGTGGAGCTCACGGACATGGAGCCCTGGGAGGGCGCCACGAACAAGGAGAGCGTCCGCGTGGTCTCGATGGAGCCCGGGAACGACCCCGAGGTCAAGTCGATGATGCGCCTTGCCGCAAACGAGGGCTATCACAAAATCGTGCGCATACGCAGCTGCGACGGCGTGCCCGTGGTGCTGCAGCGCTCCTACATCCCCAGCAGGCTCGTGCGAGGAGACCTCGATCCGAGCGAGTACGTCTCGGTCTATCGCCGCGTGCGCGAGGACTTCAACATCTCGCTGAACGACGAGGCGGCAACCGAGGAGGACGACGTGATGTTCCCCGCTCCCCCAGACGTCGCCAAGGTGCTTGGCTTCACGGGAGACGTACCCGTCGTGCGCGAGCACAAGCAGACGACGCTCGCCACAGGCGAGGTGGTCGAGGATGCCCTCTCCTACCTGCGCTGGGACTACTTTGGGCTCAAGTTCTCCTCGCTTGACCGCGCGGGACTGCCCCGCGACTAGCCGCCCCGGCAAAAGCGTGCCAGTGGAACCCGTCCCCTCTGGCACGCCGCTGGCGGATGCGCCGGCAAGGGCCGCGAGGCCTGCGGCTATAACAGTGAGTACGTGAAGAACCTCCGCGAAAGGGGAGCAAGCATGCTGAACGGTATTCCCAAGAACGTCTCGCCCGACCTGCTCAAGGTCCTCATGGAGATGGGCCACGGCGACGAGATCGTCCTGTCCGACGGCAACTACCCGGCCACCTCGAGCGGCAACCTGCTCGTGCGCTGCATCGGCCTGGGCGTGCCGGAGATCCTCGACTCCATCCTCACGCTCATGCCGCTCGACGACTACGTCGACAGCCCCGTCGCCATGATGGAGAGCCCCACGCCCGAGGAGCCTCCCATCTGGGCCACGTACCGCGAGATCATCAAGAAGCACTGCGGCGACGTGAAGATCACGCACATGGAGCACGACGCCTTCATCGAGCGCGCCCGCAAGACCTACGCGATCGTGGCCACCTCCGAGGAGGCCACCTACGCCAACATCCTGCTTCGCAAGGGCGTCGTAAAGTAGGGAACCGAGGCATACACGACGAAGGGGCCGTCGGCATGACGCCGACGGCCCCTTTCTTCTTGTCGAAACCCGCAAAGGGGACTGTCCCTTTTGCAGGTTTCGCAGGCTAGCGTTCGAACGGGAACTCGCCGCGGGCCAGGGCGGAGATGGCATCGGCCACGGCGAGGTCCTCGCATGCGCCGATGTGCCAGCGAGCGGCAGCGGCCGCGGCAGGCGTGGCGTTGGCCACGACCACGGAGTTCTCCACGGCCGTGAGCATCGTGAGGTCGTTCTCGGCGTCGCCGAAGACGAAGACGTCCTCGGGCGCCACGCCGAGGTAGTCGCGCAGGTACAGGGCGGCCGCACCCTTGTTCCAGCCTGCGGGCATGATGTTGGTGAAGCCCACCTGCGGCACGTCGAAGTCGAGCTCGGGAAGCTCGGAGGAAAGCACGCGCGCCAGCTCGTAGGTCCTCTCCTCGTCCCCGGCGACGAAGGCGTTCACCTTCACGACGTCATGGGTGGGAAGGCCCGCCGGCTTGCAGATCTTGCCATAGCGGGGAAACGCCACCGTGAGGTCCTCGGCCGTGCCCGCGCACAGGAGCGGCTGGGCGTCGTCGAAGTAGACGAGGCCAGCGTGCTCGATGCCGGAGACGACGCCTGCCATGTGCCGCACGCACTCGGCCGGGATCGCCTTCTCGAGCACCATCTCTCCGGCGTGATAGACCTGCAGGCCGTTCGTGGCGATGCAGGTGGAGGTGCACGCGTCGTCGCCGTCGAACAGGATGGACGCCCACGCCAGCGAGCGGCCCGTGCACGGGCCCACGGCGCATCCGCGCTCGACGGCCTCGTGCATGGCCTCGCGCGTGCGCCTGGGAACGGACTGCATGCCAAACGGTAGGATCGTGCGGTCGATGTCCGAGAGAATGAGCCTCATCCATGCCTCCAGATAAAGAAGGCCCGCCTGCCGGGCGGCAGACGGGCCGGGCAGAGCCCTACAGCGACTCGATGACCTTGACGACCTCGTTGACGTACTGCTCGCAGATGGCAGGGGTTGCCGCCTCGACCATGACGCGGACCATGGGCTCGGTGCCGCTCGCGCGCACGAGCGCGCGACCCTCGCCCTCGAGCGACGTCTCGACGCTGGCGACGGCGGCCTTGACGCGCTCGTCTGCCATGACGGCCTGCTTGTCTGCCACGACGACGTTCTTGAGCAGCTGCGGGTAGATCTTCACCGGCTCGGTGAGCTCGGAGAGCGTCTTCTTGGAGCCGAGCATGGCCTCGATGATGCGCAGGCTCGTGTTGATGCCGTCTCCGGTGTTGCTGTACTTGGAGAAGATGACGTGGCCGCTCTGCTCGCCGCCGAGCGAGTAGCCGTTCTCGGCCATGCAGGCGGCAACGTACTTGTCGCCCACCGGGGTCTGCTCGTAGCGGAGGCCCGCCGCCTCGAGCGCCTTGTACAGGCCGAGGTTGCTCATGACCGTGGTCACGACGGTGTCATTGGCGAGCTGGCCGCGCTTGTGCAGGTAGACGCCGCACGCGTACATGATGAGGTCGCCGTCGACGACGTTGCCGTGCTCGTCGACCGCGATGCAGCGGTCGGCGTCGCCGTCGAAGGCGAAGCCCACGTCGAGGCCCTTCTCGCTCACGAGGTTCTGGAGCTGCTCGATGTGGGTGGAGCCGCAGCCGCGGTTGATGTTGAAGCCGTTGGGCTCGTTGGACACCACGTAGGTCTTGGCGCCCAGGGCATCGAACACGCCCTTGGCGATGGGCGTAGAGGAACCGTTGGCACAGTCGAGGCCGATGCGCATGCCGTGGAGCGAGAAGCTCGCCGAGGAGATGAGGAATCCGATGTAGCGGTTGCGGCCCTCGACGTAGTCAATCGTACGGCCGATCTCCTCGCCGGTGGCCAGGGGCACCTCGGACTTGCCGTCGATGTAGTCCTCGACCAGCTCGAGGACCTCGGGCTCCATCTTGTAGCCGTCCGAGCCGATGAGCTTGATGCCGTTGTCGGTGTAGGGGTTGTGGCTCGCGGTGATCATGATGCCGCAGTCAAAGCCCTCGCTGCGCACGACGTAGCTCACCGAGGGGGTCGTGGTGACGTGGAGCAGGTAGGCGTCCGCGCCGCTTGCCACCAGGCCGGCGCCGAGCGCGTACTCGAACATGTAGCTGGAGCGGCGCGTGTCCTTGCCGATGACGATCTTTGCCTTGCGACCCTCGCGCAGACCGTAGTACCAGCCCACGAAGCGTCCGATGGCGAATGCGTGATCGACCGTGAGGCCCTCGTTGGCGCGGCCGCGGAAGCCGTCAGTGCCGAAGTACTTCATGCGTGTTCTCCTAAGTCAGTTGTGGGACAAGGCCCGTGAGGCGCTCGCCCCCGTTCGCTAGGAAGCGCCATCAATTATGCACCGCCCCCGCAGGCCCCTCCCCACTTAGACGAAAAACGCGCAAGCGCGAGTACACTTGGCTGCGTGCAACGTTCAACAAGGAGGAGCCATGCCCACCATCGCGCAAGACCTCAAGGCGCTCGACGCCCTGCAGGCGCACCTGTTCGCCCACCGCCACGCCACGACGTCCATCATGTTCGCCGGCGAGACGACAGACCCCACGGAGGCGGCCGGCCCCCGAGCCGAGGCGCTCGCGACGCTCGAGGAGGAGGTCCACGACCTCATGTGCTCGGACGAGACGGGCGATCTGCTCGCGCGCCTGGGGGCGGCGGCCGCCGAAGGCGAGCTCGACGAGGTACGCGCCGCGCAGGTCCGCGTGCTTGTCCGCGAGCGCGAGGAGCGCGTCTGCGTGCCGGCGGCCACCCAGGCCGACTTCGCGCGCCTGTGCTGCGAGGCCCAGAGCGTCTGGACCCGAGCCAAGCGCGAGAATGACTGGGCGAGCTTCTCGCCCTACCTGGACCGCATGGTGGCCACCATGCGCGAGATCGCCGAGCTGCGCCGCCCGGGACAGGACGCCTACGACACGCTGCTCGACGACTTCGAGCGTGGGACGTCCCGTGCCTTCTACGACGCGTTCTTCTCGCAGGTGAAGGACTGCGTGGTGCCACTCGTCTCCGCGATGCGCGAGAGGGGCTGGCAGCCGAGCCGCGCCTGCATCGAGGGCACGTTCGGCCACGACACCCAGATGGCGCTTGCTCGTGACCTGCTCGACATCGAGGGCCTGCGCGCCAGCGCGCTCACGCTCGCGGAGACCGAGCACCCCTTCACAGACTCGGTGTGCAGCGCCCATGCCTACATCGCCACCCACGTGTACGAGAACGACGTCATCAGCAACGTCTACTCGATGCTGCACGAGGGCGGACATGCCATGTACGAGCAGAACATCGACCCCACCTATGACCGCACGATCCTGAACGGCGGCGTCTCGAGCGGCGTGCACGAGAGCCAGAGCCGCTTCTTCGAGAACTACGTCGGCCGCAGCGAGGCGTTTGCGCCGGTGCTGCTGGGGGCGCTGCGCCGCCGCTTCCCGGGGCGCTTCGACGGCGTCAGCGCACGCGAGCTCTACCTCGCCGTGAACCGCGCCGAGCCCGGCCTCGTGCGCACGGAGGCAGACGAGCTCACCTACCCGCTGCACATCATCATCCGCTACGAGATCGAGCAGATGCTGTTCGACGGCACGGCCACGGCGCGAGACGTCCCCGCCCTGTGGAACGAGCGCTACGCGAGCTACCTTGGCCTTGAGGTCCCCAGCGACACGTTGGGATGCCTCCAGGACGTCCACTGGTCGTGCGGTGACCTGGGCTACTTCCCCACCTACGCGCTGGGCGGGGCCTACGGCGCGCAGCTGCTCGACGCCATGCGTGCGGACGGCGTGGACTTCGACGGCGCCTGCGAGTCCGGCGACCTTGCGCCCATCCGCGCTTGGCTTCGTGAGCGCGTGTGGCGCCACGGACGCGCCATCGACCCGATGCCGCTCATCGAGTCCGCCTGCGGCGCGCCGTTCGACGCGAGCCACTACACGCGCTACCTCACCGAGAAGTTCTCGGGCATCTACGACCTGTAAAGGTGGGACAGGGGGCACTCCCCTTGCCTCATCAAGATTGGAGGGGTGATGAGGGCACTCATCCAGCGCGTGAGGCGCGCGAGCGTCACGGTGGACGGCCAGGTTGTGGGCAGCTGCGGCCATGGCCTGCTCGTGTTGCTCGGCGTGGGTCAGCATGACGACGAGGCAGTGGCCGACAAGCTCTGGCGCAAGATGCGAGACCTGCGCATCTTTGACGACGAGGCGGGCAAGACGAACCTGTCGCTTCTCGACGTGGGAGGCGAGGCGCTCGTCGTGAGCCAGTTCACGCTCTACGCCAACTGCAAGCGCGGGCGCCGTCCCTCCTTTACCGAGGCAGGCGAGCCCGGCCGTGCCAACAAGCTTTACGAGTACGTCTGCAACCTGGCCGAGCAAGACCTTGGCAAGGAGCACGTGGGCCGCGGGGTATTCGGAGCGATGATGGACGTCGAGCTCGTGAACGACGGGCCGTTCACGATCTGGCTGGACACGGACGAGCTGTAAGGGCGGCGCGATGTCCGTCGCATGCGAGTTCTTCGCAAAGCGAAGCTGTCTGAGCAGGCGATGGGCATTGCGCCGCCCCGCGAGACGGATAAGGCCCCGGTGGCTCGACGCCATCGGGGCCTTGGCTTAGTTACTCTCCCGCGGGGGTGCCGGGGTTAGGGGCGTTGCCGGACCCGCCGTTGCCGCGGTGGCGACGGCGGCGCTTGCGCTTGGGGGCGTCGCCCTCGGAGGCGGGCTGGGAGTCGCCGGGCTGTGAGGCCATGTGCTTGGGCTTCTTGGGCTCGCCGGAGGGCTGGGACTGGGGGCGCTGCTGGGCCTCGGCGGCCGCACCGCCCTTGTCGCCCGGACGGCGACGACGGCGACGCCTCTGCTGGCCCTGACTCTCGGCCGTAGGCTGCTCGGCGGCCTTCTCGGCATCGGGCTTGGACGCGTTGTGACGGCGCTCGCGACGGGCCTCGCTACGCTGCTGGCCCTCGGCCGCGGGCTGCTCGCCCTCGACGTGGTGGCGACGCCTCGAGCGCCTGCCCTCGCCAGGTGCGCTCTGCTTGGCGGGAGCGACCTTTGCCTGGCCCGGCAGATTCTCCGCGGCCTCGCCGGAGACCTCGACGGTCTTGTGGCGGCGACGGCGCTTCTGGCCCTGGCTCTGCTCGGAGGCGCTCTCGGCGTCTGGCTGCGCGGCCTCGGGGCGCTGGCCCTTGTTGCCGCCCTTGTTGCGGCGACGGCGCCCGGAGCGGCCCTCGCTCACGAAGAGGTCCTCGGAGGCGAACGTCTCCTCGGGGATGAGGCCAGCCTTGCGGTCAATCTCCTCGAGGGCGGCGCGCACCTCGGGGCTGTTGAGCTTCTCCATCGTGGAGCGCAGCACCGTGTCGGGACGGCAGGGGCAGCCAAGCTCCTCGCTCTTCTTCTTGGCGGCGTCGCTCGCCTCCATCTCGCCGAGCGGCACGCGGATCTGCTTGCCGTTCTCGAGGCGAAGCGCCAGCTGCTCCTTGGGCGTGTCGTACTCCACGATCTTGGCCGTGCCAAGCGGCGTCTGGATCACGGCGTTCTTCTTGGGCGCGCGCTGCTTGAAGTCGCGGTAGGCCTCGAACTCGTAGCGCAGGCAGCACATGAGGCGTCCGCACGCGCCAGAGATCTTGTTGGAGTTGAGCGGCAGGTCCTGCTCCTTGGCCATGCGGATCGAGACGGGCTCGAAGCCGCTGCCAAAGCGCGTGCAGCACAGCTCCTGGCCGCAGTGGCCAAAGCCACCCATGAGCGCGGCCTCCTCGCGCACACCAATCTGGCGCATGTCGACGCGCTCGTGCAGCTCGCGGGAGAGGTCTCGCACGAGCTGACGGAAGTCGATGCGCTCGTCTGCCGAGAAGTAGCACACGCACTTCTCGCCGCCGAACAGGTACTCGACGGCCACGGGCTTCATGTCCAGGCCGCTCTTGGAGACGAGCCGGCGAAACGTCGGGAACGCGCGCTCGCCCTTCTCGGCCAGGCGGTCAGCGAGCTCAAAGTCCGCGTCGGTGGCAACGCGCAGCACCGGCTTGAGCGCGGCGCCGTCGGTCTTGCGGTTGAGCTCGGTCTGGTCGACCTCCATGGGGTCGCCCGTGGCCAGTCCCATCTCCGTGCCGCGCTCCGTGGAGCAGATGACGTGGTCGCCCTCGACCGCGTCGGAGTTCTTGGGGTCAAACCACAGGTCGCGCGTGGCATAGGCAAACTTCACCGGAATGACGGTGGGCATAGTGCCTCCTTGCAAGAGCACAGCATGACCTCGAGGGCCAGCTGGGGGGATACGTTATGGGCGAGGTCGTCCGCAGCGCGGTCCACGGCCGAGAGGGCCGCCAGCACGCCGGCGGGACTCGCCTTTGCGGCGATGCGCTCGACGACGTCTGCCGCGTCGGCGTTCACGACCGGCTCGGCCACGCCCTCGAGGCGCATGAGGCAGTCGCGAAGCAGCGAGCTCGCCGCTGCTAGAAGTTCCATCATACCCGAACGCTCCTGGGCCGAGAGGGCGCGCTTGTTGCGCTGCTCCACGAGCTTCATGGCCTTGCTCGACAGGTAGTCGGCGTCCTGGGTGGCCTGCTCGTCCTGGCTCGCACGCACGTCGTCGAGCGGGGCCTTTGCCGCCACGACAAGGTCGCGCGCGGCGCAGAGCACGTCCCAGGCGTCATCGCGGGCAAGCGCGTCGAGCGAGCGGACCATGAGCCGGCGCGCCTCCCTGCGGGCCGGGCTGCCGAGAAAGTCCACGGCGCGCTCCGGCGTCCCCGCCACGGCCAGGGCCACCCGGGCGGCCGTGTCGCTCGGGTCCACTCCGCAGGCAAGCGCCACTCGACGGGCGGTCTCGGCGGGGTTCGAGACGCGAAACGGCACGAGCTGGCAGCGCGAGACGATCGTGGGGAGCACGGCGTCGGCCGTTCGGGCCATGAGGATGAACACGACGCCCCCGGGCGGCTCCTCGATGGTCTTGAGCAGGGCGTTTGCCGAGGAGTCCCGCAGCGTCTCCACGCGGTCGAGGATGTAGACCTTGGCCTTGGCGCGCACGGGCGCAAGCGAGACGTCGGCTATGAGCGAACGGACCTGCTCCACGACGTAGCCGCTCGCCCCCTCGGGGGCGATCCAGTGGACGTCCGGGTGCGTTCGGTGGGCCACACGTATGCACTCGTCACAGGCGTCGCATCCGCCGGACGGGCACACGATGCACTCCGCGAGCCCAAGGGCCGCCTCGCTCTGGCCCGAGCCCGGTGCGCCCAGGAACAGGTAGGCGTGCGAGAGCCTTCCCTCGCGCACGGCGGCCGCGAGGAACTCCCTCACGCGAGGCTGGCCCTCGATGCGCTCGAGCGCCGCCGGCACCGGCTCGCCGCTAGCCATGGGAGACCTCGCCGGCCGAGACGCCCGCACGCGCGAGCGCGGCGTCGATGCGGCCCGCGACCAGCTCAGAATCGCCCGCGGCATCGATGACGCGCACACGGGTGGGGTCTGCCTTCGCAAGGGCCAGGTAGTCCTTTCGCACGCGCTGCTGAAACGCCAGGCCCTCCGCCTCGAGGCGGTCCGCACCCTGCGCCGTGGCGCGCGCGAGGGCAGCCGCCGGGTCGATGTCGAGCACAAGCGTCACGTCCGGAGACAGGCCACAGCAGCCGAGCTCGTTGGCCCGGCTTACGAGCTCGTCGGACAGGCCACGGCCCCCGTGCTGGTAGGCGTGCGTCGAGTCATAGAATCGGTCGCACACCACGATGGCCCCACGCAAAAGAGCAGGCTCGATGACCTCGCGCACGAGCTGGGCTCGTGAGGCCTCGTAGAGGAGCAGCTCGCACTCGTCTGCCATCTCTGCGTTTTCCGGGTCGAGCAGAAGGGCACGGATCTTCTCGGAGACGGGCGTGCCGCCCGGCTCGCGCAGGGCCACGACCTCGCGGCGCTGCTCGCGCAGGCGCTCCACGAGAAGCGCCGCCTGCGTGGACTTGCCCGAGCCGTCGACGCCCTCGAGCGTGATGAACGTGCCGCGGGCGCTAGGCATCGAGCATCGCCCTCCTGGCGGCAACTATCTGGTCCATGACCGTGAGCACGCCGCGGTCTTCGTTGCTGGGGGCCACATAGCGGGCGTGCTCGCGCATCTCGGGCACGGCGTTTGCCATCATGTAGCCAAAGCCCACGGTGTCGAGCATCTCGGCGTCGTTGGGGGCGTCGCCGAACGCCGCCATGTCCGCCGTGTCGATGCCCATGATCTGGGAGACGCGCTCAAGGGCCGAGCCCTTGCTCACGCCCTCGGGCATGATGTCGATCCACATGATGCCGCCGCAGCAGTACTGGAAGCTGCCCCCGATGCGCTCGCGATAGGTGTCGATGCGGTCGAGCGCGTCGTTGTTGGGGAACAGCACCGTGAACTTGTTGGCGGGCACGTCTACCTTCGTGAGGTCGTCGACGAACTCGCACTTCTTGTAGAACGTCCTGATGAAGTCCTCGTAGGGCTTGGCCTTCGCGTCCACGTAGCAGCCGTCGAGACCGCAGATGAAGCCGTAGTCGCCCATGTCGGCGGTGACGCTCGCCATGTGGCGGTACGCCTCGGCGGGCATGTCGGCCTTGTAGATGACCTTTCCGTGGTCCACGACCAGGCCTCCGTTGTCGGCCACGACCATGAGCTCGTCGAGAAGGTCGCCGAAGTTGTCGCGCAGCGTGTACAGGGGCCGGCCGCTCGCGATGGCGAACTCCGCCCCCACGCTCTCGAGCGCCTTGATGCGCCGCTCGACGCCCTCGGGAACCGAGCTGTCGTCGAGCAGCAGCGAGCCGTCGAGGTCGGTCACGGCAAGCCGCACGCGGCCGAGGTCTGCCGGTTGCGGGCTCACCTCAAACATGTCTTTCCTCTCCTACTCGCTCGCCTCGCTCGAGCCCTTCTTCGTGCTCGAGCGCTTGGAGGTCGTCTTCTTGGCGGCAGGCTTCTTGGCAGCCGCCTTCTTCGTGGTGGTCTTCCCGGCCGCGGCACGACCACGCCCGCGGGCGGGCGTCTTGCGCTCGTTCGTGGGGCAGTCCATGTTCACGCACTTCTTCCACGGGCCGCGCGCCGTCTCCACGACGATCATGGGCGCGCCGCACTCCGGGCACGTCTCGTCGGTGGCCGTGAGCTTGCCGCGGGCGGGCAGGGGGTAGCTCACGCCGCATTCGTCGTAGTTCGTGCAGCGGATGAAGCGCTTGCCCGAGCGCTCGCTCTTGTGGGCGATGAGGTCTCCGTGGCGTCCCGCCTCGGCGCACACCTTGCACTCGCCCACCTTGAGGTCGGGCTCGTAGTTGGTGGGGCACTTGGGGTTGATGCACATCTCGTAGGCCTTGGCGCGGAACGGCTTGCACTTGATGCGCGGGGCTCCGCACTCCGGGCACACGCCCGCCTCGCCCTCGATGGCCTCGTAGCGCACGCCGCTCGGCAGCGGGTAGGTGACGTCGCAGTCGGGCCAGCCCATGCAGCCCACGAAGCTGCCACGCGTCTTGGCGCTAGACTTGATGACAAGGTCACGGCCGCACTTGGGGCAGGCGCCCACGCGCGCATCGGCCGTGACGGCGTCGGCGATGGCCTCGCCAAGGTCGTCCTTGTGCTCGATGAGCGCGTCAAGCATGCCGGCGAGAAGGGCGCGCGAGTGGTAGACCACCTGGTCTTGCGTGTCGGTGCCCTCGGCCACCTTCGTCATGTCCTGCTCGAGCTCGCTCGTCATGTCGGGCGTCGTGATGCGCGGGGCATAGGTGTGCAGAGCGTCGATGATGGCCATGCCAAGCTGGCTGGGCTCCACCGGGTCGTTCTTGAGGTACTTCACCGTGTAGAGGCGCTCGATGATGCTCGCGCGCGTCGACTTGGTGCCAAGCCCGCGCTTCTCCATCTCCTGGATGAGCTTGCCTTGGCTGTAGCGCGCGGGGGGCTCAGTCTGCTTCGCCTCGAGCGCGAGGTCGCGCACGTCCACGACGTCTCCCTCGGCAAGTGCCGGGAGCTGCTCGTCTCGCTTGAGGCCAAACGGGTAGATGGCACGGAATCCCGGGACCTTGAGCACGTCTCCGGACGCCACGAACGGCTCGCCGGCGACGTCGATGGCAAGCTTGGTGCCCTCGATGGTCGCGGGGTCGGACAGCGTGGCGAGGAAGCGCCGCGCGATGAGGTTGTACAGCTTCCACTCGGCAGGCTGCAGCTTGGAGGGGTCACCCACGCCCGTGGGGTAGATGGGCGGGTGGTCCGTGTCGAACTGCTTGCCGCGTGTGGCGTGCAGCTCGGGTGCCGCCGTGAGCTTGGCCACGTAGGGGGCGTACTGCGGCACGCCCGCGAGCATCTTTGCCGTGGCGCGCAGGTCAAGGGAGGGCGGGTAGACCGTGTTGTCCACGCGCGGGTAGGAGATGAGGCCGTCCATGTAGAGGCTCTCGGCCAGGCGCATCGTACGCGCGGGCGAAAGGCCCTCGGCGGCGGCAGCAGCCTGCAGGCTCGTCGTGTTGAACGGCGCGGGCGGGCGCTGGGTGCGTGAGCGCTTCGTCACCGAGGTCACGGTGCCCTGCGCCGCGTCCTTGACGTGGGAGAAGGCCTCGTTTGCCTCGTCCTCGACCGAGAAGCGGCCCTTGGCATGGGAGATCTTGAACGAGGAGTCCTCGTCGGCGCCCTGCTCGGAGGCGTGGCCGTTGATGATCCAGTAGTCCTCGGGCACGAAGGCCATGCGCTCGCGCTCGCGCTCGACGACGAGGGCGAGCGTGGGGGTCTGCACGCGGCCGGCGCTGCGCACGTTGCCAAAGCCGCCGAAGCGCGCCATCGTGAGGTAGCGCGTGAGGGCCGCGCCCCAGATGAGGTCGATGTACTGGCGGCTCTCGCCCGCATCGGCCAGGTTCTGGTCGAGGTCGACGAGGTTCGCGAACGCATGCTCGATCTCTCCGCGGGTGTAGGCGGAGTAGCGGGCGCGAGACACCGGGACGTCGGGGTTCACCTCGAGCACCTGGGCCAGCGCGTCGGAGCCGATGAGCTCGCCCTCGCGGTCGAAGTCCGTGCCGATGACGACGGAGTCGGCCTTCTTGGCGAGGTTCTTGAGCGAGCGGATGATGCCCTTCTCGGCGGGAAGCTTCTCGACGGGCGCCCACACGAGGTAGGGCAGGCTCGGGACCTTCCAACCCTTGATGTCGACGCCGTCCTCGAGGAACGGCTTCTTCTTCTTGAACGGCGGGCGGGGCAGGCCGTCCGGCACGTCGGCCGGAAGGACCTCCCCCTCCTCGGAGACGGCGAACCATCCCTGCTTGTCGTTGAACTTGAGCTCCGTCGGGAAGTCGGGGGCGAGGATGTGGCCGCGCAGGCCGATCGTCACCCACTCCTCACCGTCGCGCGTGAAGCGATAGACGGGCGTGTCGTAGACCTTGTCCTTCTTGGGCTTCCCGGCCTCGGACAGCAGCGCGGCGATCTTCTCGGCTGCGTCGTTCTTCTCGGTGATGACGAGCTTCATGGGTTATTCCTCGTTGAACTTGTGCTCCGAGTACTCCTCGCGCGTCCACTTGAGCGACTCCTTGCCGTCTCTGGCAATGAGCACGCGGCGCGCGACGAACAGGGAGGCCTCGTACAGGACGATGACGGCGGCGAACATCAGGAACATGGTGATGGGGCTTGCGTCGGGCGTTACGACGGCGCTCGCGATGAGCATGCCCACGTAGATGTAGCGCCACTGCTCGCGCATCGTCTTGTACGGCACGAGGTGGAACACGAGCAGGTAGAAGATGATGAGAGGCAACTCGAACGCCGCGCCAAAGCCGAGCTCCAGCAGCGTGATGATGTTGATGTAGTCCTCGGCGTTGGCAAAGACCGCGGCGAAGTCGTTCGTCTGTTCGAGCATCCAGCCAAACGTCGCCTGCAGGATGACGAAGTAGCAGAAGAGCATGCCAAAGAAGAACAGGAAGACGAGGGCGCCCACCGTAGGCGCGACCCACTTCTGCTCGCTGGGCTTCAGGGCCGGCATGAAGAAGCCAAGCACCTGGAAGATGATGATGGGGCAGCACACGATGACAGCGAAGAACGCCGACACCTTGAACCTCAGCGTGAAGCCGCCGAGCGCCGTGGTGACGTAGAGCTGGCCGCCGTCGGGCATGAACTGCCTGATCGGGTCGATGAGCAGCTGGATGAGCGTCGGCGAGGCCATGTAGATGACGAGCGTGGTCACGAGGACGCACATGACGATGATGGTGAGGCGCCGCCTCAGCTCGCTCAGGTGATCGAGCAGCGGCATTCTTGCGGGTCCGACGGGCATTACGCGTCCTCCTCGTCATCGTCATCTTCGTCATCGAGGCCATACAGCGCGGCCACGGAGGTGGGGGCGGGCTCGGGCTCGGGGGCCTCCTGCGGCTCGCCAGCCTCCTCGGGGGCGGCGCCGGCCTCCTCGTCGGAGTCGGCGTTGGCGGCAGCCTCCGCGGCGGGCTTGGCGTCCTTGGCCTTCTCGGACGCGGCCTTCTCGGCGGCGAGGCGGGCGCGGCGCTCAGCGAACGTCTCGGCGGGCTTGGCGGCGGCCACCTCCTCCTCCGTGAGGTCGGCGTCCTCCTCCTGCGCCTTGGCGGCGGCCTTGCCGGCGGGCGTGTCCGCGGCGTTCTGGATGGGGTCGATGATCTCTGACTGCACGACCTTCGTCACGCCCTCGGACGCCGTGCGGAACTGACGCAGCGCACGGCCGATGGTGCGGCCCATGCCCGGGAGCTTGTCCGGGCCGAACAGCAGGAATGCAAACAAAAGAATGAGTACGAGCTCTTGGTCTCCGATGCCGAACACGAATGCCTCCTTGGGCGTCGCGCACCAGGCGCATCACCTGGCGCGACGGTTTCACTAGTCGGTGATGTTCAGTTGCCCCTCGACGCCCAGAAGGCCGAGCACGCGCCTGACGTTGGGCTGCGGGTTGGCGACGGCAAACGCCACGCCCGCCTCGGCGCTGCGGGTGGCAGCGCCCACGAGCACGCCGATGCCCGTCGAGTCGATGTAGGCAACCTGCGCCAGGTCTGCGGTGATGCCCGCGGGCTCTTGTGCGAGCGCGGCGTCGAGCGCCTCGCGGAGCTCGGAGGCGTTCGAGACGTCTACCTCGCCCACGACGGACACGAGGGTCGTGCCGCCGTCGTTGGTCGTCTTGATGGAAAGGTCCATGCCCATCCCCTTTTCGCTACTCGGCGGCCGTGGTGGCAGCCGAGCTCGTAATGGACTGCAGCTTCGAGGTGACGAAGCTCTTCATGCCGCACGTGTCGTCCGGGTCGACCTCGAGCGCCTTGTTGTAGGCGTCCGTGGCCTTGTCCGTCTCGCCGGCATCCCCGTAGATCATGCCAAGGTTTGCCCAGGCAGGCGCGTAGTCTCCCACCTTTGAGCAAAACTGCTCGAGCGCGGCGATGGCACCGTCCGTGTCGCCAAGGTAGTACTGGCACAGCGCACGGTTCACGTGCGCCGCGTTGGCATCGTTATTCTCGAGATAGCGGTCGTAGTAGCCCTCGGCCTTCTCGAGAAGGTCTTTCACGTGGGCCTGGTCGTCGTCGGTGGTGGCGTAGTTACGGGCCATGTCGCCCCAGGTGAGGTAGTTGTTCGCGAGGTTGATGAGCGTCGCGGCGTCATCGGGGTTGCTCTCGAGCTTGCTCTCGAGCGCAGAGGCCGTGGACGAGTAGCGGCTGTCGAGCTGGTCCATGTAGGAGCTCGTCGTTGCCGCCTCGGTTGCGGCAGACGCCGCGTCCTGCGAGCTGTCAGACGAGCTCGACGAGGCCTGCATGCCCGACACGATGGCAGACAGCGACGGCAGCAGGATGGAGCCCACCATGATGACGGACACGAGGATGACGGCAACGAGCACGAACGGCCTGCGCGACGCGGGGTTGACCGCACGCTCGGACTGCTCGTCCGCGTCCATTTCCTTGTCGCTCTTCTTGGCCTTGGATGCCATGCCGTGACCTTCCTGCCCAACGATCGGACACCGTTACTTATTAGTATGTCCCTGCGTCAACCCTAGGGGCAAACTGGACACATGGCGGACATTCTACCCCAAGCCACCAAATAACCATCCGAGAGCCAAAGGGGGCGGGGCCTCTGGCCCGCCAAGCGCCAGAGGCCCCGCCCATGTCGTTGTGGCTTTGCCCTACCTTGCCGCCCTGGCCAGACGGGCCGAGACGAGCTTCACGCAGGCGACGAAGACGTCGAGCGCCGCCTCGAGGTCCGCGAGCGAGGGATAGGACGGGGCGATGCGGATGTTCGTGTCGTGCGGGTCCTTGCCGTAGGGCCACGTGGCGCCGGCCCCCGTCATCTTGACGCCAAGCTCGGCCGCGAGCGAGACGATGGCCTTCGCCGAGCCCTCGGGGCCATCGAACGAGACGAAGTAGCCGCCCTTGGGGTGAGACCACGTGGCGCAGCCCAGCTCGCCGAGGCCCTCGGTGAGCTTCTTCTCCACGAGCTCGAAGCGGGGGCGCAGCACGCGGGCCTGCTTTGCCATGTGGGCGCGAACGGCCGCGGCGTCGGGCAGCCAGCGCTCGTGCATGAGCTGGCTGATCTTGTCGCAGCACACGCGCTCGACGCCAAACCAGGCGCGCAGGTCGTCGGCGTCGGCGGCGCTCGCGGCCACGCAGGCAATGCCGCTGCCCGGGAACGTCACCTTACTCGTCGAGGCGAACTCGTAGACGAGGTCGCTGCCGCCCGCCTCGGAGACGGCACCGAAGACCTCGAGCAGCTCGTCGGGATCGTCCGTGAGGTCATGCACGACGTAGGCGTTGTCCCAGAAGACGCGGAAGTCAGGGGCGGCGGGCTTGAGCGCGGCCATGCGGCGCACCGTCTCATCGGAGTAGGTGATGCCCGTGGGGTTGGAGTACTTGGGGACGCACCAGATGCCCTTGACGGTTGGGTCAGACTCGACGAGGCGCTCGACCTCGTCCATGTCGGGGCCGTCCGGGCCCATGGCAACCGGCACGTTCTCGAAGCCGACGTTGGCCGAGACGGCGAAATGGCGGTCATAGCCGGGGCTCGGGCACAGGAACTTGAGCGTGGAGCGCTGGGCCTGCAGGACCTGGGGCTCATGGCCGCGCACGCCCTTCACCCAGCCATGCAGCACGACGTCGCTCATGATGTTGAGGCTCGACGACCCGCCAAGCACGACGTTTGCCGCATCGACCCCCAGGATGTCTGCCATGAGGGCGCGAGCGCCGGGAAGGCCGTCGGGGCAGCCGTAGTTGCCGGCGTCAACGCCGGAGTCGGTGAGGTCCGAGCCGGACGTGAGGACGTCGAGCATCGGGCGGGAGAGGTCGACCTGCTCGGGAGAGGGCTTGCCCCTCGCCATGTCGAGCGACAGGCCGCGGGCCCTGAGCTCCTCGACGTCGGCCTTAAGCTGCGCAATCTGCGCGTCCAGCTCCTCGGTGCCCATTGCCTCGTAGACGCTTGCCATGTGGTCTCCCATCCGCCGTCTGTCCGATGCGCTCGCGCGCCCGTCGCGAAAGAGTATATGCGCATATGCGCTACCATAGGCCGCATGGAAAAGCCGCCCTACATTCCCAACTCGGACGAGTACGGAGAGCTCCAGCGCTTCGTCGACGCGCTGTATGCCTCCGAGACGCTCGTGGACAACCTCGACGTGCAGGTCATGGCGCAGACGTTCGACCTGCCCGAGGACCTCATCGAGATCGTCGCAATGCTGCCGAGCGGCCTGTACGAGCGCGCCCGCATCGCAGACCAGTTCAACTCCGCGCTCGCCGCCCACGGCTGGACGCAGCGCTTCGGCACGGTCGAGTAGCGCCGCTAGGCGGCTCTCTCGCCGCTCTCCTCGTCCGCCTCGGGCTTGCGCGTGGCCACGAGGATGAAGGCGCTGCCCACGACGGCGCTCGCCACGGAGCACGCCAGGATGGCGCACTTGGCGGCCAGCACCTCGCTCTCCACGCTAAACGCAAGGCCGGCGATGAGGATCGACATCGTGAAGCCCAGGCCGCCCATGAGGCCCACGCCCACGATCTGCTTCCAGTCGACGCCGCGCGGAAGCTTGGCGAAGCCGATCTTCACGAGCACGAACGTCACGCCGATGATGCCGATGGGCTTGCCGAGAAACGCCCCCAGGAACACGCCGCGCGTGACCGGGTCGGCGATGATGGCCGCGGGGTCGTCACCCACGAGGCACACCTGCGCGTTCACGAAGGCGAACAGCGGCAGGATGCAGAAGTTCACGAGCACGGAGATGGAGTGCTCGACGCGCTGGAGCGGCGGCGTCACGTGGTGCATGACGCGCTCGACGCCCTCGGCGGCCACCGTGAAGTCGTGCTGGCCCAGCACGTGGGAGTCCTCGTCATAGGCGTCGTCGAGCACGACGGCCTTGTCGCCCAGCCAGTCGCGAAGCGCATCGAGCTGGATGTCGGAGCGGGCGGGCAAAAACAGCGCGAGGATGACGCCGGCGAGCGTGGCGTGGATGCCGGAGTTGAACATGCAGACCCACAGCACGAGGCCCACGACGATGTACCAGCGCGCGGAGTACACGTGGCAGCGGTGCAGCGCCGCGAGCACGACGACGCAGCCGAGCGACGCCGCGACCCACGGGATGCTCGGCGTCTGCCCGTAGAACACCGCGATGACGATGATGGCGAGGATGTCGTCGGCGATAGCAAGCGTCGAGAAGAACACCTTGGTCGCCGGCGCCACGCGGTCTCCCAGAAGCGACATGATGCCAAGCGCAAACGCGATGTCGGTGGCCATGGGGACGGCCCAGCCGTGCGGAGCGCCATTGGCACCGAGGTTGAGCAGCATGTAGATGATCGACGGCACGGCGACGCCGCCAACGGCAGCGAGCATGGGAAGGGCCGCCTGCCTCGGGCGGCGCAGCTGGCCCACCGTCATCTCGTACTTGAGCTCGATGCCCACGAGCAAAAAGAAGATGGACATGAGGAAGTCGTTCACGAACTGCTCGAGCGTGAGTGTCGCAGACCACGAGCCGATGCCAAAGGTAACGCCCGTCTCGAAGAAGTGGTGCACCGCCTCGTAGGCCGGCGTGTTCGCCACGATGACAGCGAGGATGGCGGCGAGCACCATGACGGCCGCGGCGATCGTTCCGTTCGAGGTGATCTCGTGCATCGTGTCGCGCTTCTCGAGCCTGCGCGCCACGGCGTCAACGCCGATGATCTCCTCGCCGATGATGGACTCAGGGGTCTGGGCCATGTCACTCCGTTCTGGGCTTGCGCCCGCTTCTCAGAAAGGCCGCCGGCGCTCGTGCGCGCCGGCGGCCCCTTGGCTTGCTACAAAATGTATACCCTTGCAGAAACGCCAGCCCTGGGCGTTACTCGGCGGTTACGCAAATCATCCGCAACTTTTGGGTGACGGCCCTACTCGGCGGCAGCCAGGATCGGAGCGGCAACCTGCTTCTTGCGGGAGAGCACGCCGGGCATCCAGACGCCATCGTGCTCGTCGGCGATGCCGAGGCCCTTCTGGGCGAGCTCGGTGTTGCCCTCGAACAGGACCTGGGAGCCCTCCTCCATGATGTCGGTGACGCACAGGACGATGCCGTCGGCGCCCTTCTCGGCGGCGTAGGCGCGCATGGCCTCGCGGATCTCGTCAATCATGCCGAGGGCGCGGGTCTTGTCGACCGTCTCGTACTGGCCGATGAGGAGCTTGCTGCCGGCCGGCTCGAACATCTTGATGTCGTTGCCCACCATCTCGGCGGCCGTGAAGGAGCCGGACGGACGGGACAGGAAGACCTCCATGCCGAACTTGACGGGGTCGAGGCCGAGCTGCTCGCCGAGCTTGGCGGCCATGGCGCGGTCCACGTCGGTCGTCGTGGGGCTCTTGAGCATGAGCGTGTCGGTCATCATGGCAGAGAGCAGGAGCTTCGCCTGGGTGTCCGTGGGCTGCTGGCCCAGGACCTCGAACAGCTTGGCGACGATCGTGCAGCTGGAGCCCCAGGGAAGGCAGATGTAGTGCAGCGGCGCGGGTGTCTCGAAGTCGCCGATGCGGTGGTGGTCAACGACGCCGGCGACAACGGCACCCTTCAGGCCCTCGACGGACTGGGCGGACTCGTTGTGGTCCGTGAGCACGACGAGCTGGCCCTCCTCGACGCTCTCGATCTGCTCGGGCTCGGCGATGCCGGCCTCGGCAAGCAGCTTCGCGGACTCGGCGGGCAGCGCGCCAAGGGCGCAGGCCTTGTACTCGTTGCCGTTGTAGTTCACCTGGTTGAGCAGCTGGGACAGGACGACGGCGCTCATGATGGCGTCGTTGTCGGGGTTCTTGTGACCAAAGACGTAGACCGTGCTCATTGACACTCCTTCGTATCCTTCGAGGCCCGCTCCGGGCGCTCATGGGAGCGGACGCCCCCGGGGACGTCCGCAGTACGCATATTGTTTTATTGTACTAGCTCAGGACCCTTGAACCACGCCTGTGCGCGTTCGCTCACGCGTTGAACACGTAGCGGTCCAGGCGCTCGAAGCCCTCCTGCACGCGCGAGAGCGGCAGCGCCAGGTTGATGCGCACGTGGTTGGGGCCATGGAACGGCCTGCCGTCCTGGATGTCGACGCCCACGTCCCAGGCGGCGGACAGAATGTCGTCCACGGTCTTGCCGTGCTTGGCGCACCACACCCCGCAGTCGGGGAACAGCATGTAGGTGCCCTGCGGACGCGCGAGCTCCACGCCCTCGAAGTGCTCGCGGATGAAGTCCACCGCCCAGGCGACGTTGCCGTCGAGCACCTGTGTGAGCTCGTCGACCCACGCGCGGCCCTCGGGCGTGTAGGCGCCCACGAGTGCGTGCATGGAGAGCACGTTCATGTGGTTGTAGCCGGTCTTGGCCGCGGCGGCGTCCACGCGGTCGCGCAGGTAGTCGTCGTAGATGACGTGGTAGCTGCCGATGAGGCCGGCGAGGTTGAACGTCTTGCTCGGCGCGTAAAGGGCCACGGTGCGCCGGCGCGCCTCGTCGCTCACCTGCTGCGTGGGTATGTGCGTGTGGCCGGGCAGGATGATGTCGCTCCAGATCTCGTCGGAGATGACGACGCAGTCGTGCGCGGCGTAGACCTCCATGGCACGCTCGATCTCCTCGCGCTCCCACACGCGGCCGCTCGGGTTGTGCGGGGAGCAGAAGATGGCGACGTGCGCGTGGCTCTCCTCGAGCTTTGCGGCCATGTCCTCGTAGTCCATGCGCCACACGCCGGCCTCGTCGCGCACGAGCGGTGAGAGGACGATCTTGTAGCCGTTGCGCTCGAGCGTCTTGGTGAAGCCGATGTAGGTGGGGCTGTGCACGAGCACGGCGTCTCCCGGCAGCGCCATGGCGCGCAGCACGGAGACGGCGCCGCCAAGCACGCCGTTCTCGTAGCCGATGTGTTCGCGAGACAGGCCCGTGACGGCGTTGCGGTCGCGCTGCCAGCCGATGATGGCGTCGAAGTACTCGTCGCTGGGGTCAAAGTAGCCAAACGCGGGATGCGCGAGGCGCTCTGCCACGGCCTGGGTGATGGTGGGGCACGTGGGGAAGTTCATATCCGCCACCCACATGGGGATCTGGTCGAAGCCCTCGCGCGGCGGCGTGGGAAAGCCGGGAGCCGTCCCCAGCCCGTCGATGGCGAGGGCGTCCTTGCCGCGCCGGTCCATGTTGCTCGTGAAGTCGTAGGTCATGGTTGCATCCTCTCTGGAGTCAAGTACAACCACGATAGCCCATCAGTCGTGCCATTGGGGACGGGTTCCTCTGGCACGAGTGTGCCACTGGAACCCGTCCCCAATGGCACGCTGCGTTAACGCATGAGCGAGAGGCTCTGCTCCACGAAGACCTTGTCGGCGACGGCCTCCACGGCCGCGCCCATGATGCGCGAGAGCTCCGGGGCCACTTCGACGCCCGACGCGCCGAGCAGCCGCACGCTGGGGGCGGCGACGGGCTCAGCACCCCCAAAGCGGCTGACGAGCGCGCGCTCGAGCGAGGCGGCGAGCTCGTCGTAGGCAAGGCTCACGTTGACGCCCGCGTCGACGCACGCCTCGAACAGGCACTTGATCTCACGAATGGAGAAGACCTGCTTGAACGCGCACACGTAGGTGAGCATCGCCACGTGCCTGCGCGTGTAGCGGCGGCGCTGCGGGGCGGGCACCACGCGGTGCTTGACGTAGTTGTTCACCATAGAGCCCGTGATGAGCTCCTCGCCGGGAGCGGCCATGAACGAGAGGCTCTCCGAGACGAGCGCGAGCACCTGGTCGAGGTAGAGCTCGATGCGCGGCAGCTCGTCGATGCGCATGACGTGCGCCTCGCACATGCGACGCGCAAGGGCGCGGGCCCTGTCCTCGTCAAGCGTCATGCTCTCTCCCATCCCGTCTCGTCCCGGCTCGATGGCAAGTTTACACATTATCGATACGCGTGCATCTAGTATCGAATACTAGATAGAATAGGACGCAACTGACGTGGGCGTGGCGCGGCCTTGGCCCCTCGCCCCACTCGACACGCAAGGAGCACGCATGAACGACCAGCGCATCGCCATCCTCACGGACACGGGCACGAACGTCCCCGCGGACTTCGCCGCCACCCACGACGTGCGCAACGTGTCGCTTGTCGTCAACTACTCCGACGGCTCGTTCCGCTCGGGCATCGACATCACGACCGACGAGGTCATCGACCGCTTCGAGACCGAGATCCCCACAACGAGCCTGCCCTCCCCCTCAGACATCCAGGCCGCCCTCGAGGCCGCGCGCGCAGACGGCTACGAGCGCGCCGTGTTCGTCACGATCAGCTCGGGGCTGTCGGCCACGAACCAGACCGTCGAGCTCGTCGCGAGTCAGATGGAGGGCTTCCCCGTCACCGTAGTGGACACGAAGAGCATCGGCGTGGCGGCGGGCCTCGTCGTCATGGCCGCCACCGAGATGGTCGAGGCGGGCGTGCCCTTCGACGAGCTGGGTCCCAGGCTCGCCGACCTCTCCGAGCACACGCGCGTCTACTTCACGGTGCGCGAGCTCAAGTACCTGCGCCACGGCGGCCGCATCAACGAGGCAACGTATCGCCTGGGCAGTGCGCTCAACATCAAGCCCGTCTTCTTCTGCGACGAGCAGGGCAAGTACGCCACGGTCAAGAAGGCCCGCGGCTGGGAGAAGGCGCTTTCCGCCGAGCTGTCGTTCGTCCAGGAGCAGGCCAAGCGCTATGAGAAGGTCATCTGTGCCGTGTGCTGCACGAAGGCCGAGGACCGCCTCGAGGAGCTCTCCGAGCGCATCCGCGAGACGATTCCCAACGTGGCAGACGTCGTGACGAGCGGTATCTCGCCCGACCTCATCGTCCACACGGGCGCGAGCCTCGTGGGCATGGCCGTCCAGCCCACCTGGCGCTAGCGGCGCTGGCAGCTGGCCCCGGCGCCACTGCCACCGCCGGCACGGCGACAGTTTGACCCCGTCCCCAAGTGTCACGTAAACAGCTCGCTAATATCTAGGCCCCTCGCTTGCCGTACGTGCATAATGGACGCAACCGTACAGGCGAGAGCTAGGGAGACATTCGTGGCAATCACCGCAGAAGAGGTCGCCGAGACCCTCAACATGGTCACCGAACAGCACCTCGACATCCGCACGATCACCATGGGCATCAACCTCATGGGCTGCGCGGACTCCGACCTCGACCACATGTGCACCAAGGTCTACGACCACATTACGAGAACGGCCGAGAACCTCGTCCCCGTTGCCGAGAGCCTCGAGCGCGAGTACGGCATCCCCATCGTGAACAAGCGCGTCTCCGTGACGCCCATCGCCCAGATCGCCGCGGCCTGCCCCGACACGGACCTCGTGCCGCTGGCCCACGCACTCGACCGCGCGGCAGAGACGCTGGGCATCGACTACCTCGGCGGCTACTCCGCCCTCGTCCACAAGGGCATCGGTGACGCCGACCGCCGCCTCATCAACTGCATCCCCGAGGCCCTCGCCAACACGAGCCGCGTGTGCTCGAGCGTCAACGTCGCGAGCCTGCGCGCCGGCATCAACATGGACGCCGTGCTCATGGTGGCCCAGACGGTGCTCGACTGCGCGCGCCTCACGGCAGACCAGGACTCCATTGGCGCAAGCAAGTTCGTCGTGTTCTCGAACATGGTCGAGGACTCGCCGTTCATGGCCGGCGCCACGCACGGCTCGGGCGAGGCGGACGCCGTCATCAACGTGGGCGTCTCGGGCCCCGGCGTCATGGCCGCGGCGCTCGAGGAGCTGCCCGAGACGGCAAGCATGATGGACGTGGCCGAGCGCATCAAGCAGACGGCCTTCAAGATCACGCGCGCCGGCGAGCTCATGAGCCGCGAGGCGGCACGCCGCCTTGGCAAGGAGAAGGGCATCGTGGACCTGTCGCTGGCGCCCACGCCCGCCATCGGCGACTCCGTGGCCCGCATCCTGGAGATCATCGGCGTGGGTCAGTGCGGGGGTCCCGGCACCACGTGCGCCCTGGCCATGCTCAACGACGCCGTGAAGAAGGGCGGCGTCATGGCAAGCTCCAGCGTGGGCGGCCTGTCTGGTGCCTTCATCCCCGTGTCCGAGGACGCCGGCATGATCGACGCCGCGGAGGCGGGAGCCCTCTCGCTCGAGAAGCTCGAGGCCATGACCTGCGTGTGCTCCGTGGGCCTCGACATGATCGCCGTGCCCGGCGACACGCCCGTCGAGGCAATCGCCGGCATCATCGCCGACGAGATGGCCATCGGCGTCATCAACAACAAGACCACGGCCGTTCGCCTCATCCCCGCCATCGGCAAGTCCGAGGGCGACTCCGTGGAGTTCGGTGGGCTGTTCGGCCGCGCTCCGGTCATGCACGTGAACCCCAACGCGGGCACCGTGCTCGCGCACCGCGGGGGCCGCTTCCCGGCGCCGCTCAACTCGCTCAAGAACTAGCGGGTGGGTGCGCCGGCCGAGGACGCCGCGCGCCAGACGCACGAGACGCGCGTCTCGCCAAGCAACCCAAGGGGCCGGCCCTGCTGCCGGTCCCTTTTTTGTGCAAATCGTAGGAGCGAGGGGACGACGCCCTTGCCCGGAGCCCCTCGGTGGCTATCCTTACTTGTCATAAGATTTCAAACCGCGAGCGGAGACGGAAGCGATGAGGGACAAGGGCGGGCACCTGAGGGAGCCAGACGGCACGGACCACTTTGGCGCGGTCGCGTCCATCGCGCTCGCAATCACCGCCGTCGCGGTTCTCGTCACCGTGCTCGTGGCCCCGGCACAGGGCCCCTCGCAGGCCCCCGACCAGCAGCCGGGTGCCCAGGTGGTCGGCGCCAGCATCGAGACGGCCGCCTCCGGCGACGCGCGCCCCTTCGCCGAGGAGCTCCTCGACCCGCTGACGACCCAGCCCGAGGAAAGCTCACGCATAGAGGTGGCGGGCGCCACGGTTGACACGTCCGCACTCGCAGAGCTCGACGCTGCCATCGATGCCGTCGAGGCGGACGGCCACGACGTCGGCTTTCTCATGCTCGACGCGCAGACGGGCGCCACCGTGGGCTACCACGCGGACCGCTCGTTCTACTCGGCAAGCTCCATCAAGGGGCCCTACGTCGCAAGCGTGGTGAGCAACGTCTTGGGAGATGCCGCCCAGGGTGACGGGCGCGTCGACGCAATCCTTCGCTACTCGGACAACGAGGCCTACGCCTCGTTCAGGAACCAGTACGGCAACGACCCGATGAGGACCCTCGTGGGCGCCGCCGGCGCCGAGCAGCTGCCCAGCGAGGGGATAAACGAGGAGGTGGCGGCGGCCGCGGAGCTGCAGAGCGCCCCGAGCATCGCCGACAACCACTACGAGTTCCTCACGCCCGCCCAGATGGTGGCGATGTGGGACCAGTGCCGGATGTTTTTGGAGTCAGGCGAGCCGGGCGCGGCATGGCTCGCCGGCGAGCTGCAGGCGCCAGAGATCTCCTCGCTCTCCCACGTGGGCCGCGCCTGGGGCGCGACGTGGGCCAAGGCCGGCTGGTACCCAGACGACGCCTCGGGCTTTGCCACGACGGTGGACGCCGGCGTCGTGCGAACGCAGACGGGCGACGTCGTCATCGCCGTGATGACCACGTTGCCCATCGACTTCCCGGCAACGGCAAGCGTCATCCTGCCCCTGCTCGAGCTTCACGCGCAGATGAGCTGACGAGAGGACCATCCCCTCGCCAGCCTTCGCTAGAACTCGCCCACGAAGCGCACCTCGGGCTCGAGCGCCACGTCAAACTGGCGCTTGACCTCGTCCTGCACGTGGGAGATGACGGCACGCACGTCCGCGGCCGTGGCCCCGCCCACGTTCACCACGAACCCCGCGTGCTTCTTGGAGACGGCGGCGCCTCCCACCTGGTAGCCCTTGAGGCCGGCATCGGTGATGAGTTTGCCGGCAAAGTGGCCCTCCGGGCGCTTGAACGTGGAGCCTGCGCTCGGCAGCTCCAGGGGTTGCTTGCTCTCGCGGGCCTGCGTGAGCTCGTCGACGCGAGCAGAGATTGCGGACGCATCGCCCGGCTCGAGCGCAAACGTGGCAGACAGGACGACGAGCCCCTCCGTGCGCACGCGGCTCGTGCGGTAGCCCATCTCGAGCTCGGCGACGGGGATCTCCTCGACAAAGCCGCTGGGCATGAGGCAGCGGACGCTCTCGAGGACGTCGGCGCAGCAGCCGTCGTAGGCGCCGGCGTTCATGAACACGGCGCCGCCCACGCTGCCGGGGATGCCGCAGGCAAACTCGAGGCCCGTGAGTCCAAGCGAGGTCGCGAGCGCGGAGGCGTCGGCGATGGCGGCGCCGGCCTCGCACACGATCTGGCAGCGCTCGCGTGGGTCGCCAAGCATGAGGATGTCGTCGAGGGCGCCCGCGCAGTCAATCATGACGCCGCGGTAGCCACCGTCGCCCACGAGCAGGTCAGAGCCCAGGCCAAGCAGGAAGTGCGGCACGCCCGTGTCACGGCAGGCGCGCACGACGCGCACGAGCTCGTCCTCGGTCGCCGGCGACACGAACAGGTCTGCCGGGCCGCCCACGCAAAACGTGGTGTGGGCGCTCATCGGCTCGTCGCGGCGCACGGCGTCTGGGCCCACGACACTCTCAAGGGCGCTCGCAAGCGCATCAAGTCTTTCTCGGTCCAGTGACATGCCTTCTCCTTGCGTGCCTCGGTTTCGTCTGAACAATCCTAGCGTACCCATTGACGGCGGGCGGGCGCGTGCTAGCCTAGACGTGTCAGTTTCAGGGCGGGGTGAGATTCCCCACTGGCGGTAACTGGGCAGGCGATAGCCCCCAGAAGCCCGCGACCCGCGGATACGCGGCTGATCCGGTGAGAGTCCGGGGCCAACGGTCACAGTCCGGATGGAAGAAACGGAGGCCACCCATGGCCACTTCCACGCATCAGTCACACAACGGCTCCGCACAGGCGCGCGAGCACCTCGAGTTCGAGAACACGAACCGCTGGTCAACGCGCGAGCTCGTCACGATGGCGCTCATGTGCGCGCTCGGCACGGTCTTCTCGTTCGTCCAAATCCCGCTCATCCCCGCGGCACCGTTCCTCACGTACGACCCCTCGCTCGTGCCCGCCATGGTGAGCGGCCTTGCCTTTGGGACGGGCCCTGGCCTTGTCGTGGGCATCCTCACCGCGTGCCTGCACGGCCTCGTCACCGGCGAGTGGGTGGGCTCGCTCATGAACGTCGTCGCCACCGTCTGCTACGTGGCGCCCGCCGCGCTCGTCTACGCGCGCGCCCACAGCAACGCCGGGGCGATTGGCGGCCTGGCCCTGGGCGTCGTGCTCGCGACTGCCGGCTCCATCGTCGCGAACCTCACGATCGGCGTGGCGTTCTGGTACGGCTCGGCAGACGTCATCATGCCGCTCGTCCTGCCCGCCGTGCTGCCGTTCAACCTGGTGAAGACCATCCTGAACTCGGTGCTCGCGCTCGTTGCGTTCAAGTCACTCGCCGCCCTCATCGACCCCGAGAAGGGCAGCGGCCGCGCATGATAGCGTGCACCGATGTCCACTTCTCCTACGATGGTGAGCACGACGCGCTTGACGGCGTGAGCCTCTCCGTCGCCGACGGCGAGTTCGTGAGCGTCCTGGGCGGCAACGGCTCGGGCAAGTCCACGCTGGCGCGCCACCTCGACGCCCTGCTCGTCCCCAGCTCCGGCACCGTGACGGTCGACGGCCTGGAAACGGCGGAGCGCAGGAACGTCTACGACATCCGCAGCCGCGTGGGCCTCGTGTTCCAGAATCCCGACGACCAGATCGTGGCCGGGACCGTCGAGGACGACGTGGCGTTTGGGCCCGAGAACCTCGGCGTGCCCACCGACGAGCTGCGCGCCCGCGTGAACGAGGCGCTCTCGCTCGTGGGGCTCTCCGGCTTCGAGCGCCGCGAGACGTCGAGCCTGTCCGGCGGCCAGAAGCAGCGGCTGGCGCTTGCGGGCGTGCTCGCCATGCGCCCGCGCACGCTCGTGCTCGACGAGGCAACCGCGATGCTCGATCCGCGCGGGCGCGCCGCGCTCATGCGCGTGTGCAGAAGGCTCCACGAGCAGGGCATGACCATCGTCATGATCACCCACTTCATGGAGGAGGCCGCCGAGGCCGGGCGCATCGTCGTGCTCGACCACGGCCACGTGGCCCTCGACGGAGCCCCAGAAGCGGTCTTCTCCCAGGCAGACGTGCTGGCCCGCCTCGGCCTCGACGTCCCCCTCCCCTACCACGTGGGCCTCGCGCTAAGGCGAGAGGTGCCGGGCCTCACCCCACGCCTCACCATCGACGCCATGCTCGACGAGCTCGAGTCCCAAAGGGGACGTAGCCCCTTGGGCACCCCTGCGGCCGCGCCGTCCCAAAGAGCTACGTCCCCAATGGGGCAGCCGGTGCTGGGGGTCGAGAGGGTCTCGTTCGGCTATGAGAGACACGGGGATCTGGCGCTGCGCGACGTGTCGGTGTCGGTGCGTGAGGGGGAGCTCGTGGGGCTTCTCGGCCACACGGGCTCGGGAAAGTCCACGCTCGTCCAGCTCATGGCCGGGCTCGAGAGGCCCGCGAGCGGTCGCATCTTGATCGGAGGGGCCGCAAGCGCCGGGCGCCGCGCACGCGCGTGGAACCGCGTGGGCGTCGTGTTCCAGTATCCCGAGCGCCAGCTATTCGCCCGCACCGTCCGCGAAGACGTTGCCTTTGGCCCGAGAAACCTCGGCGTCACGGGAGACGAGCTCGCGGCGCGCGTCGACGGTGCCATTCGTGGCGTCGGCCTTGACCCCGACGTCGTGGGAGACGTCTCCCCCTTCGCGCTGTCCGGGGGCCAGCAGCGCCGCATCGCGTTTGCCGGCGTGCTTGCCATGGAGCCTGACGTCCTCGCGTTCGACGAGCCCGTCGCCGGGCTCGACCCCCGAAGCCGCCGCGAGTTCATAAGGCTTTTGCGCAAGCTCCACGCGCAGGGCCGCACCATCGTCATGACGTCGCACAACATGGACGACGCCGCCGAGCTGTGCGACCGGCTCGTCGTCCTCGACCACGGCAGCGTGCTGCTCGACGGCACGCCCACGGAGGTCTTCTCGCAGGCAGACGAGCTACGCCAGGTGGGCCTGGGCATCCCGGATGCGCAAGAGATGGCTCGCCGCCTCATCGGGCGCGGCTGGCCGCTGGAGCGCGGCAGGCTCTACACGCCCGACGCGCTCATCGACGACCTCCGCGCCTGCCTGGGCGTCGGCATACAACACGCGGCAGGCACCCCGCATGCCGAGGAGGTGCGCCGATGAGCACGACGTTCACGTTTGGCAGCTACGTCCCCGGGACGTCTGCGCTCCACCGCCTCGACCCCAGAACGAAGCTCTTGCTGGGCATCGCGTTTCTCGTGCTCACGCTCCAGGCGCGCGACTTCACCGGGCTCGTGCCCGCGCTTGCGGCCATCGTCGTCCTGTACGCCTGGGCGCGCATCTCACCCGCCCAGGCACTCCGCGCCCTTGCGCCCACGCTGGGCATCGTCGTGCTCGTCTCCCTGCTCAGGCTCTTCACGCAGCAGGGAGGCACCATACTCGTGAGCTGGGGCATCGTGCAGATCAGCACGGGCAGCCTGCACGCGGCCTCGCTCACGGCCGTGCGCATCGCGCTCATGATGATGGGAATGGCCCTCGTCACGATGGTCACGCCCACGCTCGACCTCACGAAGGCGCTCGAGAGCCTCCTCTCGCCCCTGGCGCGCTTCGGCGTGCCGGCGCACGAGCTCGGCATGATCGCCGGCATCGCCCTGCGCTTCGTTCCCCAGCTCGTCTCCGAGATGAACGACATCCGCCTGGCCCAGCAAAGCCGCGGGGCCCGCCTCTCGGGAAGTCCCGTGAGGGGCATCCGCCAGGTCTCGAGCGTGGCCGTGCCGCTCATGGCGGGCGTGTTCCGACACGCCGAGACGCTGAGCGAGGCCATGGACGCCCGCTGCTACCACGGACAGCTTGGCACGACGAGCCTTCGCCCCCTTCGCCTTCACGCACGAGACGCCATAGCCGTGCTCGTCTACGTCGCCCTTCTCGCGGCGACGCTCGCCATCAACGCCGTCTGCTGACACAGCGTCGGCAGCCCCCGCTAACAACCGAAAGGAAGCGCCATGGACTCAACCAAGACCGGCCTTGAGACCGCACTCACCTACCTCACATCGGTTCCGGCGTGGTACCTGGCCACCTCCGTCGACGGCCAGCCGCATGTGCGTCCCTTCTCCTTCGCCGCCATCCAGGACGGCAAGCTCTGGTTCTGCACCGCCACCACGAAGGACGTCTGGGACGAGCTCACCCAAAACCAGCGCTTCGAGGCAACGGCCTGGTGGCCGGGGCACGGCTGGCTCATCCTGCGCGGCCGCGCCGGCCTCGAAGACCACGCGAACCCGCAGATGCGCGAGGCGGGCTGGCGCCATCTCGAGGGGTTGGGCGAGTACTACGACGGGCCGAGTGACCCCACCCTCACGTTCTTCAGCGTCGAGGAGCCCCAGGCCTGGATCTGCAACCACGACGAGTGGCAGCCGCTCGACCTGTAGCATCGCCGGTGACGGTTGACCCCCGACGCCCGGCCGCGGTGGCAGTTTGACCCCGTCCCCAAGTGTCACCGCCGCCCGCCCATTGCCAGCATGTAGTTCCCTTGTTTTGCGACCCCTTGGGTTATCCTCTTCCATACGCAAGTGGCACGAAACCGCATCTCAATTGGAGCAACCATGTCACGAACCCCCAACCGCTCCCAAAAGGGCGATTCCATAGCACCTAGCGGCCTCATGACCCGCCGCGCCGCCCTCAAGGCGATGCTTGGCATCACGGCCGTGACGGCCGGCCTCGTCTCCAGCCCGCTGCACGCCCTCGCCGCCGAGGCGTCCCGTGAGACCACGGAGGCCCTCAACTCCGCGCAGGCGCAGCTCGACGAGGCGCAGAAGAAGCTCGACGCCATCTCCGACGAGTTCGTCTCCCTGAACGAGCAGCTCAACGACACCGTGAGCCAGATCGAGCAGGTCCAGGCAAACATCGACGACACCCAGTCGCAGATCGAGGCCAAGCAGGCAGACATCGCCGACAAGCAGGACGTCCTCGCCAGCCGCATCTCCAGCAGCTACAAGACCGGCAACGCCGACTTCCTGTCGCTCATCCTGAACGCCTCCAGCTTCGAGGAGCTCTCCAACAACCTGTTCTACCTCGGCAAGATCAACGCGAGCGACGAGCAGCTCATCAACGACGTCAAGCAGGCCAAGGCCGAGCTCGACGCCCAGAAGGCCCAGCTCGAGAGCCAGAAGGCCGACCTCGAGCAGCTCAAGGAGCAGCAGAGCCAGGAGCTCGCCGCCGTCCAGGCGAAGCAAGACGAGGCATCGGCCGTCGTCGCGAACCTCTCCGACGACGTCCGCGCCCTCATGGAGAAGCGCGACGCCGAGGTCCTCGCCGCCGCCGAGGAGGAGAAGCGCCAGGCCGCAGCCGCCGAGGCGGCCCGCAAGGCCGCCGCCGCAAGCGCAAGCTCCGGCAGCTCCGGCGTCAGCGGCACCATCAGCTCGGGCAACGCCAGCTCAAAGGGCCAGGCCATCGTCAACGCCTGCTACCAGGTGGGCTCGCCGGGCAGCGGCCTGTGCGCCATGTGGGTCTCGCAGGTCTACTCGCGCGCCGGCTACGGCTATCCGGGCGGCAACGCCAACAACATGTACTGGAACTATTGCACGAGCTCCAACAAGGGCGACCTGCAGCCGGGCATGATCATCGCCGTCTCCACGTGGACCGGCACGTCTGCCGGCAGGATCTACGGGCACGTGGGCATCTACATCGGCGGCGGCATGGTCATGCACAACGTGGGCTCCATCCAGACCATGGGGCTCGACGCCTGGATCAACACCTACGGCACAACCGTCACCCCGCGCTGGGGCTGGGCCGCCTAGCCTCCGCCCAACATGTCGCAAGACCTCAGGACCCGCCCGCGACCTCGCTCGCCGGCGGGTCCTCCCTTGCGGCACACCACTGCTCCACAGCTCAGGGCACCTCGAGCTATATACTTTGGGGTTGGCGCGGCCGCGGCACCCAATGCCAGCCCGCACCATCACACACATCGCAACGCCTGGGCGAAAGGAACTCCCATGAGCGAAAAGATCGAACCCAAGGACACGTGCGTGCTCGTCACCGGCGGCGCCGGCTTCATCGGCTCCCACACCGTCGTCGAGCTGCTCCAGGACGGCTACCAGGTCGTCATCGTCGACGACCTCTCCAACGCCTCCGAGAAGGTCCTCGATCGCATCGACACCATCGTGGGCGACGAGGCCTCCTCGCGCCTCACCTTCTACCGCGCCGACGTGAACGACCGTGAGGCCCTCGAGTGCATCTTTAACGAGAACGACATCGACCGCGTGATCCACTTCGCCGGCTTCAAGGCCGTGGGCGAGTCCGTCTCCAAGCCCATCGAGTACTACACGAACAACCTGGGCAATACGCTCACGCTCGTCGACGTCATGCGCGAGCACGGCTGCAAGTCCATCATCTTCTCGAGCTCGGCCACCGTCTACGGCGACCCGGACTCGCTGCCCCTCACCGAGGCCAGCCCCAAGAAGATGGCCACGAACCCCTACGGCTGGACCAAGTGGATGATCGAGCAGATCCTCACGGACCTCCACACGGCCGACCCCGAGTGGAACGTCGTGCTGCTTCGCTACTTCAACCCCATCGGAGCCCACCCCAGCGGACTCATGGGCGAGGACCCCAAGGGCATCCCCAACAACCTGCTGCCCTACGTGGCCCAGACGGCCATCGGCAAGCGCAGCGAGGTCCACGTCTTTGGCAACGACTACCCCACGCCCGACGGCACGGGCGTGCGTGACTACATCCACGTCTGCGACCTGGCAAGCGGCCACGCCGCCGCCCTTGCGTGGATGAACGGCCGCGAGGGCGTCGAGGTCTTCAACCTCGGCACCGGCCGCGGTACCTCCGTGCTCGAGATCATCGCCGCCTTCTCGAAGGCCTGCGGCCACGAGGTCCCCTACGTCATCGACCCGCGCCGTCCCGGTGACGTGGCCGAGAACTACGCTGACTGCACCAAGGCCAAGGAGCAGATGGGCTGGGAGGCCAAGTACGACATCGACGACATGTGCCGTGACTCCTGGAACTGGCAGTCCAAGAACCCGAACGGCTTCGAGGAGTAGCTCGTGAGCGAGAACCCCTTCGTCGCCTACCTCAAGGAGCGCCTCCCGCTCGTCGAGTCCGCGCTCGACGGTGCGGCGGCGCGCCCCCTCGCCAGCAAGATCGAGCCCGAGGCCGACCTCGAGCGCTACCTGTACGCGCCTCTCGCCGGCTTCACCAAGGGTGGCGGCAAGCGCGTCCGCCCCGTCCTGTGCCTTCTCGGCGCAGAGGCCACGGGTGGCAAGGCGAGCCTTGCCCTGGCGCCGGCGGTGGGCATCGAGCTGTTCCAGAGCGCCGCGCTCATCCACGACGACATAGCCGACGAGAGCGAGTTGCGCCGCGGGGCGCCCTGCTTGTACCTCACGGAGGGCACGGGGCTCGCCACCAACATGGGAGACCTCGCCCTCACGCAGGTGTTCGAGGTCGTTCTCAGCGACGCGGCACTGCCCGCCGAGCGCAAGGCAAGCGTTCTTGCCGAGCTCGTCTCCATGGAGCGCCACACCCTCGAGGGCCAGGCGCTCGACCTGGGCTGGGCGCGCGACGGCCGCTGGGACGTCACCGAGGCAGACTACCTCTACATGGTGACGAGCAAGACGGCCCACTACACGGCCGCCTCCCCCCTCGCCATCGGCGCCGTGGCGGCTGGCGCCACGAGAGAGGCGGTCGAGGGCCTGCGGCGGGTGGGCGTGAGCGCTGGCATCGCCTTCCAGCTGCAGGACGACCTGCTCAACCTCGTCGGCGACGCCGAGGCCCAGGGCAAGGACTTCAGAAGCGACATCACCGAGGGCAAGCGAACGCTCGCCGTGGTCTACGCCCTCGCAAACCTGGCAGAGGCCGAGCGCGCCGAGCTCGTCGCCATTCTCGAGAGCGCATCGACCGAGGACGACAAGCTCGCACGTGCCGTCGAGCTCATCGAGGCAGGCGGCGGCATCGCCCACTGCGAGCAGCTCGCAGACAGGGAGGCCGCGCGCGCCGAGCAGGGCGCCCGCACGCTCGCGGACAAGGGCCTCATCACGCACGAGGCCGCCGAGCTGCTCTGCGCCATGGCACGGTTCTTCGTGAGGCGCGCGAGCTAGACGTTGACAAGCGCGGGCACGCGCCCGCAAAGCCGCAGGCACATGCCTGCGACGACACCGAGGAGACACAGATGGAACCCATACGTGAGGGCATGACGGGAACCGCCGTCGAAGACGTTCAGGAGCGCCTGACCTCGCTTGGCTACGAGATCGCCGATGACGAGCGAAGCGCCTCGCAGTTTGGCGCCTCGACGGCCAACGCCGTTGCACGCTTCCGCCTCGAGCACGGCCTGTCGCTCTCCACCGAGGTGGACGTGGCCTGCTGGTCGTCACTCGTGGACGAGTCCTACCAGATGGGCGACCGCACGCTCTACCTGCGTCTCCCCAACTTCCATGGCAACGATGTCCGCTGCCTGCAGAACGCCCTGAACGTGCTGGGCTTCTCGTGCGGCGAGGTCGACAGCTACTATGGCCCGCACACCGAGGGCGCCGTCAAGATGTTCCAGGAGAACGTGGGCATGCTCGCCGACGGCATCGCCTTCTCCGACACGTTCGACGCCCTCGAGCGCCTGCGCCACGTGTGGGCCGGCAAGCCCGCCAACGGCCCGCACCCGCAGAGCGGCATGGGCTTTGCCCGCGCGGCCCTCGTGCTCGACGACGCCCACCTCGCCCTGACGGCCGAGGACCCCATCTCGCGCAACGTCGCCGGCCGCATCTGGAACATCGCCAGTGCAACGTCCGAGCACACGGGCCTACACCTCATCGAGAGCGCGGACGCCGCCACGACCGCCGACGACGCCGTTCTCGTGCTCGCCACGACTCCGCGCCCCGCCGTGTCCAACATCGTGAACGTCTCGATGGGCGAGGATGACGACCTTGCGCTGCGCCTGCGCACGGCACTCGAGAGCTCCCGCTCCAAGCCACCCGTCATTCGCATCGAGCTTCCGGCGGGCTCCTACGACGGCTCGTTCACCGTGAACGATTCGCAGATGCTTGCCGTCTCGCTCATCGACGCCCTCTGCTCCGCCCTGGCGTAGCGGCTCTTCCGCCCACCCAGGCACGCGAGCGCTGCAAATCGGTCACTACAGCAGCGCCCAAAGGACGATTAGTGACCAATTTGCAGCGCTCGCGACATGCTCAACGCAACAAGGCGGCCGCCACCCGATTGGATGGCGGCCGCCTTGTTTATGTGCGTGCGTTTGCCTCTCGCTAGTTGCCGGCCGCGGCGGTGCCGGAGCCACCCTCCGTGCGAGAAGAGCCACCGCCCGCAGGAGCCGCCCAGGTTCCCGTGGCGGCGGGAAGGTCCATGTGCTCGCGCTCCGTGCGCTCGGGAATGGCACCCGCGCCCTTCGAGAACGCGAGCTTGCCATCCTCGCCCACGTCCACGAGCACGATGTCTCCGGCGCCCCAGCCATTCTCGAGCAGCTGCTCGGCAAGCGGGTCCTCAATGAGCGTCTGGATGGCACGGCGCAGCGGGCGCGCGCCATAGACCGGGTCGGTTCCCTCCTTGGCAAGCAGGTCCTTCGCCGCGTCCGTGAGCTCGATGGACATGCCCTGGCCAATGAGCCTGTTGCGCAGCTCGCCCACCATGAGGTCGACGATGCCGCGAATCTGCTCGCCCGTGAGGGACTTGAAGACCACGATCTCGTCCACACGGTTCAGGAACTCCGGACGGAAGAGCTTCTTGAGCTCGCCCATGGCACGGCTCTTGATCTCTGCGTCCGAAAGCTGCCCGGCGCTCGCGCCAAAGCCCATGGTCCCGGGCTTCGCGATCTCTCGGGCACCGACGTTGCTCGTCATGATGATCACGGTGTTGGAGAAGTCCACCTTGCGGCCCTGGCCGTCCGTGAGCCTGCCCTCGTCCAGGATCTGCAGCAGGATGTTGAAGACGTCTGGGTGGGCCTTCTCGATCTCATCGAACAGGACGACGGAGTAGGGCCTGCGGCGCACGGCCTTCGTGAGCTCTCCGCCCTCGTCGTAGCCCACGTATCCCGGAGGGGCACCCACGAGCTTGCTCACCGCGAACTTCTCCATGAACTCGCTCATGTCGAACGTGATGAGGGCGTCCTGGGAGCCAAACAGGAACTCGGCGAGCGACTTGGCCAGCTCGGTCTTGCCCACACCCGAGGGGCCGAGGAACACGAACGAGCCGCCGGGGCGGCGCGGGTCCTTGAGCGGCGAGCGGCTGCGGCGGATGGCGCGGGCCACGGCGCTCACGGCCTCGTCCTGGCCAATGACGCGCTCGTGGAGCACGTTCTCGCAGCGCAGGAGCTTCGAGGCCTCTGCCTCGGAGAGGTTCGAGACCGGCACGCCGGTGATGGACGAGACCACGTCTGCGATGACGTTCTCGTCAACGGTGACGACGTTGCCCTCCATGCGCTCGTGCCAGGCATCCTCGAGCTCGTCTCGATGGGCGAGAAGCTCCTTCTCGCGGTCGCGCAGGCGGGCGGCCTGCTCGAACTCCTGGGCGCTCACCATGTCGCGCTTCTCGGCGCGGACGTGCTTGAGGTCCTCGTCCACCGCAGAGATCTCTGGCGGCAACACCATGTTGTGGACGCGCGTGCGCGCACCGGCCTCGTCGATGACGTCGATGGCCTTGTCGGGCAGGAAGCGATCCTGGATGTAGCGGTCCGACAGCGTGACGGCGGCCTTCAGGGCCTCGGGCGTGTAGCGGACGTGGTGGTGCTTCTCGTAGGCGGGCTCGAGGCCACGGATGATCTCGAGCGTGTCGGCGACGCTCGGCTCATTGATGTTCACGGGCTGGAAGCGGCGCTCGAGCGCCGAGTCCTTCTCGATGTGCTTGCGGTACTCCTCGGCCGTCGTGGCGCCAATGACCTGGATCTCTCCGCGCGAGAGGGGCGGCTTCAGGATGCTGGCGGCGTCGATGGAGCCCTCGGCGGAGCCGGCGCCGATGATCGTGTGCATCTCGTCGATGAATAGGATGACGTTGCCGTCCTTCTCGACCTCGGCGATGACCTTCTTGAGGCGGTCCTCGAACTCGCCGCGGTACTTGGAGCCGGCAACGAGCGCGGAGACGTCAAGCGTCCAGATCTGCTTGCCACGCAGCATGTCGGGCACGGTGCCGGCAGCCACGAGCTGGGCGAGGCCCTCGACGATGGCCGTCTTGCCCACGCCCGGGTCTCCCAAGATGAGCGGGTTGTTCTTCTGGCGACGTGCGAGCACCTGCATGACGCGCTCGACCTCGCGGTCACGGCCAATGACGGGGTCAAGCTTGCCCTCGGCAGCAATGGCCGTGAGGTTGCGGCCGTACTGCTCGAGCATCGAGCCGTCGTCTGCGGAGGATGCGGAGCGGGCGGGGCCAACGGACACGCCCTCGGGCCCGATGCGCACCTCCTGGACCTGCGGGGCGGCGTCTGCCGGCGAGTTCTTCTCGATGAGCGCGTCCACGGCGTTGCGAACGGCATCTGCCGAGACGCCCATGCGCGCAAGCGTCTCCATGGCCACGCCATTGCCCTCGCGCACGATGCCCAGCAGCAGGTGCTCGGTGGAGATGTAGGTGGCACCGCGGCTCATCGTCTCGCGATAGGCGCCCTCAAGCACGCGCTTGGCGCGCGGCGTGAACGGGATGTGGCCGCCGGGGACGGGCTCGCTCGAGCGCTCCGTGACCTCACGGACCGTCTCGACCGTCTCGTCATAGGTGATGTCGAGGCTGGCGAGGGCCTGGGCGGCGATGCCCTCCCCCTCCTTGATGAGCGCAAGGAGCAGGTGCTCGGTGCCCACGTACATCTGGCCCAGCGAGCGCGCCTCGTCCTGCGCAAGACTCATGACCTTGCGCGCCTTGTCGGTGAACTTGTCGAACATGCGAAGGTTCCCCCTCGGTCGTTCCAGCAAAACCAAGGTGCCCGTGCGCACCACTTGGCGGCACGGGCACTCTGTAAGCTTATACCCTCACGCGCGGTAGGTGATACCACGTCGCCTATGACGTGTGGCGCCACCTTGGATCCGTAAGCGTGCGCGCGATTCCCAGGCCCACGGGCAAGAACGCCACGATGAGGACAGCACGGACGAACCAGCCCAGCATGCTCGCCGTGTCAAAGACGCACATGTAGTACATGGCTCGATACAGGTACAGGCCCGGGACCATGATGACGATGGACGGAACGGTGAGCGCGATCCTCGGGTAGGTGAGCTTGAGCTCGGCCAGGCTTGCGAGTAGGCCAGAGACGAACGCCCCGATGAACGCTGCCGCCTCAGGCGGCATTCCAGAGGCCAGACCAAGCGCCGGGAACAGAACGTTGAGGTCCACAAGTGTAAGCCTGAGCGTGTTCGAGACGGCACCGATGCAGCCAGCCGCCGCAGCCATGCGCACGGGGCTGTTGAACATGACCGAGAAGCCAAACACGCCTACGAAGCTCATGAGCATGCGCAACGCCGTGAGATGCAGGGCACCCAATCCCTGTGGCGCAAAATCATCCGGAGACAGGCCCACGCACTCGGCGACCATCCATCCCACGAGCGTGGCCACCACCACGATGGCAACGGCATAGGTGAGGCGCTCGACGCCGCTTCTCATGTCGAGCTTGGAGATGTCGAGCCCAGCCGTGATGAGCGGGAACCCCGGAATCACAAACAGCATGGCCCCGATGTAGCCCTCCTGGTGCTGCAGCGCACTCGCGTCAAAGTGGCTGAGGCCGAGAAGGGCAAGCAGGTAGCACACGCAGGCAATCGCCACGCCCGCCGCAAGCGAGCTAAACTGGCCGATTCTTCTCGACAGCATGCTCGACCTGGCAAAGTTGCCAACGCCTGCGCCCACGAAGGCTCCAAGCATCTCCACGGGGCCTCCCCCAAGCAGAAACACGAAGGCGCCACAGGCGGCTCCCGCGGCAAGGCCCTGCTGGACTGGTCGGTAGTCGGGCTTTGTGCCCTCAACGGCAGAGAGCATCTCGTGATATTCATGCACGGTGAAGGAGCGCCCATAGGTCTCGATCTCGCGCAGGAAGTTCTCCATCATCCAGATGCGGTGCGTGTTGACGCCCGTAGTCGGAAGGCTCACGACCTCGTTGAAGATGTGATGCCCCTCGATGCACGTGCATTCGAACGACAGCAGGCTCAGGTCCACGTGGATCGTGACGCCAAGCACGCTCGCCACGCGGTTCATCGTGTCGCGCACGCGCCAGGCACCCGTGCCGCTCGCGAGCATGAGCATGCCCGTGCGGCAGATGATGGTCGACTTGTCCGCAAGCGGAGCCTTGACGGCCGGGGAGTCGCCCTCCGTCACGACGTCTCGCCACACCGTCTTCATGTGCAGGGCGTTCGCGCGCATGCCATGGTGATGGAACAGCGTATGGCTCAGGGCATCTGGGGCAAGGGCCATCTCGAGCCGAGGAGTCCCGGAGCGTTCGTCCTCGTCCTCATCCTCGAGAAGGTCAAAGTCATCAAGCGGCTTAACCTCGCGATGACCCGGCTTGTCGTCGTCGTCGGCATCGTCAAAGTAGTTGAGGCTCTCGAGAATCTCCTCGCGCTCCTCCTCGAGGTCCTCCCCCACCACGTTCCTTCCGGAAGCTTCCATACATGCCTCCCATGGGGTGGCTCAACCGGGTCACTCCGCAGATGTGCTTTTCCGCGGCCATACTAGAACTACGTTATGTAAAGTTGCAAATCTCGACATAAAGAGGCCCGCCGCTTCCGAAATCGGATGGCGGCGGGCCAGGGAGCTCGTTGTGTAAAGTCGGGACTCTAGTACAGCTTGGCACCAGCCGGGATGCTGTCGTCGAGCTGCAGGAGGTTAAGGCGCTCCTCGCCGGCCTCGGTGTGGATGGCCGAGAGCAGCATGCCGCAGGAGTCGATGCCCATCATGGCTCGCGGCGGCAGGTTCGTGATGGCGACGAGCGTCTTGCCCACGAGGTCCTCGGGCTCGTAGAACGCATGAATGCCCGAGAGAATCGTGCGATTGGTGCCTGTGCCGTCATCGAGCGTGAAGTTGAGGAGCTTCTTGGACTTCTTGACGGCCTCGCACGCCTTGACCTTCACGGCGCGGAAGTCAGACTTGCTGAACGTGTCGAAGTCCACGTAGTCCTCGAACAGCGGCTCGATGGCAACCTTGGAGAGGTCGAGCGTGGGCTGCTTGTTGGCGGCATAGGCGGCTCCGGCCGCACCGGCAGCGGCCTCCTCGGCGGCCTTGGCCTCCGCGGCGCCGTTCTTGGCGCCAGCCTCGGGCTTCATGTGCGGGAACAGCAGCACGTCACGGATGGCCGGCTGGTTCGTGAGCAGCATGACCACGCGGTCGATGCCGATGCCAATGCCGCCCGCGGGAGGCATGCCGTACTCGAGGGCGCGCACGTAGTCGGCGTCGAACTGCATGGCCTCGTCGTCGCCGGAGTCGCGCTCGGCAATCTCGGCGTGGAAGCGGTCGGCCTGGTCAACGGGGTCGTTGAGCTCGGAGAACGCGTTGGCGTACTCGTGGCCGGCGATGACGAGCTCGAAGCGGTGCGTCAGGCGCGGCTCGTCCTCGTAGCGCTTGGCAAGCGGGCTCACCTCGACCGGGTAGTCGCAGACGAACGTCGGGTTCACGAGGGACGGCTCGCCGATCTCGTCGTACAGCTCGGCGACGAGCTTGCCGGCACCCCACTCGGGCTTGGTCTCGATGTCGTTCTCGTGGCAGAGCTCCACGAGGCGCTCGACGGGCGTGTCGAGGTCGACGTCGACGCCCAGGGCGTTCGAAACGACCTTCGTCATGGGAATGGACGGCCAGGTACCGGACAGGTCGATGGTCTGGCCCTGGTACTCGATCTGCTCGGGGTTGCCGATGGCGGCGTTCGCGGCCTTGATGATGCCCTCGGCGAGCTCCTTCATGCCCTCGAGGTCGCTGTAGGCGCGATAGGCCTCCATCGTGGTGAACTCGGGGTTGTGCGTCTGGTCCATGCCCTCGTTGCGGAAGATGCGGCCAATCTCGTACACGCGCTCGAAGCCGCCCACGAGCAGGCGCTTCAGCGGCAGCTCGGTGGCGATGCGCAGGAAGCACTCCTGGTTGAGCGCGTTGAAGTGCGTGATGAACGGCTTGGCCGTGGCGCCGCCCTGGATCGTCTGCAGGATGGGCGTCTCCACCTCCATGTAGGCGTCCTGCTCCATGTAGCGGCGGAAGGCGGCGACGATGGCGGAGCGCTTGCGGAACGTCTCGCGCACGTCGTCGTTCACGATGAGGTCGACGTAGCGCTGGCGATAGCGCGTCTCCTTGTCGGACAGGCCGTGGAACTTATCGGGAAGCGGGCGCACGGACTTGGAGAGCAGGCGCACGGAGGTGGGCGCCAGCGACAGCTCGCCACGCTTGGTGCGCATCATGGAGCCGGTGGCCTCGACGATGTCGCCCAGGTCCATCTTGCGCAGGGCCGCCATGCCCTCCTCGCCCAAGTTGTCGACGCGGCAGAACAGCTGCATCTTGTCCGTGGCATCCTGGAGCACGACGAAGGCGACCTTGCCCTGGCCGCGCTTGGCGCGAATGCGGCCGGCGACCGTGTGGGTCTCGCCGTCCACGTCGTCCTCGCCCAGCTCGGCATAGCGGGCGGCGAGGTCTGCCACGTGGTCGGTCACGTCGCAGTGTTCGGGATAGGGGTTGTCGCCGGCGTCGATGATGGCCTGGCGGCGCGCGAGGCGCGTGGCGCGCTCGTCGTTGAGCGTGGCCTCGGTGGTGGTCTCCTCAGACATGCATGGCTCCTTCTGCACGGGCGGGCGGGAGCGTTTCCGCTCGCCTGCCTCTCTATACGTAAAAGCGCCCCTCCGCATCAGCACGGAAGGGGCGCGATAAGGACCTATTCGCAGGCGGCAGCCTGCGAGCGAACCAATCTCGCCCTAACGCGAGATTTTGACGATCGTGTAGTGGCGCGTGGCGCCGGCAGGGCTCGTGACCTCGATGACGTCGCCCCTGGCGTGGCCCATGAGCGCGGCGCCAACGGGGCTCTCGTTGGAGATCTTGTGCTCGAGGGAGTTGGTCTCCGTCGTGCCCACGATGGTGAAGGCCATCGTCTTGTCCTTGCCCTGCTCCTGGATCTCGACCGTGCAGCCGATGGAGACGGCCATGACGTGGCCGGCGCCGGCGGACACCTTGGCGGTGGAGAGGATCTTGCGAATCTCGGCGATGCGGGAGGCGTTCTTGGACTGCTCCTCCTTGGCGTCATCGTACTCGGAGTTCTCGGACAGGTCGCCGAAGTCTCGGGCTACCTTGATGCGCTCGATGATCTCGGCGTCGTGCTCTCCCTCGCGCCAGGCGAGCTCCTCGACGAGCTTCTGACGGCCTTCGGGAGTAAGGATGATCTCGTTGTCAGCCATGGTTCGCTTTCTTGCTTAAGGGCGGTACGTACATGCGAAGACACACCGCGAGGGTGTGCCGTCGGTGCTAGTCCAGCTTGGCGCCGCAGGACTTGCAGAACTTGTTGTCGGCGGGGTTCTCGGCGCCGCAGCTGCCGCAGAACTTCTTGCCCTCCGCGGCGGCGGGGGCGTCCTCGTCGTCAGCGTCGACGTGCTCAACGACGACGTCCTCGGCAGGCTTGGACTCGGCGGTGGCGTCGGCCTTGGCGGGCTTGTCCTCGCCCTCCATGCCCTCGCGGATGCCCTTGACGGTCTGGCCGAAGGACTTGCCGAGCTTCGGGAGGTTCTTCGGGCCAAAGATCACGAGGACGACGATCAGAATGGCGATGAGCTCAGGGGCACCCAATCCAAGAAACATTGTGAATTCCTCTCCGGACAGACACTCGGTCGTGTTGATGCAAACTGCGGGCGTCCGTCACACGGTACGCCAGTGCAACTTTGAAAGTATACTAGCCCGAAGCACGTTCGGGGCTGCAAAGTTGACGAACGTGCCTCGGGCTCGCAATTTCCATGTTGGTTGGCGTGTACCCGATACCCCCGCATTCCATGCATCCAAATCCGCAGGCGTTGCGGCGAGCCCCTTGGGCCTTGCGCGCCCCCGGAAACGACAGGAGTCACATGCCCACGGCCCTCATCGTCTTCATCGCCCTCACGGTCGCGGGGCTTCTCGTCCACGTCCTGTGCATGCGCATCCTCGCCTGGCGCGGCGTCACGGTGAGGCGCACGAAGTTTGGCCTCACGCTGCTGTTCGACACCGCAGACGACGACGGGACGCCCGTGCGCATGCTCAACGTCAACGGCGCGTTCCAAAGCGCAGCCTATGCCACCGACGAGCTGTGGAGCGAGCTTGCCTGCGAGTACCAACGCGAGCAGGCACGCATCGTGAGCGAGCTGCCGAGACTTGCGCGCGTGGCCGTCATCGGCGGCGGCGGCTTCTCGTTCCCCAAGTGGCTCGTGACGCACCTGCCGCCCGTACGCGTAAGCGTCGTAGAGATTGACGAGAAGATCATCGAGATCGCCCGCGAGTCGTTTGGCCTCGACCGCCTCGAGCGCGAGTACGCGGGGACGGGGCGCTTCGCGCTCGCCTGCGACGATGGCTGGGCATGGCTGCGCCGCCAGACAGAGCCGTTCGACCTCATCGTGAACGAGGCGTTCACGGGCAGAAAGCCGCTGGGGCCGCTCGCCTGCGACGAGGGGGCGCGGGCGATCCACGAGCACCTCGCGAGCGATGGCAGCTACCTCGCCACGCTGCGCTTTCCCCTCGAGGGACGCGCCAGCGCGAGCATGTACGAGACCATCGAGACGTTCGCCCGCGAGTTCGCCCACGTCTGGCTCGTGCCCGAGTATCCCGACGAGCCTGCGCACCCCGGCAACAACACGCTGGTCGCAAGCGACGTCGACCTGGTTGCGAGCGGCTGCGAGCCGCTTGCCGGGCACGAGCGGCACGGGCGCGTCACCCGCTCATAAGCACGTCCCTCGGGACAAATAGGGGGCCGTCCTCCCCCAAGGACGGCCCTCTATTCAGCGCAACAAACGGCTGCTAGAACGTAACGGCAACGGTCTTTCCGGCCTCCATGGCCTCGCCCGCAGCGACGGGCTTCTGGACGCCTGGGCCCTCGGGCACGGCGAGCAGCACTACGATCACGGACGTGTCGTAGCCCTTCTCGACAAGCGCCGCGCGGTCGAACTCGACAAGGACGTCGCCCACGGCAACGCGCTGGCCCTTCTCGACCTTGGAGGAGAACCCGGCACCGCCCTCGTTGACCGTGTCGATGCCCACGTGGACGATGAGCTCCAGGCCGTTGTCCGTGCGCAGGCCAAAGGCATGGCCCGTGGGGTACTTCGCCACGACCTCGCCGGCAACCGGCGCCACGGCCACGTCGGACGAGGGCGCCACGGCAAAGCCGTCCCCCATCATCTTCTGGGCAAACGCCGGGTCGGCGACGGACTCGATGGGCACGTACGCGCCGTCGACCGGCGAGAGCACCTCGTGCTGGCAGTTAGACATGGAGCCTCCAAGTACGATTGCAAAGTATCGCGACTATCGTACTCGAGAGCTCCCCCTAGGCAGCGCGGTCGCGAGGAGTGAGGTCCACGCCCGTCTCGGCGAGGAACTGCGAACGGAACTCGTCGATGGCCTCGGGGAGCGTGGGCGCAAGCGAGAACAGGCCCGAGTTGCCCACGATGAGAATGTCTGCGCCCGCGTTGTTGAGCACGCTGAACGTCGAGCGGTTGCAGGCGCCGTCGAGCTGAATCTGGTACTTGAGGCCGTACTCGCGGCGCAGCTCCACGGCCTGCTTGATCTTGAGCAGCATCTCCGGGATGAACTTCTGGCCGGCAAAGCCCGTGTCCACGGTCATGATCGTGAGCAGGTCGATGCGCTCCTTGTAGCCCTCGATCGCGGCAAGCGGCGTCGACGGGCTCAGGACCACGCCGAACTTGCTACCCTTGTCGGCCACGCGGCTCGAGAGCCTGAAGGCGTTGCGCTCGATCGTCTCGGCCTGGTAGGAGTAGGTGTCCTGGGGTCCCAGGTGGAGCATCTCGGTGAACATGACGGGGTCCTCAACCATGAGATGGACGTCGATGGGAAGCGTGCTGTGGCGGCGCAGCTCGTTGGTGAATGCCGGCGTCAGGGCCATGTTGGGGCAGAAGTGCGCGTCCATGATGTCCACGTGGTACAGGTCGAACTCCCGGTCCATCACCTCGATGTCTCGCATGACGTTCATGGGGTTCATGCACATGAGCGACGGGGCAATCTTCGGAAGGGTCATGGTGTGCTCCTATCGACGGGCGGTCTGCATGCTGATGGTGGTGGTGCGGGCGAGTAATCGTTTACTCACCCTCCTTGGCTCTTAGGGTAATCGTTTACGCAACAAGAGGCAAGCCAATTTCGACAAATTGTGTAAACGATTACCCAATCGACCGGCGAATCAGCCATCCGCGAGCGCTGCAAATCAGTCACTTTGGGCCCCGTTTGCACCCTCTATCTGACTGATTTGCAGCGATCGGCGTTATGTCGCCCTAGCGAGCAGTCCGCGTCGACTCGCGGCGCACGAGCTTGACGGGCACGGTAGTCCGCTGTTCCTCGGGCGCCTGGCCGGCCATCATCTGGACGAGAAGCTCGGCCGCACGCCTTCCAAGCATGCCCGGCTCCTGGCGAACCGTCGTGATGGGCGGGCGCCCAAACCTGGCGATGGAGATGTCGTCGTGGCCCACGACGCACACGTCCCCCGGCACCGAGAGGCCATGCTCGCGCAGCGCCTCGAGGGCTCCCATCGCAAGCCAGTCCGCCTGGCAGAAGACGCCGTCGAACTCGCGGCCCTCCTCGATGAGCTCGCTCACGAGCGCATGCCCCCGCTCGAACGACGTCACGGCGCTGGATTTGACATTGCCTTCATCGAGCTCGACGCCGGCCCCCGCGAGCTCGTCGACGAACCCCCTCGTGCGCAGGCGCGTGATGGGCGAGTCGGCGCGTGCCTCGATGAGCGCGGGCCGGCGGCAGCCGCCCCGCAGCAGCTCGCGGGCGGCAAGGTGTCCACTGAGCTCGTTGTCCGAGGAGATGCAGGCAACCTTTCCTCCCCCGTCGTCGTCCACGAAGCGGTCCACGTAGACGGTGGGAACGTGGCGCTTGAGCGCGCTTCTCACGTCGTCGAGGCTGTTCACGGCGATGACGCCCGCCACGCTCTGGGCGGCGAGCAGCGACTGGCACTGGCGCTCGAGATCGAGCGAGGCGTTCGTGTTGTAGATGACGCAGGCGAAGTCGTGGGCAAACAGCTCGGTCTGCATCGCCAGGATCATGGACGAGAAGAACTCGTTGGCGATGTTTGGCACCACGACGCCCACCGAGGCGGTCCTGTGCTGCCGCAGGCCCTTGGCTAGCTGGTTGGGCTGGTAGTTGCACTTCTCGATGACCTCGCGCACGCGTCGCTCCGTCTCGGGCGAGAAACGCCCGTTCTGATTGATGACGCGCGAGACGGTGGCCACGGAAACGCCCGCCATCTGCGCAATGTCCTTGACGGTGACGCCGTCTTTGCCCATGGCTCTCCCAACGCTGCTCGCGAGCGCGCGGCGCTCAGCTGCGGTAACGGTTACTCATTGTACACGGGAGCGCATGCCCTACAGGTAGCCGAGAAACGCCTGGGCCGCGAGGCTCAGGTCTGCCGTGCGCCTGCGCACCAGGTACAGCTCGCGATGCGCCGGCGTGGCCAGGTGGCGGACGTCAAGCGTGAAGCCCGTGCGCTCGAGCGCAAGGCTCGGCAGCAGCGACACGCCAAGGCCCGCCTCGACCATGGCGAGGATAGCCGTGATGTTGCTCGTCTCGCAGTGGATGCAGGGGGCCCTGAGCTCGCGCTGGAGCAGGGGCGCGGTCTCCGTGTCGGCGATGAAGCGCTCGCCGAGAAGCGTCTCCACCGGGATGCTCGAGGAGTCGGGCGCAAAGTGGCCCCGGGGAGCCACGACCACAATCTCGTCCTTGTCGTAGACGGTGGAGATGTAGCCCTGCTCCTCAAGGCGATTGGGAATGAACGCCAGCTCAACGGTGCCGTTCAGCAGCAGGCGCTCCGCCTCTCCGTACGTGCACTCGCAAATGCTCACCTCGACGCCGGGATGCTCGGCCGAGAAGCGCCCGAGCGGCCCGGGCAGGTGCATGGCCACCACGCTCGACGGCGCCGCCATGCTCACGCAGCCGTCCTCCAGCGCGCTCATGCGCGAGACGTGACGGGCCAGCGCCGCGCTCGCCTCGCAGACGGCACGGGCGTCCGGAAGCAGCCGCTCGCCGTCACGCGTGAGGGCAAGCATGGGCCCATGGCGGTCGAACAGCCGCACGCCCCAGGACTGCTCCAGACTTGCCACCGAGCGACTGAGCGTCGACTGCGCCACGCCAAGCTCCTCGGCGGCACGAGACATGCTGCCCAGGCGAGCCGCGGCCTCGAACGCACGAACCTTCTGAACGCTGGATTCCATACCCCTCCACACCAGATTGCGGGCCCGGTCTGCCCGCACGTAATGGCGTCTGTACCCACAAAGAGGCTCCCCGCCGCAGACGATTCCGCGACGGGGAGCCACAGGGACGCGAGCGGACGTTCGCGTCCCCATGCGGCCAACGAGGCCGCTGTGGCATGCGGCGAAGGGGGTAGCCGCAGCCGACGGGCGCTACAGGGCGCCCTTGATGACCTTGTCGCCCTCCTTCATGATGACGTCCATGTTGTCGGGCGTGAGGTCATGGATGTTGCGGGCGACGTCGCCCTTGACCACGAGCAGGTCGGCGAGCTTGCCGGCCTCGAGCGAGCCGAACTCGTCCTCGTGGTGGACCATCTTGGCGCCGTTGAGCGTGGCGGCCTTGATCGTCTCGAGCACCGGGATGCCGGCCTTGTCCACGAAGTCATACATCTCGTCGATCGTGACGTAGCCATACGGCGTCACGAAGGAGAAGGAGTCGGAGCCGATGGTGAGCGTGACGCCCAGCTCGTTGGCGCGGCGCAGGTTGGCGTAGGTGCGCTGCAGCTCGCGCTCCACCACAGTGTTGCCGGGGAACTTGGCGTTGGCCTCGGACTCCTCGGGCGGGTAGGTGGCGTACCAGGTGGGGAGGAAGCCGATGGTGGGCGTGAAGAACGTGCCCTGCTCGGCCATGAGGTTCATGGTCTTGTCGTCGAGCTCGAAGCCGTGAATGAGCTGCTCGGCGCCAAAGCGCACGGAGTCATAGGCGGCGCTCACCGAGTTGTAGGAGTGGCTCCACAGCGGGATGCCCGTGAGCTTGCACTCCTCGGCCACGGCCTGAATCTCCTCGGTGCTCATGAGCTGCCTGCGGCCGGAGTCCCAGCGCCAGATGCCGCCGCCCGTGGCCCAGATCTTGATGGCGTCGGGATTCTCGCGCAGGCGCAGGCGCACGGCGTGGCGAAGCTCCCACGGGCCGTCCACCTGGTCGCCCCAGGGGTGGGAGTCCTTGCTGACCTGCAGCGGCAGCTTGTGGGAGTCGCCGTGGCCGGCGGTGCGGCAGAAGCCCAGGCCCGTGGCGTAGATGCGCGGGCCCTTCATGACGCCCATGTTCACGAGGTCACGGATGGCGATGCCGTTGCGGCCGATCTCGCACACGGTGGTGAGGCCGTGGGTGAGCGCGTCGTAGGACTGCTTGACGGCGCAGGCCTGCTTCTGGGCGGGCGTCTCGATGACCCAGTCGTTGTCGTCATCGGTGAGGTTGCCCGAGAAGTGCAGGTGCGTGTCGATGAGGCCGGGCATGACCGTCTTGCCCGTGCAGTCCTCGACGTCATAGCCGGCCGGCACCTCGGTGCGCGGGCCCGCGTAGACGATCTTCTTGTCGTCGACGAGGACGAGCGAATCGTCCACCGGCGCGGCGCCGGTACCATCGACGAGCCTGCCACCCACGAATGCGTACTTGCCCATGATGATTCCTCCAAACACGACGTTTCTACTTGCTACCTGCGATTTATTGCCTGCGTGCCGGAATGCGGCGCGCACGTTGCCTCATTGCTTTTCCGTGGCCGCCTTGTGCTTCGACCCAAACAGCGCCAGAATCGCGAAGCCCGCGACGAGCCAGCCGATCGTGATGGCCCACTCGATGCCCGACAGCGCCGCCGGCGAGAAGGGCACCACCATGAGCGCGATGATGGCCAGTCCCGCGACGATGGCGCAGCCGATGCCCACCTTGCCGCCGTTGACCTTGTAGGGGCGCGGCAGGTCGGGCTCGGTGCGGCGCAGCTTCCAGCACGCGAAGCCGGCCATGGTGCAGGCGAAGATGAAGCCGAGCGACGCCACGTTCGTGAGCGGCACGAGCATGTTGCGGCCCAGGAACGGGCCCACGAGCGTCAGCACGCTCATGACCACGATGGCCTTCTTGGGGACGCCGGACTTCGGGTCGATCTGGGCGAAGCTCTCCGGCAGCATCTCCTTGCGACCCATGGCGAGCATGAGACGGCTCGAGGCGCCAAAGAACGAGTTCATGGGACCCAGGGGACCAAGCGTGGCGATGATGAGCATCGCGACGTAGAAGAAGACGTTGATGCGCTCGAGCACGGCCAGCGCCGGCACGGAGCTGCGCACGAACTCATGCCAGTCCACGATGGTGCCAAAGCTGTAGATGCACACGAGGTAGAACACGCCCGACGCGAGAAGCGCGATGGCCGGGATGAGGCCGAACTTCTTCCAGTCGATGTTCTCGGAGGCCTCCTCGGCCTGCTGGGGAATCGTGTCGAAGCCGGCATAGAAGAACGGCGTCATGACGAGCACCGCCACGATGCCGCCCAGAAGGCTCGTGGCCTCGGTGGCGCTGCCGCCCGCCGCATCGGCGACCTGCGAGAACACCGGCATGGCGTTGTCAGGCGAGCCCGTCATGAAGCTGATGACCATGGCGAGCACCATGCCCGCGAGCAGCGCCTTGGTAAGGAAGCTCGACAGCTTTGCCGCCGCGCCCGCGCCGCGCAGGTTCAGGAAGATGACGAGCGCCGCAAACGCCAGGGCTATGACCGTGGGCCACAGGTAGACGTCTGCGCCCAGAATCGTGTAGAGCTTGACGCTGCGCAGCCACGCAAGGGCCGGGAACTCCGCGAAGCGGTCCGTGAGCAGCGTCGAGATGGCGATGGCCTCCCAGGGGCAAAGCGGGGCGTTACCCAAAAGGAGCATCCAGCCGGTGATGAAGCCCATCTTGCGGCCAAACGTGCGGTCCACGTACTCGATGATGCCGCCCGAGATGGGGATGGCCGCCGTAAGCTCGCCAAAGCACATGCCAATGGGCACGAGGAACAGCGCGCCGATCGCGAAGGCGATCATGGCGGGCACGGGGCCTCCGCCCAGCACCATCCAGTCGCCCACGAGCAGCACCCATCCGGTGCCGATGATTGCGCCAAAGCCGATGGTGAAGAAGTTGAACAGCGTGAGCTCCTTCTTCATGCCGCCGGCCTGCGCTGGGTTCCCTGCCATGCCGCTCTCCCTTCTGTCGCGCCTCTGCGCTTCCTGTTGCTGTCATTCTTCTCCGCGGCCCCTCCTGCGGCGAGCCAAGCGGCACCTCTTTGGCCGTGAGCGGCTGCGCCGGGGGCGAGAGTGGGCGCCGTTTGCCTCGTCAAACATCGAAGGAGCGAAAGCGTGACGGACCGGCTTTGCATAATCGCTGGTAGACGACGTGCAATAAGGCCGAGGGCTTGACCGGTCACAAATAAATGACGCTGCGTCGCTTGTATTGACATCACGCAACGCGGATAATCCCAACCATCGGCCGGCGCGCGGGGAATCGCGCCGGCGCCCGTACCTGCAAGGAGAGGAAGCCATGGAACCCTCAAAGGTCTACTTCTGCGACCTGCACACCCACATGGGAGACGGCCTGCCCAACAAGCTCAAGCGCCTCATCAAGAAGGCGGGCATCGACCAGATCGACTTCGAGAACAAGTTCGTCGCCATCAAGATGCACCTGGGCGAGCCGGGAAACCTCAGCTTCCTGCGCCCCAACTACGCCCGCGCCGTCGTTGACGTCGTTCGCGAGCTGGGCGGCAAGCCCTTCATCACCGACTGCAACACGCTCTACGTGGGCGGCCGCAAGAACGCGCTCGACCACCTCGACAGCGCCTACGCCAACGGCTTCAACCCGTTCCAGACCGGCTGCCACACGATCATCGCCGACGGCCTCAAGGGCCTCGACGAGGTTGAGGTGCCCGTCGAGGGTGGTGAGTACGTCAAGAACGCCAAGATCGGCCGTGCCCTCATGGACGCGGACATTGTCATCAGCCTCACGCACTTCAAGGGCCACGAGCAGGCCGGCTTTGGCGGCGCCATGAAGAACATCGGCATGGGCGGCGGGTCTCGCGCCGGCAAGATGGAGCAGCACGCGGCCGGCAAGCCCAGCGTCAACACGGACGCGTGTATCGGCTGCCGCCAGTGCGCCAAGATTTGTGCGCACGACGCCTTCTCGTTCGAGCAGACGCACGAGCACGAGTTTTCCAACGGCAAGGTGCGCGAGGTCAACGTGGCCTCCATCGACCATGACAGGTGCGTGGGCTGCGGCCGCTGCATCGCCGTGTGCAACCAGGACGCCATCAAGCCCGGCTACGACGCCGCCGTCGAGGTGCTCAACTACAAGATCGCCGAGTACACGAAGGCCATCGTCGACGGGCGCCCGAGCTTCCACATCTCGCTTGCCATCGACGTCTCGCCCAACTGCGACTGCCACGACGAGAACGACAAGCCCATCGTGGGCGACATCGGGTTCTTCGCCAGCTTTGACCCCGTCGCCCTCGACCAGGCGTGCATCGACGCCGTCATGGCCCAGCCCGCGCTTCCCGACACCGAGCTCACGCGCATGCAGGCCAAGCTCGAGGCTGCAGGCGAGCTCGACGACGCGCACGCCCACGACAAGTTCTACGTGACGCACCCCGACACCGACTGGAAGAGCTGCATCGACCACGCCGAGAAGATTGGCCTAGGCACGCACGAGTACGAGCTCATCAAGGTCAAGTAGAGCAGAAGGGTCGCGCCCGTACGTCGCGACCGACATTCCCGCCTCTCAGACAAGCACCCCGCGCTCGCCTCACAGGCGTCGCGGGGTGCTATCATTCCGACCAATTCGCTCGACCCAACCCCACAAAGCTCGGTGTTTGCCCATGAAGAAGGTACTGGCAGTTGCCTGGCCCATCATGTTGTCCTACATCCCGCTCGGCCTTGCCTGCGGCGTGCTCGCAAGCAAGTGCGGCATCAGCCCGCTCATGGGCTTTCTCATGAGCGTCACGCTCATCACGGGCAGCGGCCAGTTCATGATCTCCAACCTGTGGCTCGCGGGGCTTCCCGCGACGTCGATCGTGGCATCCGTGGCGGCGGTCTCGCTGCGTTTTGCGCTCTACTCGGCCTCGCTCGCGTCTCATCTCAAGAAGGCAAGCAAGCGCATGGCCCTCGCACTCTCCTACACGCTCATCGAGGAGCCCTATGCCGTCACGCTCGCCAAGCTCTCCGGGGGCGAGGAGAGCTGGACGTTCAAGCACGCCCTGGGGCTCAACATTGTCGCTATTCTGACCTGGGCGGTCTCGGTGTCGGCCGGCTGCGCCATAGGCTCGGCCATTGACATCCCCACCGCCCCCGCGAGCTTTGTCATGACCTCTCTGTTCATCTGCCTCCTGTGGGGCCAGCTCACGAGCCGCAACAACCTCATTGCCGCAGGCTGCGCCGTCGCAACCGTTGTGGTGCTCAAGCTTGCGGGGCTCTCGAGTGTGGCCGTACCCGCCGCGGCCGTCCTCGGCGTGGCGGCGGCATTCGTGACCGCGGGCCAAAGCGGAGCCCCCGCCCAGGAGCCAGACGCAATCGATGGCCTCTCCGCAGAGAGGGACGGTGATGCCGCATGAGCATGCAGGACTTTCTCGTCATCTGGGGCTGGACGTTCATCGTGATGCTCGCCTGCCGCATCATCCCCGTCTTCACGCTGCGTGGCCGGGCGCTGCCCCCGCGCGTCATCGAGGCTCTCAACTTCATTCCGCCCGCGGCATTCGCGGCACTCGTCGCCAACGACCTGTTCTCGCCCACGATGTTCTCGGCAGGGCTCTGGGCCGGGGCCTTCCCGCTCCTTGCCGCCACCATCGTGTTCGCCATCGCCTGGAAGACGAAGTCGCTCATGTGGTGCTGCGTCGGCGGCGTCGTGGCCTATCTCGCGCTTTCGCTCATCTAGGCCTCTGCGCTACCGCGAGCGGCGCCACAGCAGATACGAGTAGCCACAGCACGCCACGCCAGCGGCAACGGTAAGGGCCAGCGACGCAACCAGGCCAATGGCACCGAGGTCCATGACGCCTTCCGCAATGAACGCAAACCCGCAAACCATGAAGCATACCCCGCCAAAGCGCTGCGTGCGGCGCCAGTTCTCGGCGTCTTCCAGGGCCCAGGGCGTCTTGATGCCAAACGTGTAGTTCTGCCTCACACGCGGCAGGTAGTTGCCAAGCGCCAGAAGCATGACGCCAACGAGGACAGGGACTGCCAAGCCCACGGCGCGCTCGGAGGGAAGCCAGCCCAGCGCCGCGGCCTCCGTCGTCCACGTCATCGCGATCATGAGCAGCGTGAACAGGATGACAAACCCCTGATAGACCCTTCCGGACTTCGCATACGCCTCACCCTTGGGATCGATCCGCGGCACAAGCCAGAACAGGCCGAGAAACACCAGCGGCAGCGCGTCGAGCAAGAGGGCCATGCGCTTGTCGCTCCAACCGTTCACCTCACCCGATGCCCCAAAGTGGGTCGGAACGACCTCGGGCAGCGCGGGGAAGAGCGCAAGATGCGCAATGAGGCTCACGAGGCACAGTGCGGCGAGCACAGCCAGGCAACGCCTGCCAACGGGATTGCTATTCGCGTTCATCGTTCGTCCTCCCTGGGCGAGACAAACCCCATGAACCACCCGATGAGATCCTGCATGACGGTGGTGTTGAGGCTGTAGACGATGTTCTGGCCATGGCGCTCGTCGCTCACGAGGCCCGCGGAGCGAAGGGTGGCCAGATGGTGGCTGAGCGACGGCTTGCTGATGTCGAAGTGCTCGGCGAGCTCGCCGGCGGTCTTGTCCCCGTCACGGAGCAGCTCCAGGATGCGCCTGCGCGTGGGGTCACTCAGGGCCTTGAATCCCTCTCCTGCCAAACTTCCCTCCTCAACTCGATAGTTAGACGTTTATCTAACTATCGAAGCATTATATCTATGCGGACGGCGCCGTCAATCGGTTTCTCCGAAGGATATGGGGCACAGGCAAGCGAAGCCCGCGCGAGAAAGAAAAAGGCCATCGGCGCAATGCCGACGGCCTGACAGTTCATGGTCGGGTTGACTGGATTCGAACCAGCGACCCCCGCGTCCCGAACGCGGTGCTCTACCAAACTGAGCCACAACCCGATGCAGGAGTGTAGTTTACCAGACTTGTCCTCAAACGCAAACGGGAACTTCTATGAGTTCTCGCAAATGCCCGCGCCACCCGCGTGCGCCACCCAGGCACGCCAGCCGTGGGCGTCTCGAGCACATGCCGCAATCGCCTTGGCCGCCTCGTCGCTCTCGCACAGCGCAAACGAGCACGCGCCAGATCCCGTGACCTGCGAGGCCAGAACGCCCGGCTGCGCGGCAAGCCACTCGCTCGCGGCCATGACGTCTGCGCACAGCAGCTTCGCTGCGGGCGCGAGGTTGTTGTACAGTGCGGCAGCCATTGCGCCCACGTCGCCGCGCTCGAGCGCCGCGCACACGGAGGCGTAGCTCGCAGGCTCCTCGCCAGAGGCATCGAACTCGTCGTACGCCTCCTTGGTGGAGACGCCGTCGGCAGCGGGCATCACAAGTGCCACGGGAACGTCAAACTCGGGAAATATCCTCTCGAGCACGTCACCGGCACCAAGGTAGAGGCCCGGGCGGCAGTCGAGGAAGAAGGCCACGTCGGCACCCACGCACCGGGCCACGGAGACGACGCGCTCGTCGTCTGCGGACACGCCCCAGCGCTGCGCCAGCGCACGCAGGACGGCGCCGGCGTCTGCGGACGAGCCACCGAGCCCCGCCTTCTCGGGAATGCGGGCCACGACGTCGATGCGCACGTTTGGCTCCACGCCCAGCGCCTCGGCAAGCATCGTGGCGGCACGCCAGACGGTCGTCTTCTCGGGGGCAACCTCGAGCGCGGGCTCGTGGCAGACCACGAGCTCGGAGGCATCCTCCACCGTGATGGTGTCAAACAGGCTCACGGGCACCATGACCGAGTCGACCTGGTGGTAGCCGCGCTCGTCCCTGCCCCGGTGAATCCCCAGGTGCAGGTTGACCTTGCACGGCGTCTCTATGACCTGGCGGCCCGACATGCGCGGTCGCTACTCCTCGGTCTCGGCGGCGACGTAGTCGAACAGGCGCTCGCCCGTCTCGGCGTCGAACAGCTCGACCGTGCCCGTGAGGACGTCGACGTACTGGTAGGACTGGCGGGCCTTGCGGCCGCGGCGCTCGTCAACCTCGAGCTGGAACAGGGACGGGTAGGCCATAACGAGCGTGCCCGTACGCTCCACGATGCGGGAGCGGCCCATGTTGGCCTTGACCCTCAGGCGCTCGCCCTGCAGGCTCGTAAGCTTCTCGTGGATCTCGTCGACCCTGTTGACGGAAGGAACTTCGGTTTCCATGCCATGCTCTCTATCCCGCGGCACGCCAAGGCCAGCCGCGCCAGCCGGCACGGGGCAAAATCGGCAGACTACCGCACTTTGCATTCATACGAACAGCTATCGTACTGTGCAGAAATGAAGCCCTCAAGGCTCTCGAGAAAGGAACCGCAGAATGAACACGGAGCCTACCAGCGGCAACGCCGCGAGACCCGTCGCCAAGACGGGCACGCTCGACCTCGCGCGCGCCACGCGCGTCATGGACAACCTCGAGAAGCTCGGCATGCGGCAGGTCCTCATCGCCGACCCCATGTCCATCTGGTACCTCACGGGCTACTGGAACGTACCCTATGAGCGCTTCTACGGCCTCTATCTCGCACGCACGGACGATGCGGGCGCCATCGAGGCCACGATGTTTTGCAACCGGCTCTTCCCCGACGCCACCTCGACGGGTGCGCGCGTCGTCACCTTCGACGACACGGAGGACCCCATTCCCCTCGTTTCCGCGACCGCACGTCATGACGAGCCGCTCGGCGTCGACAAGGTGCTCGCCGCCCGCTGGCTGCTGCCCCTCATGGACGCGCACGTGGCCAGCGAGTTTCGCCTGGGCTCGCCAGCCGTGGACGACGCGCGCTCCATCAAGGACGCCCACGAGCTCGACCTCATGCGTGCCGCCTCGTCCGTGAACGACCAAGCCATGGCATGGCTGGGCGCCCAGCTGCGCGAGGGCGTCACGGAGCACGAGATCGCGGGCGGGCTTCTGGCCGAGTATCGCCGCCTCGGCGCCCAGGAGCACAGCTTCTCCCCCATCGTGAGCTTTGGCGCAAACGCCGCAGACCCGCACCACGAGCCCGACGGCACGCGCCTTTGCGCCGGCGACGTGGTGCTGTTCGACGTGGGCTGCAAGCGCAGCTCGTACTGCTCGGACATGACGCGCACGTTCTTCTTTGGCGGCGAGCCCAGCGAGCGCGACCGTGAGGTCTACGAGGCGGTGCGCCGCGCCAACGAGGCCGCGGAGGCCCTCGTGGCCCCCGGCGTCACGTTTGCAGAGATTGACCGCGCCGCGCGCAGCGTCATCGAGGAGGCCGGCTACGGCGAGTACTTCACGCACCGCCTGGGGCACCAGATCGGCCTCGAGGACCACGAGCCCGGCGACGTCTCCTCCACACACGACGAGCCGGTGCGTCCCGGCCAGTGCTTCTCCATCGAGCCGGGCATCTACCTGCCGGGCGAGATGGGCGTGCGCATCGAGGACCTCGTCATCGTCACGCAAGACGGCTGCGAGGTCATGAACGCCTATCCCAAGCAGCTCACCATCATCGACTAGCGCAGGCAGCGCGGGGTCGCACAACAAGAAGGGGGCGAGACGTCGCGTTCGTCTCGCCCCCTCTGGTGTCAATATGCTCGCACGGGCGCGCTATGCCCCAAGCACGTACTTCTCGATGGCCCAGGCGGCGCCGTCCTCGGAGCACGGGGGTGCCACGACGTCTGCGGCCTGCTTGACGTCGTCGGCCGCCTGGCCCATGGCGACGCCGATGCCGGCATGTACGAGCATGTGCACGTCGTTGCCGCCGTCTCCGATGGCCATGCACTCGGCCGGCGTGATGCCCAGGCGCTCGCAGAAGGCGTCGATGGCATCGCCCTTGCCGCGGCCGCGCTCCACCACGTCCATGAAGTCGGGGGACCAGCGGGCGCTCTCGAGGCCGGGAATGCCCTCGAGCAGCTCGGCGTCATACGAGGGGTCGCAGTCCACGACCATCTGGAGCACGGGGTTTGTGCCCACGACGGACCAATCGCGCACGCGGCCATCGCGACCGCCGCGCCGAGACTGGTAGCGGCCGGACTTCTCGAGCTCGGCTTCCGATCCGCAGAAGTAGATGTCATCCGGCTCGGTGAACGTCATGGCCAGGCCACGGCGCTCGCAGGCGCTGGCAAACGCATGGACGTCGCCCGGGTCCATCGGCGACATGTGGATGACCTCTCCGTCCGCCATGAAGCAGTACTCGCCGTTTGCGGTGGAGTAGCCGTCGAAGTCGAACATGGCGTCGACACCGATGCCATCCTTGTAGCGGCCCGTAACGATGAACAGCGAGACGCCGCGCTCGCGAGCGGCCTCGAGCGCCGCGAGCGTGCGCTCGTTCAAGCGCTTCTCGTTGAAGCGGACGAGCGTCCCGTCGATGTCAAGAAAGATGGCCTTGATTGCCACGTGTGCCCCCTCGCGAGAAAAAGGCCCGAGACGCGCAGACGCCCCGGGCCAGCAGGTCAGATGCGTGCCCTGATTCTAGTAGAGGCCCTCGCACTTGGAGAGCGCGGCGTCGTCGGCCACGACGAACACGTTGGGGTGCAGCTGCAGGATCGAGGCGGGGCAGGTGGGGACGATGGGGCCAAAGCACATGTCATAGACGGCCTGGGCCTTGTTCTCGCCGTTGGCGACCATGAGGATGCAGCGCGCGTTCATGATGGTCTGCGTGCCCATGGTGTAGGCCTGGCGCGGGACGTCCTCCTCCTTCTCGAACAGGCGGGAGTTGGCCTCGATGGTGCTCTCCGTGAGGTCGACGCAGTGCGTGCCCTTGGAGAACTCGGAGTCCGGCTCGTTGAAGCCGATGTGGCCGTTGCGGCCAATGCCCAAGAGCTGCAGGTCGCAGTAGCCGGCCTCGGCAACCATACGGTCATAGGCGGCGCAGGCGGCGTCCGCGTCGGCGTTGGCGCCATCGGGCACGTGGACGTTGGCCGGGTCGATGTTGACGTGGTTGAAGAGCTGGTCGTTCATGAAGTAGTGATAGCTCTGCGGGTCCTCGTGCGTGAGCCCGCGGTACTCGTCGAGGTTGTAGGTGCGGACCTCGGAGAAGTCCAGGGAACCGGACTCGTACTTCTTGATGAGGCCCTTGTAGGCGCCGACGGGCGTGGTGCCCGTGGCAAGGCCAAGCACGCAGTTGGGCTTGAGCTGGATCTGGGCGGCGAGGATGTCGGCGGCCTTGCGGCTCATGGCCTCATAGGTGTGGCAGTTGATGATTCTCATGGCGCGTCCCTTCTCTTGTGTGGCGAGGGCGCGTCTTGCGCCTCGCCATGCGGCCCGCGTCGGCCGCAACCAACGTGAGACGCGGCCACCAGGGCGAGGTCGCGCAGCTATGAGGATGTCTCACCGCGTCGGGGCCCCTGCCCGTCCACGGCGGCCTGAGACGATGTCCCAGACAAGTGCCATCATGCCGCGATTCGGCGGGCCGTTCAAGCTCGATTGGGCGAACGGCATGGGCCCAAAGGGGTCGGGGCCCTTTGGGCCAGGGCAGCGCAGGCATCCCAAAAGCGCCAGAGCGTTTGGGGCGCGAGCAGTGCCGCCAAAAGCACCTGCTACGAGAGCTGGCGCGCCAGGTCGGCAAGCGCGTAGCCGCGATGCGAGATGGCGTTCTTCTCGGCAGGCTCGAGCTCGGCCATCGTGCGACCGGGCGTCTCGGCGGGCCAGAACAGCGGGTCATAGCCAAAGCCGTTCTCGCCCTTGGGCTCGCGGCCGATCATGCCCTCGCAGTCTCCCTCGCCCGTGAGCACCGAGCCGTCCGGGTAGATGAGCACGACGCTCGAGTGGAAGCGGGCCGTGCGGTCCTCGTCGGCCACGCCCTCCATCTCGCGCATGAGCTTGGCGTTGTTGCGCGCGTCGTCCCCGTGGACGCCGGCCCAGCGGGCGCTCATGATGCCCGGCTCGCCAGACAGCGCGTCCACGACGAGGCCGGAGTCGTCGGCCACAGCGGGAAGGCCCGTCTGCTCGCAGGCGGCCTGTGCCTTGATGATGGCGTTCTCGGTGAACGAGTCGCCGTTCTCGACCGGCTCGGGGAAGTCACCGAGCTCGCCCAGGGCATAGAACGAGGTTCCCGGCATGACCGGGGCGAGAATGGCCTCGATCTCGGTGACCTTGTGGGCGTTGCCCGTGGCCACGACGACGGTGGTGGCGGGGTCGAGCGAGGCAATGTCGATGGTGGGCATGGGAGCTCCTTTGCTATGTCGAGAACGGCCAGGGCGGTGATATCTGGCCCCGGCGGCGTTGTCACCGCTAGGCGGAAAAGCCCGTGACCTCATCCTGCAGGGCGCACAGGCGCGCGATGGCGGGCTCTGCCATGTCGAGCAGGTCGTTCAGCTGGGCGCGCGTGAGCGTCGAGCGCTCGCCGGTGCCCTGGATCTCCACGAGGCCGCCATCGGCGGTACCCACGAGGTTGAGGTCGACGTCTGCGTGGCTGTCCTCGGGATAGTCGAGGTCGAGCAGGGGCACGCCGCCAACGATGCCGGCGGAGATGGCCGCGACCTGGCCCGTGAGCGGCAGACGGCGGATCTTGCCCTGCTCCACAAAGCTCATGAGCGCGTCGTGGAGAGCCACCCAGGCGCCCGTGATGCTTGCCGTGCGCGTGCCGCCATCGGCCTGGATGACGTCGCAGTCCACCGTGATGGTGAACTCGCCGAGGTGATCGAGGTCGCACACCGCGCGCAGGCTGCGGCCGATGAGGCGCTCAATCTCCATGGAGCGACCCTTGCGGCCCTTGTACTCGCGCTTCGTGCGCGAGGAGGTCGAGGCGGGAAGCATGGCGTACTCGGCCGTGACCCAGCCCTTCCTGCTGGCGCGGCGCCAGGCGGGAAGCGATTCCTCGATCGTGGCGGTGCACATGACGCGCGTGTCGCCAAACTCGGCGAGGCACGAGCCATGGGCGTTCTTCATCACGTCGCGCGTGAGCTTGACGGGACGCATCTCGTTGTTGGCGCGGCCCTCGGGGCGGCGCTCGTCTGGCGTGTACATAGCGGCCTTTCTTCTCGCAGGTGCTCTTGCGTGCCTGCCTACCTGTGGTTTTCTCTGTGCGAGGCGCCTTGCTAGTGGGCGGCCAGGGCCTCGAGGGTCTCGAGCTCGATGTGCTCGATGGAGTCGAGCGGGTGCCCAAAGATGAACTTGCCGGCAACGGCGAACGACGTGATGTCGTCAGACGTCGTGGCAAAGCGATACTTCGGCTCGCCGCCGGCACCGAGGTCTGCCGTGTCCGGACCGGCGAGCTCGCCTCGGCGCTCGAGAATCTCGGCCACCTCGCGCGCCGTCTCCTCCGCGGAGCTCACAGTGCGCACGCCCGGGCCAAGCGCGGCAGAGATCTCCCTCGCAAGCAGCGGGAAGTGCGTGCAGCCCAGGACGACGGTGTCTATCCCGTGACCCAGCAGCGGCGCCACGTTCTCGCGGGCGAGCTCGCGCACCTCGGCCGTGTCGAACACCTCTGGGTTCTCCATCCAGTCGTCATGCAGGTACGTCCCCGAGGCAAGCTCGCGCTCCACCAGGTCCACGAAGCTGCCAGCGGGCGCCTGCGTCACGTGGACGCCGGCGTCGAGGTTGTGAATGGCTCGCTCGTAGGCACCCGAGCTCACCGTGCCCTGCGTGGCGAGCACGCCAACGCGGCGGGAGCGCGTCGCCTGGATGGCGGCGCGGGCGCCCGGCTCGATGACGCCGATGACGGGCACGGAGAGCGTGCGCTGGATGACGTCGAGGCCCGCAGCCGTGGCCGTGTTGCATGCAATGACCACGAGCTTGACGTCGTGGCGCTCGAGCCAGTGGCCAACCTGGCGCACGAACAGGCGCACCTCGGCCTGCGGACGCGGGCCATAGGGGCAGCGCTTCGTGTCGCCCACGTAGTAGATGGACTCGTCGGGGAGCCTGGAGGCGATGGCGCGCGCAACGGTGAGACCACCCAGGCCGGAGTCAAAGATGCCGATGGGCTTGCTCAGAGACATGCGACCTCCCCAGTGTCGCGGCGGGGCCTGGGACCCCGCGATATGAAAGGGGCCGAGGAAAGCGAGAAGCACCCCTCGACCCATGGACTCGTTGGTGGGCGATGAGGGATTCGAACCCCCGACCTTGTGCGTGTAAAGCACCTGCGCTAGCCACTGCGCCAATCGCCCGTAAGCACCGGAAGTTTAGCACAGGGCGCCGCGTGGCCGCTTCGGGCGACGATGACAGTTTGACCTCGTCCCCAAGTGTCACCCTATACTGGTAGGCGACGAAGACATGCGCTCAACACACTCAACATAAGGAGAGACGCACCATGCCCTGTGCTCCCACCACCCTGCTCGGGCTCTGCTCACTTCTCGACGGTCTGGGAATCCTGGTACGCGGCGTGCCCGCCGGCGATGACGCCCCCGTGACGGGCGCTGCCTGCGACTCGCGCTGCGTGCGGCCAGGCAACGTCTTCTTCTGCAAGGGAAGGGCGTTCAAGCCCGCCTACCTCAGCTCGGCGCTCGAGGCAGGAGCCGTGGCCTACGTCTGCGACGAGCAGCATGCTCCCGAGCTCGCCGAGGCCGCGCCCCAGACGCCCGTCATCGTCGTCTCCGACATGCGCATCGCCATGGCACGCGTCTCGGCTGCCGCGTTCGGCAGGCCCGACCTCGACGTGCCCCAGGTTGGCATCACCGGCACGAAGGGCAAGTCCACGACGGCCTACATGCTGCGCTCCATCGTCGATGCGGCGAGCGGTGCCCGCAGCTGCGGCATCATCGGCTCGATCGACACGTACGACGGGGCCGAGGACATCGAGTCCACCAACACCACGCCCGAGGCGCCCGACCTGTGGCGCCACCTTGCCAACGCGCGAGACGCCCAGCTGGCCGCCATGGTCATGGAGGTCTCGAGCCAGGCGCTCAAGTACGACCGCACGCTGGGGGTAGAGCTCGACGTCGCGGCGTTCTTGAACATCGGCTCCGACCACATCTCGCCCGTTGAGCACCCCACGTTCGAGGACTACTTCGCAAGCAAGCTGCGTATCTTCTCGCAGTGCCGCCGCGCCGTCGTGAACCTGGGCACGAGCAACGTGGAGCGTGTGCTCGACGCGGCTCACAGCGGCGGCGAGGCAAGCGAGCCCCCCGAGCTCGTGTGCGTCTCCGCCGCCGGTCCCGACGCCATCGAGTGCGGCAGCTGCGACATGGTCTTCCCCGACATCTGGGCCACGGACGTCGAGCCCCGCGGGGCGTCGCTCGCGTTTGTCGCCCACGGCACCACCGCAGGGGGACACCCCACGAACGACCCGGCCGAAAAGGCCTGGGAGCTGCCCGTGGTCATCAACTTCCCGGGCCTGTTCAACGTCGAGAACGCACTCGTGGCCATCGCGTGCGCCGAGCTTCTCGGCATCGATCACGAGGCCATCGCTAAGGGCCTTGCGGCCTGCCGCGTGCCGGGGCGCATGGAGCTCATCGGTAGCCCCGACGCGCAGGTGCTCTGCGTGGTCGACTACGCCCACAACACCCTCTCCTACCAGAGCTTCTTTGCCTCCATGGCCAAGGAGTTCCCCGGCAGGCGCATCGTGGCACTCATCGGCGCCCCGGGCGGCAAGGCCTACGAGCGGCGCGTCGAGCTGCCGCGCGAGGCCGCCCGCTGGGCCAGTCACATCGTCGTGACCGAGGAGGACCCGGCGCACGACTCCAACGAGGACATCTGCCGCGAGATGGACGCCAACGTGCCCGAGGGCGCCGCGCTCGCGGACGGCACGTCCGTGACGCACGAGTACGTGCTCGACCGCCAGCAGGCCGTCGCCCGCTGCCTGGACGTGGCGCTCTCCTACGGCGAGCCCGCCCTCGTGTGCCTTCTGGGCAAGGGTGACGAGACCCTCATCCATCGCGGAGACGAGTTCCAGCCCATGGTTCCGGACGGGGACGCGTTCCGTCACGCCGCCGCCGAGCGCGGCATCGACCTGTAGGGAGCACTCATGAGCCACGTCACTTTCCCCGAGAAGCCCACCGGCGAGCTCGCCGAGCGCCTGCGCAAGGTTCGCTACGTCATCACCGACGCCGACGGCACGATGTTCACGGGCGCAAAGGCTACGGTCAACACGGCCGGAGAGCCCTGCGCAGAGCTCGTGGAGACCCTCGTGGAGCTCACGCGCGCCGGCGTCTCGGTGATTCCCTGCACGGGCCGCAATCGCGCCATGATCATGGAGGACGCCCGCGTGCTGGGATTTCCCGGCTGGATCGCCGAGATGGGCGGCGTGCTGTGCACCAAGCAGGCGAGCCAGCCCGAGTGGCACTACTTCTGCGGACGCATGCCCTATGACGAGGGCTGCGGAAAGACCCCGCATGACGTCATCTGGGAGACCGGCGTCATAGACGAGATGCTCGAGCGCTGGCCCGGGCATCTCGAGACCTACCACGACAACGGCATCGGGTTCGAGTATCGCGAGGTCACGGTGGCCATGCGCGGCGACGCCCCCGAGGACGAGATGCAGGACATGCTCGACCACTGCGGGCTTCCGCTGTACCTGTCCGACAACGGCATGGTCGACCACATCTCCGGCGACAGCACCCTTGCGTGCGACCGCTCGCATCCCCAGGGCATCCACACCTACCACGTGACGCCCGCCGGCGTGAGCAAGGGCACGGGCATCGTGCGCTATGTGGAGCTCGCCGGCCTTGACCCCGAAGAGGTCCTTGGCGCCGGCGACTCCCCCGCAGACTGCGTGATCGCAGATGCCGTGGGCACGTTCCTGTTCATGTGCAACGGACTTGGCCACGACCGAGCCGAGGAGGAGCTCGCCGCCCGCGACAACATCCTCGTCTCCACCAAGCGCGCCACCGACGGCTGGGTCTCCGCCATGCGCGGCCTCCTCGCCGCCAAGGAGTAGGCAGACGGCCCCGAGCGCCCACCCTCCTCGCCAATTACGCTGAGAGCTGCAAATCGGTCACTTAAGGAGCATTTATCCCCCTCTAAGTGTCCGATTTGCAGCTCTCGTGCTTTTCCCTTCCGGTAAAGCACCCAGCCGCACACGCAAGGAGGCCCGGCTCCGGCGTCGCTAAGCAAACAATCCGCAGCGCGCTCCTTGCGCGAGGACGTTTGCGTGCGGTGCCGGGCCGGGCCTCCAGTCAGGTCGCTATGAGGCGAGCTTAGAAGTCGATGTCCGTGTCGTAGTAGCAGGCCTTGAGGATCTTCTCGAAGTCGGCGGCCTTCGTCTCACGCGGGTTCTCGGGCGTGCAGGCGTCCTGCTCGGCGTTCGCGGCGATCTCGGGGAGCTTCGCGAGGAACTCCTCCTCGGAGACCATCTGCGGGTTCTCAGCGTCGACCTTCACGCCGCCATTCGCGTAGTCCTTGATGGACTGCGGGATGTTGAGCTGGTCGTTGAGGTCGCGGATCTTCTGGACGAGCGCGGCGATGAGCTCCTCGTTCGTCTCGCCGGGAAGGTGCAGGACCTCCTTGGCGACGTAGGCGTAGCGCTCGGCGGCACGCGGGTCCTTGGAGTTCCACTGGATGACCTTGCCGAGGTACATGGCGTTGGCGGCACCGTGGATGATGTGGCCGTTCTCGAAGGCAGCACCGGTCTTGTGGGCCATGGAGTGCACGATGCCGAGAAGGCCAGAGGAGAAGGCGATGCCGGCGATGCACTGGGCCTCGTGCATGTGCTGACGGGCCTCCTTGTCGCCCTCATAGGACTTCGGGAGCCACTCGACGATCTCACGGATGCCGTGCAGGGCGTTGGCGTCGGTAAACATGGACGCAAACGTGGAGACGTAGGCCTCCATGCAGTGCGTCAGGGCATCCATGCCGGTGTGGGCGCAGAGCTTGGCGGGCATGGAGTAGGTGAGCTCGGGGTCGACGATGGCGACGTCCGGCGTGATGTTGAAGTCGGCGAGCGGGTACTTGATGCCCTTGGCGTAGTCCGTGATGACGGAGAACGCGGTGACCTCGGTAGCGGTGCCGGAGGTCGAGGAGATGGCGCAGAAGTGAGCCTTCTGGCGCAGCTCGGGGAAGGAGAACGGCTGGATGATGTTCTCGAAGGACTCATCGGGGTACTCGTAGAAGACCCACATGGCCTTGGCGGCGTCGATCGGGGAGCCACCGCCGAGGGCGATGATCCAGTCCGGCTCGAACTCGCGCATGGCCTCGGCGCCCTTCATGACCGTCTCGATGGACGGGTCGGACTCGACGCCCTCGAACAGCTTGACCTCAAAGCCGGCGTCCTCGAGGTCCTTCTGGATGTCCTGAAGGAAGCCGCCACGGCGCATCGAGCCGCCGCCGGAGACGATGATAGCCTTGCTGCCCTTGAGGTTCTTGACCTCGTGGCGGGCACCCTCGCCGAAGTACAGGTCACGCGGATTGGTAAAACGACCCATGTTGTTTCCTCCAATTCATGGTTCCGGCCACCCCTGTGGCCGGCGTCCGACGGCTCAGGGCCGCCGACTCTCCCCGGTTTGGGACCTCGCAAGCGCGAGGCCACGTTCAGGACCGGCCTCTGGAGCCCCTCCATTGAACCCGTCCTGGGACCACGAGCGTCAAAGCCCCTGCTCGCGGATATCCAAAGTGAATTGTATCCGGCACATTTCTTGCGCAGTCATACCTTTCTGCGACCGTTGCAAATCCAACCGCCTACAGAATTCCAGCGCTCGCCGATTTACAAGGGTGGTTGACCTCGTTCAACTAGACATCTCTCTGAATGCCTGATAGCGAGAAGCGACGACGCCATGGGGACGTCGTCGCCTCTCTAAGCAGCTGTTTGTTGGTTTCTGGTACGAGGCACAGGGCGTGCTCGCTACAGGTCCGCCGCCTTGATGGCCGCAACCGCACGGCGCAGCCCCTCCGGAGGCAGCACGAGCGCCATGCGCACGAAGCCCTCGCCCGCAGGTCCAAAGCTCGCGCCCGGGGTCACGATGACGCCGGCCTTCTCCATGAGCTCGGAGCAGAACGCCACGGAGTCCATGCGGCCATGCGGCAGGCGCGCCCACACGAACATGGAGCCATGTGCGTTCGGGCGCTCCCAGCCAATCTCCTCCAGGCCGTCACACAGGGCGTCGCGGCGCTCCTGGTAGCGGCGCTCCTGCTCGCGAACCGAGTCGCGAGGGCCGGTGAGCGCGGCGATGGCGGCGTGCTGGATGGGCAGGAACATGCCGTAGTCGCTCTGGGAGCGGATCTTGCGCACGGCGGCGACGACGTCCGGACGGCCCACGAGGAAGCTCACGCGCGCGCCCGTGACGTCAAAGGACTTCGACAGGCTGAAGAACTCGACGCCCACCTCGGAGGCGCCGAGGTTCTCGAAGAAGCTGTGGCCCTCGACGCCGTCGTAGATGATGTCGCTGTAGGCATTGTCATGGACGATGAGCACGTCGTGCGCACGTGCGAACTCGATGATCTGCGCGTAGACCTCAGGCGTTCCCACGGAACCCACGGGGTTGGCCGGCAGCGAGACGATCATGTACTTGGCGCGGTCGGCCACGTCATCGGGAATCTCGACGACGTTGGGCAGGAAGTTGTTCTCGGCATTGAGCGGGTAGAAGGCGAGCTCGGCGCCGGCGATGAGGGCAGAGGCGCGGAACAGCGGATAGCAGGGGTCGGGCACGAGCACGAGGTCGCCCTCGTCGACGAGCGCCGAGGACAGGCGCCCCATGCCCTCCTGCGTGCCGTTGCAGCTCATGATCATGTCGGGAGTGAGACCGGTGACGCCAAAGCGATCGGCGTAGTAGTCGATGACGGCCTGGGTGAGCTCCGGGAGGTCGTGAAGGGCGTACTTCCAGTTGTTGGAGTCCTTCGCGGCCTCGATGAGCGCGTCCTTCACGTGCGCGGGCGGCTCAAAGTCGGGCGTGCCCACGGACAGGTCGATGACCTCGCGACCGGCGGCCTCCAGCTCGATGCGTCGGGCGTTGAGCGAGGCAAACACCTCGTCGCCAAATCGGTCGAGACGCCTTGAGAACTGCATGGTGGAACCTCCGTCGTTGCATGGGCGTGCCAGGCGGCGCGCATACGTACGAGCAGTGATTGTACGCCGCAGGCAGCCGCGGCGCGGGCGGTGCGCCAAGCCCAGGCGCGCGAGCAGAGCCTCGCAGTCGGCGCGGACGTCGCACCTAGCTCAAATTCGCGAGCAGGGCCTCACAGCCGGCACGGACGTCGCGGTAGGTGTCATCGAAGTTGCCCGTCCACCAGGGGTCGGCGACATCGCGGACGGAGCCGTCGTGCAAGTGGGCGCGCGGGCGAAAGTCCGAGTCCTCAGGGATGTAGGAGAGCAGTTTCACGCACTTGTATGCGGGGTCTCCCGAGAAGATGCGGCTGAGCGACCACTCGTTGTCCTCGTCCATGTAGACGATTAGGTCCCAGTCGCCGTACTCGGACGCTCGAACGCGGCGGGCACGATGCTTGAGCACGGGGACACCAACGGAGCGCAGCTTGTTGACGGTGCCGTGATGTGGTGGGTTGCCATGCTCCTCATCGCTCGTGCCCGCCGAGTCGATGACGAACTCATCGGCGCGGCCCGCGCGATTCACGAGGTCCTGCATAACGAACTGCGCCATGGTCGAGCGGCAGATGTTACCGAGGCAGACGAACAGGATGCGATGCATGGGCCTCCTTGGGGCGCGGCGGGAACGGACGCTGACAGATTACGCCCAACGCGCACGGTCATCAGCCTTTCGGCTGGAATCAATGCGCGTTGGGCGTACTTTGTTGGGCGCATGTAGCTCATTGGCAAGTCTGGCCAACATGCCTCTACTCGATGCGGGCACTCATCCAATAGCCTCCATCCGCATACTCGGCGGCATAGGTGATTCCATTTTTAAAGACGACTTCGATACTGCATGGCCACAGTAGGCTAGATGAATGGGAGGACATCCGTCACAGTCACCACGACCGCTCAGCACTCGTCGCAACAGCGAACCAGTCCGAGAAAAGGCGGATGCCCTCCCAGTCGCTGGTTCGTCTATGCGCTTGAGCGCCCTGGATTCAGGGGCGGTTGTGGTTACTCGATACTAGCATGCACGGGAAACTGCGATATACGCCAAGAAACCCTCGTCTTTAAACAATCGAAAAAAGAAGCCGAGCCAGGACAATCGAATTGTCCCGACCCGGCTGGAACGCGGCCAAAAGCGCTCTCGCCCTTTTGGGCGCGCGGTTGCGGTGGTGTCATTGTAGCAAGAGAACACCCTCACTACGTTAAACGCACCTAATTATCAGGCATTAAGCCGAAAATAAGGTGCGTTTGGCACAATCAACAGCCGAGCTCGGCGCAGAGGGCGGGGCGGGGCCCTTCGATGCCCCTACCCCTCCTCGATGCGCAGAGTGGAGCCGGAACGGCCGCGCTCGACGACAATCTTGTGATCGATGCTTGCGCGCAGCTCGTCAACGTGGCTGATGATGCCCACGAGCTTGTTGCTGTTCTCGGCACCCGTGAGCACGCGCACCGTGAGCGCCAGCGACTCCTGGTCGAGCGAGCCAAAGCCCTCGTCCACGAACATCGTGTCAAGCTCGATGCCGCCGGCATGCGCCTGCACCACGTCTGACAGGCCCAACGCCAGCGCGAGCGACGCCTTGAACGACTCGCCGCCCGAAAGCGACGACGCGTCGCGGGGCTTGCCTGTAAACGAGTCGAGAACATCGAGGTCGAGTCCCGTCTGCGCAGCACCGCCGCCGCTCCGCATGCCCTTGTGGCGCACGAGCTCGTAGCGGCCCTCCGTCATCGAGACGAGCCGCCTGTTGGCCGCCGCAAGCACGCGATCGAACCAGCGAGCCTGCAGATAGGTCTCGAAGCTCAGACGCTGCTTGCCCGAGAGGCGACCGGACGCCGTGCGCGACAGCGCATCCATCTCGGCATACCGAGCCGCAACGTCCTGGCTGCTCTCGCCAAGGGAGCGCAGCTGCTCGGCCAGCCGCCCGTTGGAGCTCACGCGCGACGAGACGACCGTACACTCCTCATCGACCGACGCGCGAGCGTCACGTGCGGCAGCGAGGTCTTCGGAGGTGCGATTAGCATCGATCTCGCCGTCCTCGCTCAGCTGGGTGATGCGTTCCCTCGTTGCGGTGACGCGTCCCTCGAGCTGCTTGGCGGTAGCCTGCGCTTCGCGGAGCGCCCCGTTCGCGTGCTCGCGGGCCTCGTCAATGGCAGAAATCTGACGCTCGATGGCATCCATCTGCCCCTTTGCGGCAGTTGCGCTCTCATATGTGAGCGAGCCCTTGATCGTCCTGAGCGTGGCAGTCGCGTCCGCAAGCTCGGCCTCTGCGCGGGAGACGGCAGACGCGGCCTCATCGCACTCGTGCTCGAGTGCGGGGAGCTGCTGCCTCAGCCCCTCGACGCGGCTCGTCGCGCGAGAAAGCTCGTCCGCGCGGGCGCGGGCCCCCTCGGTTGCCTCATGCGCGTCATCGAGCTCGCGACGCCGGTTCCTCACGTCATTCTCTGCCGCCTCGTCATCCAGCTGGCCAAGGGACGAGGCAAGCTCGGCACACGACGCCTCAAGCGCAACGACCTGCCTCTGCAGACTATCGGCCGCCTCGCGAGCCTCGTCGATCGCCTTCGCGGCGGAGGCGCTCCTCCTCTCAAGCGCGGCAAGCTCCGCATCGAGCGTGTCGTGCTCCCCCACGCGCTTCTTGGCAGCATCGACCGAGGCGGCAGCGTCCTCAAGCTGACCGGCGAGGTCCTTACCCTTGGCGGTGAGCTCCTCGGCCGTGCCGACGCGCTCCTCGGCAGCGGAAAGCTCGGATGCCGAACGCTCTGCCCTCTCGCGAGCGGCCGCGACCGCCGCAGAGGCCTTGCCAGCCTCGTCCGACGCCGTCTGGAACGCCGCGGCGGCAGCATCGACCTCGTCTTGCGTTGGGACGACGCCCTCACAGACGGCGGCATGGGGATGATGCGTGGAGCCGCATACCGGACAGGGGACGCCCTCCACGAGCCCTTGCGCGAGAATCCCCGCCTGGCCACCGAGAAACGTCCGCTGCTTGGACGCATGCTCGGAGCGGGCCGCCTCGAGCGCCTCGCTCTTCTCGAGGTAGATGCCCTGGGTACGGGAGAGCTCAGCGGCATCCTTGTCTGCCGTGGCCTTCCTGTCCCTCACCTCTCTATAGGACTCGCGGGTCTGCCCCACTAGGCGCTCCAGCTCGGAGTGGGCAGACTTGGCACGCTCCAGCTCGGCGTCGGAACCGCGCAGGGAGACCTCCCGCTCGCGAAGGTCGGCGGCCTGGGCCTCGAGCTTCCCCGCCGCATTCGTGGCCTCGCCAAGATCGTCCTGCGCCTTCTTGGCCTGGACACGAAGCTCGGCGAGCTCCCTCTCCTTGCCTCGCAGGCCGCGAAGCGCCTCGAGCGCAGACGTTGCGTCCGCAAGCAGACGCGAGGCCTGCTGCTCGGCAGCCTCCGCCCGAGCGAGGGCCGCAGGTGCGTCCGCGAGCTGGGAGGCCTTCCCCTGGGCATCCGAAAGCGCCTCGTTTGCCTCACCGAGCTTGGAGCCGGCCTTGGCCTTGCGATCCCTTGCCGTATCGAGGGCGCGCTTGGCATTCTCCTCGGCCTGCGACGCGGCATCGAGCCCAGAGAGTTGCTCGAGCTCGCGGGCTATCACGGCAGCCTCACCCGCAAGGCACTGGCGCTCGTCCGCACGCGCCTCCTGGGCAGAAAACGCCTCCTTTGCCCTGGCAACCGCATCGTTCGCGCCCACCAGCTCGCGCTCGGCCTCGCCAAGCGTCTGCCTCTGCTCGGCAAGCTGACGGACACGGTCGGAGAGCGCGGAGAGGCGCTCCACCTCAGCCGCGGCCTTGGCCCGCGCCTCCTCGAGACGCCCAAGCTCGGCGTCATCGTCCTTGCGCTGCTCCGAAAGGAGCGAAAGGGCCTCGTCCGCATCCGGTGCCTCGGAGTCCACAAGCGCGGCGAGGCGCGCCTCGCGCTGCTCGCCGGTCACCGCAATCGAGGGGACAAGGGCAAGCAGGCGCTCGCGCACCGCCTTGCTCCTCTCCTCGAGCTCGCGGCTCCTCGTGGCAAGCGCGTTCTGGAAGCCCAGATAGGGGGCCGTGCCAAACAGCTTGCGCATGATGGCGGCGCGCTCCTTCGTGTCCGCCTGGAGCAGACGGCGGAAGTCTCCCTGGGCAATCATGACGATCTGGGAGAACTGGTTGCGATCGATGCCGAGAAGCTCCTCGATGGCCTTGTCGACACCGCGCGTGCCCGTGACGGGCGGCTCGCCCTCGTGGGTGAGCGTGGCGTCCGCGAGCTGCGTCGTTGTGCCATCGCCACGCTTCTTGGGACGCTCGTACTCGGGGTTGCGCCGCACGACGTAGCGCTCGCCCCGGCGCTCGAACGCAAGCTCCACGAACGTCTCAACGTCGGGTCTGGCAAAGTCGCTGCGCAGGCTGCGTGCCGAACGGTCCGCGCCGCTCGCATAGCCGAACAGCGCAAACGAGATGGCGTCGAAGATGGTGGTCTTGCCGGCTCCCGTGTCTCCGCAGATGAGGTAGAGGCCCTCCTCGCCGAGCTTCTCGAAGTCGACGGAGACCTCCGCGGCATAGGGGCCGAAGGCACTGACGGTTAGCTTCACTGGCCTCATCTAGAGCACCTCGATTCGTTCGAGCTCTTCTTTGACAACCGCGAGCTGCGTCTCCGTGAGCTCGCTCCCGTTCTGTTGCTCGTAGAAGTCGCAGAACAGCTCGAGCGGGCTCGCCGAGTCCTCGGCGGGCGCCGCATCCTCGGAGATGCCCGCGGCACGCGTGCGCGCGTTGTCATACTCGAGGCTCATGACGTTGGGATAGACGTTGCGCAGGCGCGCCATGGCGTCCACCTCGGGGTTCTCGTCCGTGAGCACCGCATAGAGGTAGTCCTCGCGGCTCGTCTCCGGCGCGTCGGCAACCTCTGGCGAGATGAGCCGCTCAAGCGGCCCGCGGACGCGGCGCAGGTCATGGAGCGGCTCGAGCGCCACCTGCTCGATTGCCGGCTCGGCGCCCGCCTCCCCCAGCTCCACGAGCGTGGCAGACTTCTGCCCACGCCACTCGGACAGCGAGTACTTGAGGATGGACCCCGCATAGCGTACGGCGCCACGTCCCACGCGCTGGGGACCGTGGATGTGACCCAGGGCCACGTAGTCGAATGCGTCAAAGACGCTCACGTCCACGTTGTCCATGCCGCCCACGGACAGCTCGGAGTCGCAGCGCTCCGGCGACACGCCACCGGCCGTCACGAACTGGTGCGCCACGGCGACGTTGCGGACTGCACGGCCCTCATCGTCAACGCGCCGCAGCTCACAGGCACCGATTGCCATGCGCAGGGCGTCCGTGTAGTTTGCGATCTTCTCGTCTGGGAAAAAGTGGCGAACGGTCGAGATGTGCAGGTAGGGAATGGGCCACACGTCAACCTCGCCGAGCCCGTCTGCGAGGCGCACCGGCTCAATGCGCCCCGCGTACACGGGCGCCACGTGAATCCCCTGGCTCGCAAGCAGACCAGACGCATACGCCACGCGCTCCGCGGAGTCATGGTTGCCCGGAATGATCACGGTCTGCGCGCCCGTTGCCGCCAGCCGTTGGACGAACCAGTCCACAAGCGCCACGGCCTCTGCGCTGGGAGACGACTTGTCATACAGGTCCCCGGCAACGAGCACGACATCTACCCCGCGCCTCCCCACCAAATCGATCACCTGCGACAGCACGTGTCGCTGGTCATCGAGCATGGAGAACTCGCACACGCGCTTGCCTATGTGCAGGTCCGAGATGTGCAGAAGCCTCATGGCGCCTCCCGTTTGCCGCCGGCCGTCTCTCTGAGAAGATTCTAGGGGCTTATCCTGACAATAAGTCCACGCCCGAGCTCGCCTTCTGCGAGAGCTACGAGTAGCGTTCACGCTCGCTGATACGCCCCTCATTACCTCGTCATACGTAGCACGCACCACATAAAAGTTGCAATACCACTTTTATGTGGTGGAACGGCCAGGTGCGGCCGCACATATTGGGGGCATGACGACTTACGAGCCATATGCCACCCAATGCGCCTTTGCGCGAGCCCTGTCGCTGCGCCTGCGCGGCCTTCGCCAGGACAGCGGGCTCACGCAGGAGGAGGTTGCCGAGCGGGCCGGCATGGCCTCGAACACCTACCAGAGGTACGAGCGCGGCATCTCCAAGAAGGGCAAACCCGCCAACCCAACGCTCTCCTCGCTCATTTCGATTGCCTACGTCTTCGATGTGGACGTGAGGGAGCTGCTCGTTGTCGAGTACGATAGCTCCGAGAGAAACGCGGCGGAGCCATCCCCTGCCAAGCACGAGGAGGAGCTCCCGCCCACGCGCCCCTAGCGACGCGAAACCCCAGGGAGACCCATGTACGGACTTCAGGCCGAGGCACACTTTGACGGCGCCCACTTCCTCACGGACTACTACGGCAAGTGCGAGAACCTCCACGGCCACCGCTGGCGCGTCGTTGCCACGATCGAGGTCGAGCAGCTCCAGGGAGCGCAGGGTGGCGCGGGCGAGCTGCGCGAGGACGGGTCGCGCACGGCAGACGGCACCATGCGCGACATGGTCGTGGACTTTGGCGTGTTCAAGCGCACCGTCGCCGAGGTGGCCGACCAGCTTGACCACACGTTTCTCGTCGAGGAGGGCTCCCTCAAGCCCACCACGATGGCCGCACTCGAGGGCGAGGGCTTCTCGCTCACCGTCCTGCCGTTCCGCACGACAGCCGAGAACCTCGCGCGCTGGTTCTTTGACCGCCTGGCCGAGAAGGGCCTGCCCGTCTCGCAGGTAGAGGTGGACGAGACCCCCAACAACCGCGCCTTCTACGCGCGAGACGGCCACGTGGGCAGGTAACGTTACATCGCATATGCGTTTGCGTTACAATTTGCCCAACATGAGGGGAGTTGGCATGGAAAAGACCGCGACACTCAATCTACGCGTTAGCCCAGCGGACAAACAGGGAGCGGAGAGGGTGCTCGAGCAGCTCGGCATCCCCATGTCCACCGCCATCACCATGTACCTGCGTCAGATCATCCTCACGGGAGGCATCCCCTTTGCGGCAAAGCTGCCAGAGGCCCCAGACGCCATCAACGCAGACCGGATGAGCGACGCGGAGCTCGCCTCGTTCCTCGAGGGCCACCTCAAGAGTGCCAAAAACTCCGGCACATCCGTTGGCTCCGCACGAGCCGCACTCCTCGCATGAGCGCAGAGGATGAGCCCAAGCGCTTTGAGGTCCTCATCGGCGATGGCAAAACCGTACGAGTCGCCGCCGTGATCTATGGTGCGCGCGACCTAGGCAACCTCATCGCAAAAATCACTGCCTAGGACCGGGCGCCCCACCTTCCTCGAACACCTCGTGCCGCCTTTGTGGACGCGCAAGGGGCCTTGCATATTGTCCGGAATCCGTTGCATGATGTGATGCGTGATGTACGAACACGTGTTTGCAGACGGAGGCGAGGACCATGCAGGGAGCGGCGCAGCCAAGCGACCCCACAGACACGGGGCGCATCTACCTGTGCATTGACCTCAAGAGCTTCTACGCCTCCGTCGAGTGCATAGACCACGGGCTTGACCCGTTCGAGACGGACCTCGTGGTGGCAGACACAAGCCGCGGGCCCGGCACCATCTGCCTGGCCCTCTCCCCCGCCATCAAGGCAAAGGGCCTCTCGGGCAGGCCGCGCCTGTTCCAGATCCCCAACGGCATCCACTACCGCGCCATACGCCCCCACATGAAGCGCTACATGGAGGTCTCCGCGCAGATCTACAGCATCTACCTGCGCTTCATTGCAAGGGAAGACATCCACGTCTACTCGATTGACGAGTGCTTCATCGACGCCACCCCCTACCTTTCGCTCTATGACACAGACGGCGTGGGACTCGCGCGCATGCTCATGGACGCAGTGCGCACAGAGACGGGAATCTGCGCCACGGCCGGGGTGGGCACGAACCTGTTCCTCGCCAAGGTTGCCCTCGACATCCAGGCAAAGCACGAGGAGAGCCACATTGGCGTCCTGGACGGGGAGCGCTTCCGCGCCAGGATCTGGCACCATCGCCCCATCACGGACATCTGGCAGATAGGCCCCAACATCGCCAGAAGGCTCGAGTGGCGCTACGGCGTGCGGGACCTCGCGGGAATCGTCGCCATGGACGAGGCAACGCTTCGGCGCGAGTTCGGCGTGAACGCCACGCACCTCATGGAGCACGCGCACGGCATCGAGAACTGCACCATCGCCCAGATCCAGTCCTACGAGCCGCAGCAGCACTCCATCAGCGTGGGCCAGGTGCTCACGCGGCCCTACACGGCAGCCGAGGCGCTCACCGTCATGCGCGAGATGGTGGACGAGGGCGTGCTCGAGCTCGTGAGCAAGCGCCTGGCGTGCGGACACGTCTCCGTGTGGGCCGGCTACCACATGACGGACCTGGACTGGGAGCTGGCTGCGGCGCATCGCGGGCCCCACGCGGCCGCCTCGCACAAGCTCGTGGCCCACACGTCGTCTCGCGAGGCGCTCATGCGCGAGGTCGAGCGGCTGTTTGACGAGGCCGTTGACAAAGACCGCATGGTGAAGCGCCTTGGCCTTGGCTTCGGGGCGCTCGTCAACGAGGCAGACGCCGAGCTCACGCTCTTCACGGACGTGGGGGCCGAGGAGAGCGAGCGGCGCCTCACGCAGACGACGCTCGCCGTAAAGCAACGCTTTGGGAAAAACGCGATCGTGCGCGGCAGGAGCTTCCGCGAGGAGGCCACGGGCCGCGACAGAAACGCGCAGGTGGGAGGCCACAATGCATAGCAATCGACTCGGAAGCGCGTCCTCGCCGGCGGCTCGCCCCACGCGCGCGTCGGACGTCTCGCAGTTCATGCCGTTCGCGGCACTCAACGGCTACTACGACCTCGTCCGCGAGCAGGAGTGCACGGCCGAGCCCCGGCACGCCATGACCGAGGAACGGGCGGAGCGCATATCGCGCATGCTCGCCCGCCTGCGCAAGGGAGACGTCGTCTCCGTGGTCCACTACGCCCACAGCGCCTACGTGACCACCACGGGCACGGTTCGCCAGGTGGACGCAACGTTTCGGACGCTCGAGCTTGCGGGGAGGGGCGCAGCTCCCGGCCCGCGCATCCTGTTCGAGGACATATGGGAGCTCGACTGGCAGCGCTAGGAATGTGGGCATGGCGCGTACAATCGGGGCAATGACGCAGAAGGGAGCATGATGGAGAGCCAGACGAACGAGACCAGCTACGTGGAGCGGCAATGCCTGGACGCAGACCGCTTCCAGGTCTCCGTGGGAAGCCTTCGCATCAACGGAGGGGAGTTTCCCTACTCGTTTCTGCGCATACGCCCCGGCGTGTGCATCCTGCCCGTCATCGGCGAGGGTGCCCACGCCCGCACGGTGCTCATCAGGCAGTTTCGCCCGGCAACGGGCAGCATGCAGGTAGAGCTTCCGGCAGGCGCCATCGACCCGGGCGAGCAGCCCTCCCGCACCGCCGCCCGCGAGCTTGCCGAGGAGACCGGATACACGGTACGCGAGCTCGTTGGCCTTGGCCCCTTCCATCCCTCGCCCGGCGCCACGGCAGAGACCATCCACCTGTTCCTCGCCCGCTGCGACGCCCATGCCGGGAGCGCGCACCCAGACCCCAGCGAGAGCATCCGCAGACGCGAGGTGCCCCTTGGCGAGCTCGCAGCCCTCATCGCCTCCGGCGAGTTCAGGCACGGCGCGGGACTGGCCGCCTACGCGCGCGCCGTCACGCGCGGGCTCATCGACCCGCCCACGCCCATCCCCGCGGAAGGAGGCCGCCTGTGAGCGCGCGTCCCCTCGACATCCTGCACCAGACGTTTGGCTACCCGACGTTTCGCCCCCACCAGGAGCAGATCGTCGAGGCGGCCGTCTCCGGGCGAGACGTCATGGCCGTCATGCCAACGTCTGCCGGCAAGTCCATCTGCTACCAGGTGCCGGCACTTGCGCTCGGTGGCCTCACCATCGTGGTCTCGCCGCTCATCTCGCTCATGTCAGACCAGGTCATGGCCCTACGCGAGCTTGGCGTTGCGGCGGCATGCCTCAACAGCGCGCTCGACTCCCACGAGCGCAGCCAGACCCTCACCGAGATGTCACGCGGCCTGCTGAATCTGGTCTACGTAGCCCCCGAACGCCTGACAGACCCGGCGTTTCTCGACGTAGTGCAAAGCCACGGCCTCAGCCTGCTCGCCGTGGACGAGGCGCACTGCATCTCGCAGTGGGGAAACGACTTCCGCCCCAGCTACCAGCGTATCTGCGACTTCATCGACGCGCTGCCCACACGCCCGCCCGTCATGGCACTCACCGCCACGGCCACGCGCCAGGTTCGCGAGGACATCGAGTCCACGCTTGGCCTGCGAGACCCGCTTCGCGTCGTGGCGAGCTTCGACCGCCCCAACCTCTCGTTTGCCGTGGAGCGGCCAAGCGGCAAGCGCGCAAAGGACAAGGCGCTCCTCGAGTTCGTTCGCGCGCACGAGCAGAGCTCCGGCATCGTCTACTGCATGAGCCGCCGCGCCGTCGAGGACGTCTGCGACATGCTCCGCGAGCAGGGAGTTGCCGCCACGCGCTACCACGCCGGCCTCTCGCCCGAGGAGCGCGACCGCAACCAGGCAGACTTCATCTATGACCGCAGCCCCGTCATGGTGGCCACGAACGCGTTTGGTATGGGCATCGACAAGAGCAACGTGAGCTACGTCGTCCACTACAACCTGCCCCTGTCGCTCGAGAACTACTACCAGGAGGCGGGCCGCGCCGGGCGAGACGGCACGAAGGCGGAATGCCTGCTGCTCTACACCGCCGGAGACGTCCACACCGCAGAGTTTCTCCTGAGCCGCACGGAGCGCACCGACCTCACACCCGAGCAGCTCCAGGCCATGCATGAGGCGGACGAGCAGCGCCTGCGCCAGATGGTCTTCTACGCAACGACCACGGACTGCCTCCGTTCGTTCATCCTGCGCTACTTTGGCGAGGAGGCCCCCGCCTACTGCGGAAACTGCGGCAACTGCCTCGCGGACTACGAGGAGGTCGACGAGCGCACGAACGCGCTCAAGATCCTGAGCTGCGTGGCTCGCGTGCGACAGCACGCAATCGCCCGCGGCAATCCCGCCACGAGCGTAGGCGCCGGCTCCATCGTCGACATCCTGCGCGGCTCCAAGGCCGCCAAGGTCCTCGAGCGCGGCTGGGACAGCCTTTCCACCTACGGGATCATGGCAGACGTCCCCGTCCCACGCATCCGCGCCATCATCGACGAGCTTGTCTACCGCGAGTTCCTCACGCGCGCGCAGGGAGACTATCCCACGCTCGCCCTCGCCGGGCGCGGCGCCGTGTTCATGAAGGGCGACAAGCCGTTCGTCATGCGCGTCGCCAAGGGAAGGCCCCGCAAGCCAAGGCCCGAGGGGCGCACGCGTGGCGCATCCGCGGCAGAGTTGCCGGACCTCACGCCTGAGCAGGCAGAGCTCTTCGAGGCCCTTCGCTCCCTGCGCACACGGCTTGCCCGCGAGCAGCAGGTCCCTCCCTACCTCATCTTCAACAACGCCACGCTCGAAGACATGTGCCGCAAGCGTCCCACAACGCCAGACGAGCTGCTCGAGGTGTCGGGCGTGGGGACAAAGAAAGCCGAGCGCTATGGCGAGGCGTTCCTCGAGGTCATCGCAGACAACAGGTAGTCTCGCCGCGGGAGCCCAGGAGCCGAGGGCCAAGCGTCCGTGCCAATCACCGGACGCCGCGCCAATCCCTATAGTGATGGTAGGAGATGATTGCATGTCAAAGGAATCGGTCCAGAAGGCGCTCGCCGCGTTTGGCTTTGCGCCCAGCACCCTCATCAAGGACACCACGCGGGAGGAGCGCATCGAGGTCATCCGCAGGTCGCTCTCGTGGTGCGGCGAGGGAAGCTGCGACAACTGTGGCTCGTGCCGACTCGGCTCGGGAGACCCGTGGACTATCTACGCGCCCTACATAGACGGCGAGCGGGAGATTGCGGACATCAACGCCGAGCTCGCCGCAAGACGCGAGCGCCAGGGGCTCGTGGAGCGCGGCTAGTCACACGACGGAAACCCCGGCACGGCCCCGCTCGGCTACAATCGGCTGTGCTCAGAAAGCTTAGGAACATACAGCGGGCGCCCGCCCGCCGCACGAAACGCAAAGGAGACCCAATGCGCACCGTGAACGTTGGCATCATCGGACTTGGCACCGTGGGCGGCGGAGTTGCTCGCCTAATCCTCTCCCACCACGACGACTACGTTGCCAACTACGGCATCGACCTGGGCATCGCCCGCGCCTGCGCCCTCGACCCAGAGGCCGCGAGCGCTTGCGGCATCCCCAGCGACGCCTTCACCACTGACTGGCACGACGTCGTCTCCGACCCCGCCGTTGACGTCGTCGTGGAGCTCATCGGCGGCGAGCACCCCGCCACCGAGATCTACGAGGCCGCCTTCGCCGCCGGCAAGCACGTCGTCACGGCCAACAAGGCCCTGCTCGGACGCCATGTCGAGGCGCTTGCGGCCAAGGCGCGCGAGAACGGCGTGCAGCTCAAGTGCGAGGCGAGCTGTGGCGGTGGCATCCCCATCGTGAGCACGCTCGAGCACGACCTCGTGGGCAACAAGATTCTCACGATCGCCGGCATCCTCAACGGCACCACCAACTACATCCTCAGCCGCATGGAGTCCGAGGGCGCCGACTACGCTGACGTCCTCGCCGACGCCCAGGCCAAGGGCTACGCCGAGGCCGACCCCTCCGCGGACGTCGACGGCTTTGACGCCGCCAGCAAGACGGCCATTCTCGCGTCCATCGGCTTTGGCACGCGCGTGACCACCGATGACGTCTACCAGCAGGGCATTCGCACCATCGCCGCCGAGGACATCGCCGTGGCCCACGAGCTTGGCTACACCATCAAGCTGCTCGGCATCGCCCGCAACACGGCAGACGGCGTGGACGTGCGCGTGCACCCCACGATGATTCCGCTTGACCACCAGCTCGCCAAGGTCTCCGGCGCCATGAACGCCGTGTACGTTGTGGGCGACGCCGTGGGAGAGACGATGTTCTACGGTGCCGGCGCCGGCTCCTTCCCCACGGCAAGCGCCGTCGTGGGCGACATCATGACGCTCGCCGACCCCATCTCCAAGGGCGCCACGCCGCTTCCCGAGGCAGAGCCGTTCTCGCACACGCTGCCGCTGCGCCCCATGGACGAGCTCGAGACGAAGTACTACGTCCGCCTCACCGTGGCAGACCGCGTGGGTGCCCTGGCCGAGACCGTGAACGTCTTTGCCAAGCATGACATCTCGATCAGCCTCATCAACCAGCTCGAGGATGGCTCGGCCGCGGGCGACGCCTGCTCCGTCGTCTTCCTCACGCACAAGGCGCTCGAGAAGAACATGCAGGCAGCGGCAGCCGAGCTCGCCGAGGCGGAGTGCGTGCGCGAGGTCGCCAACGTCCTGCGCATCGAGGACACCGCCGCCTGGACCGATGGGGTTATGGCGAACTAGGGCAAACCAGACCGCTCAGCCCAGTCGCAAGAGCCAAGAAGCTAGATTCAGTCGCCAGAGCTAGAACACAGCGATCTAGTCACCGGGCGCACCAACATACCGCGTGAGAATGACGCGCCGGCAGCCGCCAAGAGCAAGCTGCCGGCGCGTTTGCTTTAGATACCAACCACGCCATTTGGCCCGATAGATATGACTTATATGCTATATCCGCAGCTTAGAAGCACAAAAGAAGCTGCTGCCCATCCGGACAGCAGCCCCATCAAAGTAGTCCTTGTCGACTCGTCGCTAACAAGCTCCCGCGAGGCGTACCTCGGGCGGGCAAGTCACCTCCGAGACCTGCGTCTTAGGCCAGCGCGGCCTCAATGGCGGCGCAGAACGCCGGCAGGTCATCCGGGCAGCGGCTCGTGATGAGCGTCTGGTCGTCAGAGTCATCGACGTGCGCCTCCTCGTCCACCCAGACAAAGCCGCCATTCTCCATGTCGATGCGGTTGAACTCGCAGCTCGTCACCGTCTTGCCCTTGGCAACGCCGGCGTTCACGAGCAGCCACGGCCCATGGCAGATGCAGGCAACGGCCTTCTTGGCGTCCATGAACTCGCGCATGATGCGGTGCGCCTCGGGGTTGATGCGTAGGCGGTCCATGTTGACGGTGCCGCCCGGCACGACAAGCACGTCATAGCCCTCGGCGCCAACCTCGGCCAGCGTCTTGTCGGGCACGACCCGCTGAGAGTCGTAGCGGTCGCCCGTCACACAGTCGATGGGGTTCTGAGCAGCGGCGATGGTGACGTTCGCGCCATGCTCGCGCAGATATGCCGCGGGCTCGAGAAGCTCGGGCTCCTCGGTGCCGTAGCCCTCGACGATGATGAGTGCGCTCTTGCCGGTAAGGTCTGCCATGGTCCCTCCCTCTCGCGGGCCTCGCCCGCATCGATTCGTCCAACAAGAGAGACCGTAGCCAAGCAGACCGGCTGGCAGAGCATCGCAGCGACAGACGGCAGCCTCTAATCGGCGACGCGGCGCCCGAGCCGCCTAATATGCCACACGAACGCGTTTGCTCTGGTTAATCGCGATGAGCATGTTCGTTTCGCGGATCATCGCGATTAAGAAGAGCAAAACGCCCCAACACGAGACGGTCCGCGTAGGGACAGCGCGTTAGCTACTGAACGCCCGTCTCGCTTAGGCCCGCGGAATTGGGCGAGCTCACGAGCTCGCCGGCCAGGGCGCGGTGCAGACGGCACAGGGCATCGCATGCCTCGGGGACGCTCGTCGTCGTGGCGTCCACAAGAAGGCGGCTTACGCCCGCCTCGGCAAGTTCATGGGCATGGCACACGAGGTCAACGGGCTCATCGAGATACACGCGAGAACGGCCGCGCTCGTCCGTGCGCACGGGCAGATGGCGGTCGTCGATGTTCACGAGCCAGTGGCGCCCGTGCCGGTGCGGACAACGCGCGTGGTCGCGGTCGCAGTCATAGGCAACCTGCAAGGCGCAGTGCTCGCACGTCATGAGGCGAGGCCGCCCGTAGACGCACATGCCCACGGGCAGCACGCGCGTGCTCGCCAGCTCGCACGCCTCGGCAAGCGAGAGCTCGGGCGACAGCCAGGCGAAGCGAGCGCCCAACTCGCCAATAACCTGCAGCGTAGAGGTGTTGTGCACGGGAATGCAGCCGCGGGTCTCTGCTAGCGCCCCACGCTCGCAGGCCAAGGAGAGCTCCGAAACGTTTCCCACAGCAACGGGCAGACCCGAGCGCACCCATGGGTCGAGACGGGCGTGGTCTGGCTCGCGACACACCTCGTCCAGAACGGGAACGAGGCCCTCGCGGACAACGGCATCAAGGGTTTGCCCCGACGGCTCAAGATCAATAACGTCGAGGTAGACGCGTGTGGCACCAGCGGCGCGCATCGGCGCCGCATCCTTGACGCTTGCCACGAGCGCGCACAGCTCACAGCTCCTGCTCAAGCTCGCTCACCGCCCTTGCGGCAGCATCGGCCAACGCAACGCTCCTCGTAAGACGCACCTCGCAGCCGGCCGGCATGGGACGAGGAACGCGACAGCGCAGCATGCCTCCCGCCTCGCACGGCCCGGGCGCCAGAACGACCATGAACCGCTCCGGGTCATCAACGGGCCGCAGCTCAAGCGAGTCGCCCGCACCAACGGAGACCGCAAGCGCAAGCGTCACGGTGCCACGGATCTGTTGGCCGTCACGCGGAACAAAGCCAGGCTCGGGCTCGAAGGACACGAGCTCGCCCACAAGCTCGCCGCGGTTTCCACTCCGCTCGTAGCTCATGAGCTCGTTGCCAGACGTCCCCTGCAGGTAGGCATCCGTAAGTCCCCGGTTGAAGCTACGCTTGAGCGTGCGACGCACCGCGAGCGGCACGCCCCGCTCGCCTCTTGCGAGCGTATCGAGCGCCGTGCGATACGCCGAGGTCACAGCCCACACGTAGGCGGCCGGCTTCATGCGTCCCTCAAGCTTGAGCGACGCCACGCCCGCAGCCGCCAGCGCGGCAAGGTCATCGATAACGCAGTTGTCATGCGTGCACAGGGCACGCTCGCGCGAGGTGGGCTGTAGCCGCACGCCATTCTCGCCCACGAGGTCGAACGGCAGGCGGCACGGCTGGGCACAAAGGCCGCGGTTGGGCGAGCGCCCCTGGCGCAGAAAGCTCGAGAGCATACACACCCCCGAGTAACTGGGGCAAATTGCTCCATGCGAGAACACCTCGAGTTCGACGCTTGTCTCGGCGGCAATGCTCGCGATCTCCCGGAGCGGCAGCTCGCGCGAGAGCGTCACGCGCGCGGCGCCGAGCTTCTCGCACAGACGCACGCCACGGGCGTCGTGGACGTTCGCTTGGGTGGAGACGTGGATCTCCGCATCTGGGCACGCTCTGCGCACCGCAGCAATAAAGCCCAGGTCCTGGATGATGAGGGCATCCGCCCCGGCGCCAAGCACGAACCTCGCCGCCGCGAGCGCGTCCTCGAGCTCGGTCTGCTTCACGACCACGTTCATCGTCACGTAGACGCGAACGCCATGGCCATGGGCAAGCTCGCACAGGCCCGCAAGCTCGGCGGGAGCAATGCCTCCCGCACGTCTGCGGGCGTTCAGCTGGCCCGTGACGCCGCAGTAGATGGCGTCGGCACCCGCCGCCACGGCCGCGAGGAATGCCTCACGGTCTCCGGCGGGAGCAAGTAGCTCGGGTATGTCTTGGCTGGTTGGCGTCATGGCTCACGAGTCTAGCAGGTGGCGACGGCGACAATTGACACCGGCACCTTTGTCACGCCCACGGTGACAGTTCGACCCCGTCCCCAAGCGTCACCGCATCGAGACGAGCACGGTCTTCCAGGTGAAGTCGTGAGAGGTGAGGCCGCGGCCGTCCACGACGAGCTCGCCCACCTGGTTGTCGAAGGGGTCGTTTCGCAGGATGTCGCACGCCGGCGTGAGCGGCGCCATGAACTGCGAGTTCGCGACCATGCGCCAGGGGCCCAGGTTGCCAAAGTAGAACCTGCGGCGCTGCTCGTCCCCGTCGCGGCGGGCGGCAGAGCCAAACGAGCAGTCGGCCCACATCCAGCCCAGGCCGTCCACGTAAAACATCGCCCAATCGTGCGGGCCCACCTCGGCAGGCGCCGCATACAGACCGCTCTGCCAGCGCGCCGGCACGCCGCCCAGGCGGCACAGCGTGATGAACGTGAGGGCAAAGACGCCGCAGTCGCCGCGCAGTGACTTGGCGCAGGAGTCTGCGATGGGGTCAAGCAGCAGGTAGGCAGGCTGGAAGCGATAGTCCACGTTCTTCGTCACGTAGTCGTAGGCCGCACGCGCGCGGCCAAGCTGGTCGTCCGCGGCAATGTCGGCGAACAGCCGGTCCGCGAGCTCGCGGAGGTACGGCGTGAACGTGACGTGCGGCCGCCTCTCGGAGACGTCGGCGACCGTGGGCGCAGGAGCCGGCGCAAAGCGGGCGTCCGCGGCTGCGGGCGCTGGCTTCTCGGCCCAAAGGTCCACGTAGGACGCTCGAATCGTGTACTCGTAGTCCACGAAGAACTCGCGCTGGCTGGCCGTTTCCCAATAGGCCGTGCGCTGCGGCGCATCCGCCGGTGCAACCCGGGCGCCGGCCGTGGCGTCAAGCAGACGGACGTCACAGATCTGCGGGCACGCGGCGGGCAGCGGAAGCCAGCAGCGCACGGGCGTCTCGGGCCCCACGTGTACAGCGTCGCCCGCGGCGATGCTCGCGTGGATATGGACGTGGCGCTCGGCCGCGCCCGCCTTGCGCATCTCGGCGATGGTCGCGAGCTGGGCCGTGCGGTCGGGCCTGGGGCAGTCCATGCCCGGCATCTCCTCGGGATACTTTCGCAGCGCGTCGAGGAAGCTCGGCAGGAATCGCTGCTCTCCCTCGACGAGGCGCCAGTCCACGCGCCCGTGGTCGATGAGCCTATCGAGGTCCGCCTCGCCAAACTCCGGCCACTCCTCGCGAACCTCGGCGATGGCCCGCTCGCGCGTCACGCTAAAGTCGAGCGGCGTCCGCAGCAGGCGGGCACGCTCGGCACGCAGGCACGCGGCGAGCTCGGGGCGGGCCCCGGCGCTAAGCTCGGCCTCGATGAGGCGCACGGCACGGCCAAGCTCGCCGGCGTCCTTGAGCCGCGCGATGTCTGCCGGCAGCCCGTCATCAAGATGGAGGAAGTCATCGTTCGTTGCCACGTAGCTCGTCATGCCCTCATCGGCCTTTCCACGCGCGGCCGCAAGCCCGGCCGCGCCTCGCACGCACTCTCTTCTCCCTAGTGATTGTGAACGTTCCCGTCCATTCTCGCGGCACTTTTTCGCCCTTCTCGCGTCATAATAAAGGCTTGGTTGCGGCCGCCCAGCTGTGTCGCAACCGCACGACCGCGCCGCCACACGCGGCACGCCACATATACGGATACGGGCGCTGCCCGCAGCAGGGCGGGCACGTCCAACACCGAGAAGGGCAGGACGAATGGTCTTCCGCATCTACGTTGAGAAGAAGCCGGGCTTCGACGTGGAGGCGCAGCAGCTCGCGCATGAGCTGCGCACCATCCTTGGCGTCAGCGGCCTCACGGGGCTGCGCATCATCAACCGCTACGACGTTGAGGGGATAGGCGAGGACCTCTTCGAGCGCTGCGTGCCCGTCGTCTTCAGCGAGCCGCAGGTTGACGTCGCCACGCGCGAGCTACCCGTCGAGGGCCTTGAGCTCGACGCGAACGGCAACGTCGCCAGCACGCCGAGCAACACCTCCGTCTTTGCCGTGGAGTACCTGCCCGGCCAGTTCGACCAGCGCGCAGACTCCGCAAGCGAGTGCGTCCAGCTCATCAGCGCCGGCGACCGCCCCGACGTTCGCTCCGCCAAGGTCTACGTGCTCGCAGGCACGCTCTCCGAGACGGACGTCGAGGCCATCAAGCACTACGTCATCAACCCCGTCGAGGCCCGCGAGGCGTCTCTCGCGCCCAAGGACACGCTCAAGCTGAGCGTCGCCACGCCCAAGCCCGTCGAGGTGCTCGACGGCTTCCTCGACCTGGACGAGAAGGGCCTCTCCGCCTTCATCGCAGACCGTGGCCTAGCCATGGACCTCGCCGACATCACGTTCTGCCAGCGCTACTTCGCCGGCGAGCACCGCAACCCCACCATCACCGAGATTCGCGTCATTGACACGTACTGGTCCGACCACTGCCGCCACACCACGTTTGGCACGCAGCTCGACAACGTCCAGATCGATGACGGGGTCGTTCAGGCCGCGTTCGACAAGTACCTCGAGATTCGCCACGGGCTTGGCCGCGACGCCAAGCCCGTGTGCCTCATGGACATGGGCACGATCGGCGCCAAGTGGCTCAAGCACGAGGGCATCCTCAAGAACCTCGACGAGTCCGAGGAGATCAACGCCTGCACCGTCAAGGTGAAGGTGGACGTCGACGGCAAGGACGAGGACTGGCTGTTCCTCTTCAAGAACGAGACGCACAACCACCCCACCGAGATCGAGCCCTTCGGCGGCGCGGCCACCTGCATCGGCGGCGCCATCCGCGACCCGCTGTCCGGCCGCAGCTACGTCTACCAGGCCATGCGCGTCACCGGTGCGGCCGACCCCACGGCGCCCGTGGCCAGCACGCGTGCCGGCAAGCTCCCCCAGCGCAAGCTCGTGACCACGGCCGCGGCCGGCTACTCGAGCTACGGCAACCAGATTGGCCTTGCCACCGGCCAGGTGAGCGAGCTGTACCACCCCGGCTACATGGCCAAGCGCATGGAGGTGGGCGCCGTCGTGGGCGCCACGCCCGCAGACCACGTGCGCCGCGAGTGCCCCGCATCCGGCGACAAGATCGTGCTGCTCGGCGGCCGCACCGGCCGTGACGGCATTGGCGGCGCCACGGGCAGCTCCAAGACCCAGAACGTCGAGAGCCTCGAGGAGTGCGGCGCCGAAGTCCAGAAGGGCAACGCCCCCATCGAACGCAAGCTCCAGCGCCTGTTCCGCCGCGGCGACGCCTGCCGCCTCATCAAGCGCTGCAACGACTTTGGCGCCGGCGGCGTCTCCGTGGCCGTGGGCGAGCTGGCAGACGGCCTGTCCATCGACCTGGACCGCGTCACCAAGAAGTACGAGGGCCTTGACGGCACCGAGCTCGCCATCTCCGAGAGCCAGGAGCGCATGGCCGTGGCCCTCGCCCCCGAGGACGTCGAGGAGTTCCTTGGGCTAGCCAGCGAGGAGAACCTCGAGGCCACGGTCATCGCCACCGTCACCGAAGAGCCCCGCGTGCGCATCGGCTGGAGGGGCGACACGATCGTCGACCTCTCCCGCGAGTTCCTCGCCAGCAACGGCACGCCCAAGCACATGGACGTCCACGTGGAGAAGGCCGAGCGTTGGGAGCCCGAGTGGGCCGGCGACACGCTCGCCGAGCGCATGCACTCGCTCGTGACCGACCTCAACGTCGCCTCGAACAAGGGCCTGTCCGAGCGCTTCGACTCCACGATCGGCGCGGCCACGGTGCTCATGCCGTTTGGCGGAAAGACGCAGCTCACGCCCACCTCGGCCATGGTCGCCAAGTTCCCCGTGGACGGCGAGACCACCACGGCGAGCGCCATGGCCTGGGGCTTCAACCCCTATCTCATGGAGAAGAACCAATTCGCCGGAGCCTACCTGTCCGTGGTGGAAAGCATCTCCAAGCTCGTGGCGGCCGGCTTCGAGCACAGAAGCGCCTACCTCTCGTTCCAGGAGTACTTCGAGCGCCTGCGCACGCAGCCCGAGCGCTGGGGCAAGCCCGCGGCCGCCGTTCTCGGCGCCCTCATGGCCCAGATCGACCTGGGCGCCGGCGCCATCGGCGGCAAGGACTCCATGAGCGGCAGCTTCGAGGACGAGCAGGGCGAGCTCAACGTGCCGCCCACGCTCATCAGCTTTGCCGTTGCCGTGGGCAAGGCTGCCCGCGCCGTCTCCCCCGAGTTCAAGGGCGCCGGCCACCGCGTCGTCTGCATCGAGGCCGCGGAGTACGGCGACGACTACCGCCCGAGCGTCGACGGCCTTCTCGAGGCGTTCAACGTGGTCGAGAAGCTCACCGCGTCTGGTCAGGCGCTCGCCATCGCCACGCCCGGCTACGGCGGAGACGCCGAGGCGCTGTTCAAGATGTGCGTGGGCAACCAGCTCGGCGTGGCGCTTGACGCCAGCGTACCCGCGGACAGCCTGTTCACGCCCGCGTACGGCAGCTTCATCGTGGAGCTCGCGGACGGCGCGGAGCTCCCCCAGGCAAGCGATGCCGTGAGCGTCTCGCTTCTCGGCACCACGACCGAGGCCTACGAGCTCGTCGCCGAAGGCGAGCGCATCGACCTCGCCGAGCTCCAGCAGGCCTGGGAGGGCGCCATCGAGAGCGTGTTCCCCTATCGCACGCCCGCAGGCTCCGAGCTGCCCGCCGTTGAGGCCATCGACTACCATGCCAAGGACGTCCACGTCTACGCCGGCCCCAAGATCGCGCGCCCGCGCGTGACCATCCCGGTGTTCCCCGGCAACAACTGCGAGTACGACTCCGCGCGCGCCTTCCGCGCCGCCGGCGCCGAGGCAGACGTCTACGTCATCAACAACCTCACGCCCGAGGCGGTCGCCCAGAGCACCCACGAGCTTGCCGAGCGCATCCGCAAGAGCCAGATCGTCATGATCCCCGGTGGCTTCTCCGGCGGCGACGAGCCCGACGGCTCGGCCAAGTTCATCACGGCCTTCTTCCGCGCCCCCGAGGTCACCGACGCCGTGCGAGACCTGCTCCAGGCCCGCGACGGCCTCATGCTGGGCATCTGCAACGGCTTCCAGGCGCTCATCAAGCTCGGCCTCGTTCCCTACGGCGACATCGTCGACGCCACGCCCGAGGCGCCCACGCTCACGTTCAACACCATCGGCCGCCACCAGAGCCGCCTCGTGCACACGCGCGTGAGCAGCGACCTCTCCCCGTGGCTCTCCGCCTGCGAGCAGGGCAGCGACTACACCGTCGCCATCTCCCATGGTGAGGGCCGCTTCGTCGCCAGCGACGAGGTTCTCGCCCAGCTCGTCGCCAACGGCCAGGTTGCCACGCAGTACGTGGACGAGAACAGCCGTCCAAGCATGGGCCTCGGCGTCAACCCCAACGGCTCGATCGCCTGCGTCGAGGGCATCACGAGCCCTGATGGCCGCGTGTTCGGCAAGATGGGCCACGTCGAGCGCCGCGGCGACGGCCTGTACGCCAACGTCCCGGGCAACAAGTTCATGCCCGTCTTCGAGAGCGGCGTCTCCTACTTTGCCTAGCCTGCAAAAGGGACAGTCCCTTTTGCAGGTCGAGCGCCCCGAGCCCACGCGAGCTCGGGGCGCTTTTTGCTCGATAATGGGGCTCGCACAGCCATCACGAACCGGAGCAACAACATGGATTCCAACCTCAGCTACATCGCAGAGCGCCTCACGGAGCTCACGGCCATCCCCAGCCCCACGGGCTACACCAAGCACGCCACGGACTACCTCGTGACCACGCTCACGGACCTTGGTCTGGCGCCAACGGTCTCCAACAAGGGCAACGTGCTCGTTGAGCTTGGCGGCACGGGTCGCCCGCTCGTGCTCGCGAGCCACGTCGACACGCTTGGCGCCATGGTGCGCTCCATCAAGGACAACGGCCGGCTTCGCCCCACGACGCTCGGCGGCCACCAGTGGCGCACGGCCGACGGCGAGAACTGCACCGTCCACACCCGTGACGGCCGCACCTACACGGGCGTTGTCCTCAACACCGAGCCCTCCGCCCACGTCGCCGACGAGAAGGTCGAGCAGCTCGAGAAGAACATGGAGGTCCTGCTCGACGAGAACGTCTCCTCCAAGGACGAGACGCTGGCGCTGGGCGTGCAGGCCGGCGACATCATCGCCATGGACCCGCGCACCACGATTACCGCAAGCGGCTACATCAAGAGCCGCTTCTTGGACGACAAGCTCTCTGCCTCGATCCTTCTCGGCCTTGCCCGAGCCGTCGTGGCGGGCGAGGTTACGCTTGCACGCAAGGTTTCGCTGCTGTTCACGGTGTATGAGGAGGTAGGACATGGCGGCAGCGTGGTCCCGGCGGACACCCAGGACATGATCAGCGTCGACATGGGTTGCGTGGGCGCGGACCTCGGCTGCACGGAGCGCATGGTCTCCATCTGCGCCAAGGATTCCGGCGGCCCGTACAACTACGACCTCGTGAGCGAGCTGGCCGGGCTCGCCAAGTCCCACGAGCTAGACTACGCCATCGACGTCTACCCGCACTACGGCTCCGACGTCGAGGCCACGCTCACGGCCGGCTTCGACATCCGCCACGGGCTCATCGGCCCGGGCGTCTACGCCTCGCACAACTACGAGCGCTCCCACATGGACGGCGTCCGCAACACCTACGAGCTGCTCCGCGCCTACGTGGCCCAGTAGCCGTGCCATTGGGGACGGGTTCTGCCATTGGGGACGGGTTCCGTTGGCATGCCATTGGGGACGGGTTCCGTTGGCACACAGGTTCATCCTCCGTGCCACGGGAACCCGTCCCCTTTGGTCTTACAGCTTCTTGTGGAGCTTCAGCAGCTCGATGAGCATGTGGTCGCGGTACTCGGCCAGGCTCTCGGGCGTGTTGCCCGTCTCGGGCGTTCGGTTCGCGAGCTCGGCGTTGACGCCATCCTGGGCCACCTTTGCGAACTCAGGCGGGTAGCTCTTCCAGTCGGCCATGTCGGCGAGCCACAGGCTGATCGAGTCGTTGAGGTGGTTCATGAGGCCGGACACGCCGCCCTTGCCGCCGCCGAGCTCGAACACGAGCGACGGACCCATGATGCCCCAGCGAATGCCCGGGCCAAACGTCACGGCCTTGTCGGCATCCTCGACGCTGCACACGCCGGAGAGCACGAGGTTTGCCACCTCGCGATACAGCGCCATCTGCAGGCGGTTGCAGATGAAGCCGAGCGCCTCCTTCTGCAGCACCACGGGCTCCATGCCAATCGCGGAGTAGAACGCCTTGGCGCGCGTAACGGTCTGCTCGCTGGTCTTCTCGCCCTTGGTGATCTCCACGAGCGGGATGAGGTGAGGCGGGTTGTAGGGGTGGCCGCCGCAAAAGCGCTCGGGATGCTTTGCGTTCTTGGCGATCTCGGTCACGAGAAGCCCCGACGTGGAGCTCGCGATGATGGCGTCAGGCTCCGCGGCGGCCTCGATGGCGTCCACGAGCTCCCATTTGACCTCGTAGTGCTCGGCCGAGGACTCCTGGATGAACTGGGCGCCCTCAACCGCCTCGGCAATCGAGGTGGTGTAGTGGATGCGCCCCGCGATGGCCGCGGACTCCTCCTCGGTGTAGACGCCATTCTTCACGAGGGACTCCAGCGAGGTCGCCACGCGCTGCCGCGCAAGCTCGCTCGACTCCTCCGTGCGGTTCTGGGCCCAGACCTCCAGGCCCGCCATCGCAAACTTGAGCGCGTAGCTGTACCCGATGACGCCGGCCCCGACCGACGCCACCTTCCTGATCTCAGTGCCGTCAATCTCCATGCTCTGCCTCCAAGTTAAGGACGCCCGGGCCTCGCTGGCCCGCCTTCCTCGAGTATAGGTCCGGCCGGGTGCGTCCGACGCGGCCATGCGAGCATGCCCTGCTACAGCACAGCACGCAGCCAGAAGTAGCTGCCCTCGACGGAGCACAGGAGGTTGCCGCCCAGGCGCTCGGCGGCCCTCCTCATGCTCTGCACGCCCAGGCCATGCTCGGCACCCGCGTCATCGACGCGCCGGGTTGGCACGGGAACGCCATCCACGAGCTCGGGGGCCTCGCCAAACGTGTTGCCAACCGAGAGCAGCAGCCTCCCGTCCGACTCACGCAGCGACACCTCAACGACACCGCTCCCCTCGCCCGCCTCGGAGGCGGCCCTCACGGCGTTCTCGAGCGCGTTCGACATGATCGCGAACACGTCCGCCTCCGGAACGGGAAGCTCGCGCGGCACCGTGGCCTTAGCCGCAAAGCGCACACCCACGGCCTCGGCGCGCTCGCTCCACGTGGACAGCGCCATGTTCACGACGTCGTTCGCGCTCCAGTGGCGCACGACCGTCTGGTCGATGAACCCAATGACCTCGGCGATCCGCTCCTGGGCGCCCTGCTCGTCTCCCTGTCCCACAAGAAGCGAGATGCCCTGCAGGTAGTGGCGCATGTCATGGCGCAGCACGCGAATCTCCCGCGCGCTTCTGCGCTGCGCCTCCACCTCGCGAGACGCCTGGGCAAGCTCGGTCTCGAGCATCCAGTTGAGCTTCTCGGCGGCAGAGCGCTCCTCGTACTGCTTAAAGTAGGAGAAGAGAAACACCAGGTAGAAGAGGCACAGCACAAACGCCGTGAACTCCGAGACCACCTTGGGCCCCGAGTTTGGGAGGCTTGCGTACACGTTCGTGGCGTAGTCGAACACGTAGTAGACGGCCGGCAGCATCGCAAAGAGCGCAAGCGACGCGCCAGACTTCTCCAGAATCCAGCCACCCATGCTGGCGAGCGTTCGGAGCAGCACGACGAGCACCGTCACGGTCACAACCACGCGCACGCCGTAGTAGACGCACATCGACTCGCTCGCCCACAGGGACAGGAGCCCCACCCAGTTGCTCACCTGGCAGCACAGGTAGGCCACGAGCACCGCGAAGACGCACAGCGACACGCGCCGGCGGAACCGCCATGCGAGAAAGACGACAAGGGGAGCGTGCACCACAAGCGGGTAGAGCTGACGTGCCACAAGCTCGCCCGCCCAGGCGTCCACCAGCGCAAACGCCGCGCCCGAGACGGCGGAGAACCCCAGCAGCCACAAGGCGCTGGCACGCGTCGTCCGCACGTCGAGGACCGCCGCGGACACAAGGACGCCAAACAGCAGCGTCGTTGCGTTGTGGGCAGCCCACAGGATGGTCTCGAGCATAGGCCCTCCTAGCCCGCGAACCTCATGGCAAAGTACGCCTCCTGGAACTCCCTGTGCACGCTGCGCGCCACCGGCACCACGCGCCCGGAGCGCATGACGGCATCCGTGGCGCTGAAGCGCTCGACGTTGGCAAGGTTCACCAGGTAGCTGCGGTGGCACTTGAAGAAGCCCTCGTCGGTGGTAAGGCGCTGCTCGTAGGTGCGCAGCGGCTCCACGGCCTCCACGCAGGCACGGGCTGGCACTTCAACGAAAGCCACCACTGGCGTGTCTGCAACTGTGGGAACGAGATGGACTGGGACGTGCACGAGTTCGAGTGGAAGACCGTCACCGAGGCCACGGCCAGCTCCAAGGGCAGCCGCCAGCAGGTCTGCAGGGTCTGCGGCGCCACCGGAAAGACCGAGGACACGCCCATGCTCGCCCCCAGCATCGTCGAGGGCGCGGGCCAGAAGCTCACGGTTGGCAGCGCCTCGGACCTCACAGTTCGCTCCAACGCGCCCTTCGACCTGTTCAAGCAGGTCAAGGTCGACGGCACCGAGCTTGACGCCAGCAGCTACACGGTTGCCGACGGCAGCACGCTCGTGACGCTCAAGGCTGGCTTCCTCGCCACGCTCTCCACCGGCGAGCACACCCTCGACGTCGTCTCCGAGACGGGCACCGCCACAACGACGTTCACCATCGCCGAGAAGAAGCCCGAGACCGGCGGCACCGGCTCTGGCAGCACGGGCACGACCGACTCCAAGCCGGCCGAGCCTGCCAAGGAGCCCAAGGCTAACAAGCCCGTGCTCCCCGCCACCGACGACACCAACTCAGCAGCGCTTGCTGCCGGCATCGCCACGGCCGGCGTCACCCTCATCGCCGCCGCGGCCCTGGTGCGCCGCCACTAGCGTCATCGATCGCTCCGCCCAAGAGCCCCGCCCCTCACCCGAGGGACGGGGCCCTTCTCGTAAAGAGCAAGCGCTTGTCGTGTTCGCCTAGTCCACGCTCTTGAGCGCCTCGAGCATGTCGACGTTCTTGAGGCGATGGTTCACCACGACGTACATGACCGCCACCACGCCAACGACCACCACCGTCGACACGATGTAGGGCAGCGCACCCGTCGCGGGATCGAACATCACGTTCTCGGGCGGCACGGCCGCGATGATGTACTGCTGCAGCATCCAACCAAACAGCCAGCCCACCGGAAGCGAGATGAGCGAGTTGATGATCGTCTCACGGTAGATATACATCGAGACCTCGTTGTCAAAGAAGCCCAGCACCTTGATCGTCGAGAGCTCGCGGATGCGCTCGGCCACGTTGATGGTCACGAGGTTGTACACGATGACCACGGCCAGAAGAATTGCCACGACGATGAGCACGAGCATGATCTTGTTGAGCGACTTCACGACGACGTTGATCTGGTCGATGAGCGTGGCGCTCTGCACGCACCCGAGAACCCCGTCGAGACTCATGAACTTGGCCGCCTCCGCACGGGTACCCGTCGTGCCGTCATCGGCAAGCGTCACCACGTAGGCGTTCGCGTCCATGTCCTTGCCAAAGCACTTCTCGTAGGCGGCGGGGCTCATGAACATGAAGTGCTCCATGTACATCTCGCAGATGCCGCTCACGCGCGTCGTGCGCTCCACGCCGTCGGAGTCCTTGAACGTGAGATCGTCGCCCACCTGCACGCCCAGAAGCGTGGCAAGGCGCTCCGAGATGACGGCGCCGTCGTCGGAGAGCGGAATGGCCTGGCCAGTCGCCCTGTCGCGGATGTCGAGGTACTTCGTGAAGGTCTCTTCGTCGGTGGGAACGAGCAGGTTGATGCTCTGCTCGTCACCCTTGTCGCCGGCGATCTTCGTGACGCTCTCGTAGCGGATGGACGAGTAGTCCGTCACGGCTGCGGACGAGAGCTCCTCGTCGATCTGAGTCTGCTCGTTGGCGTCGACGTTGTTGTTCTCGGCCACGATGAGGTCGTAGCCGATGATGTCGCCAAACTGCGTCTCGGACAGGCCGTCGATGGAGTTGCGCACGGCAAAGCCACAGAACATGAGGCACACGGCGCCGGCCACGCCCACAACGGTCATGAGCATGCGCTTCTTGTAGCGCAGCAGGTTTCTGCATGTCACCTTCTGCGTGAAGCTGAGGCGGCTCCAGATGGGCGTCAGGTGCTCGAGAAGGATCTTGGAGCCATTCGCCGGCGCCTTGGGCAGCAGGAGCTGCGCGGGCTTCTCGGCCAGCGAGCGCTTTGCCACGAGAACCGCCGGGATTACGGACACGGCCAGGCCCAGCGCAAGGGCCGCCGCGCTGATGCCCAGGTGCCACTGGAGCACGATGGGCGGAAGCGAGAACTTCGCGGCGTAGGCGCTGTAGACGATGTAGGGCAGCAGCGTGTGTCCAAGCACGATGCCCACGATCGATCCCAGGCCGCCAGCCGCGGCACCGTAGACCACGAACTTCTTCATGACGTCGCGGTCGCGGTATCCCAGGGCCTTGAGGGTGCCGGAGTTGATGCGCTCCTCGTCCACCATGCGCGTCATCGTCGTGGAGGCCACGAGCGCCGCCACCAGGTAGAGGAAGTACGGGAAGATGTCGGCCAGCGAGTCGACGATCTCGGAGACGCTGTCGTAGGTCTTGTAGCCCTCGGCACCCGGCGTCTCGCGGCGCGTGTCCACGCTGTAGGCGGGCTTCTCGAGCTTGTCGCGCTCGGCGCGGGCGTCTGCGAGGTCGGCCTCGCCATCGGCTATCTGCTGCTCCGCGTCGGGCAGGGCGTCGTTGTACTCGGCCAGGCCGTCCTCGTACTCGGACTGCTTCTGGGCAAGCGTCCCCGCCGCGCTGTTGTAGGCGGCCAGGCCGCTCTCGTAGGACGAGCGGCCATCCTCATACTCGGCCACGCCCGCGTCATAGCTCGCCTTCTTGTCCTGGTACTGGGCAAGGCCGCTCGCGTACTCGGCCTCGCCGGCCTGGAGCTTTTCCTTGGCGGCGTCGAGCTCGGCCTGCCTCTGGGCAAGCTGGCTCTCGCCGGCGGCCTTCTGCTCGTCAAGCTGCTGCTGGGCCGCGTCGAGCTTGGCGACAAGCACCGTGTAGCCGCCGTCCTGCTCGCCCTCCACGGAGCCCGTGTCGGCGTCCATGAACTGCTCGTATGCGGTCTGCGTCTGGGAGAGTTGCGTCTCGAGCTGGATGCGCATGTCCGCGGGCAGATTGGGGTTGTAGAGCATGGCCTGGAGCCGCGCGATGCCCTGCTCGTAGGCGGCCTTGCCATCGTTGAGCTGCGAGCGGCCGGCATCGATCTGGCCTTGCGTCTCGGAGACCTGCGCCTCCATCTGCTTGCGAGCATCTGCCAGCTGCGCCATGCCGTCGTTGTACTCGCCCCAACCCGAGTCAAGCTGCGAGCGCGTCGAGGCAAGCAACGTCTGGGCGCTCGCGAGCTGGCGTCTGGCGTCCGCGAGCTGCTGGCGGGCGCTCGCGAGCTTGCTCGCGGCACTCTCGAGCTGGCTCCACGAGTCCGCGAGCTTGGAACGGCCGTCGGCAAGCTGGGCCGCGGCGTCATCGAGCGTGGCCTTGGCGTCCGCGAGCTGCTGGCGCGCGTCGTCGACCTTCTTCTGCCCGTCGTCGATCTGCTCGTCATACTCGCCACGCACCACCGACAGGCGGCGCTCGGGCGCATCGGACAGAAGGCCGCCCAGCTCCTCCTTGTGCGAGGCAACCTTCGAGAGGTACTCGGCGCCGTAGGGGTCCAGGCCCTCCGTGTCGTCAAACGTGAGACGGGCGATCATGTGGTAGTCCACGTCAAAGACGTCCGGGCTCACAACGGCATAGCCGGACAGGTCGCCCGTGCCCACGGTCGTCTTGCCCTTGTTGACGTTTGCGATGATGTCCATCGAGCTCACGTGGCCCACAACCGTGAACGTCTCACGCTTGAGCGTCTTGGAGCCGCTCGCGTCCTCCTTCTCGGAGAACTCGATCGTGGAGCCAACGGGATAGCGCGCGGCCATGAACGAGTCGACGGCGATCTCGTCTTCTGCCGCGGGCATGCGCCCGTCCACGACCTCGAACTGGCTCACGTGGTCGGGCGTGGACTCCACGCGCATGGCGTCGTTCGTGCCCGTGATCGTGACGTCCTTGAGGTAGCCGTACTCCACCTCGCGAATCCCGCTTGCTTGCTCGATGTCTGCGGCATCATCCGCGTCGATGCCCATGCCGCCGATGACGGCGAGGTCGGCCATGTCATAGGAGGCAAAGTAGCTCGCAGACGTCTCCCTCATGTCCGGGCCCGCCACCTTGAGGCCCACGAGCGCAAACGACCCCAGGGCGATGAGGCAGGCGATGGACAGGAAGCGTCCCCTCGACTTCTTGAACGTGGCGAGGATGTCGCGCCACAGCATTCTCTTCTTGGTGTGTGCCATGCCCCGTCCCTACCACTCGATGTCCGCGATGGCCTGCGGGGCAGGGTTGCGCTCGACGCTCGTCACGCGGCCGTCGTGCATGTGGATCACGCGGTCGGCGATGGGTGCGATGGCCGAGTTGTGCGTCACGATAATGACCGTGGCGCCGCGCTTGCGGCTCATGTCCTGCAGGATCTGCAGGATCTGCTTGCCGGTGTTGTAGTCGAGGGCACCCGTGGGCTCGTCGCACAGCAAGATCTTGGGATTCTTGGCAACGGCGCGGGCGATGGCCACGCGCTGCTGCTCGCCTCCGGAGAGCTGGGCGGGGAAGTTGTTCACGCGCTTGGAGAGGCCCACCATGTTGAGCACCTCGACCGGGTTCATGGCATCCGCCACGATCTCGCTCGCCAGCTCCACGTTCTCCTTTGCCGTGAGGTTCTGCACGAGGTTGTAGAACTGGAACACGAAGCCCACGTCATCCCTACGGTAGCGCGTGAGGCCGTGCCTGTCATAGGCGGCGATGTCGTTGCCGTCGATGATGACGTGGCCCTCGCTCACCGTGTCCATGCCGCCAAGGATGTTGAGCACCGTGGACTTGCCGGCGCCCGACGAGCCCAGCACAATGGCGAGCTCGCCCTTCTCCACGCCAAACGTCACGTGGTCGCTTGCCATGATCGTGGTGTCACCCGTCTGGTAGCGCTTGCACTCGTCTATGACATCGATGTAGGCCATCGCATCTCCCTCTTTCGCCCTTGGTACATCCTTACCCAAACTCGATCCGCGCCAAGGACGTTGCCCCCAGCGAGCTGCTCAAATAGAAAGAGGGGCGCGAGGGCAAAAGCCACCTTCGCGCCCCACAACACTCATGCAAGCGTTCGCTACGCGGGCAGAACGACCACGAGCAGCATCTTGAACGCCGTGACGCCGCGCACGGCGTGGGGAGCGCCCGCGGGAATCACGACGGACTCCCCGGCCTCCAGCGTGTGCGGCACGCCGTTGATCGTGATCTCGCCCGTGCCCTCGAGCACGGTGACGAGCGCGTCTCCGCCAGCGGCGTGGCTCGCCATGCCCTCGTTGGCGTCGATGGCGAACACCGTCACCTTGCAGCCCGGCATCTGCGAGAGCGTGAGGCTCACGACCTGCCCCTCCTCGACCTCCACGAGCTTGGAGAGCGAGAAGACCTGCTCCTTGGCAACGTTCTTGATGAGTTCTACGGCCATGCGGCCTCCCTTGTCCGGCGCACTCGGCGCCCATGCCTCTACTTATTGGTTGGGACGGCAACCTGCAGGAGCTTGAAGCCCGCAGCTGAGTCTGCCCCCGCAACCGCGCTCGGCACGCCCGCGGGAACGCAGAGGACGTCCCCAGCCTGCAGGTCCACGCAGCGCTGCGGCAGCGTCACCGTGGCCCGCCCCTCAACGAGGTAATACATGACGTCTTGGGGATAGACCTCCTCGCTCACGCTCTCGCCGGCAGAGAACGCCAGCAGCGTCATGCTCGAGTCCGTGTCACGGGTGAGCGAGCGGCTGGCGACCATGCCCGGACGCGCCGTCACAAGCGACGCCAGCTGGGCCGGCGTCTCGGTTGGAATGTTGCGAAGTCCCATGTGACCCCCAAGGCTCCTCGGTCTCTCGTTCTCTCGACCATACCCAATTGGGCGCTATCCTATGGTGCCACGTGACGCGCACATGCAAGGGGCACCATGGTCGGTCTTGGAACGCTTATCAACGTCGCCTGCATCGTCGCGGGCGGCTCCATTGGGCTGCTCGCCAGCTCGCTCGTGGGCTCCACGCTCATCTTCTGCGTAGGCGTCAACCTCATCTGGCCCAGGACGTTCAAGCCCGCGAACATGCTGCCGGCCGTCGTCATCGCCGTCATACTCGCCCTGGTGTAGCCGGTCCGCAACAAACAGGTGTTCGCTCACGTGGTATGATGCTATCCCTAGGCTAGCGGGAGGAGGCATCATGGCAACGGACGTCCAGCGCATCATCGACACAATCCTTGCCAGCCCCCGTGCCCAGGAGAGCAAGCTGTTCGAGGGGCGCACGTTCGTGGACGAGCCCATCCTGCGCCGCGGCTCCCAGATGGAGAGCTACCTCCCAGACAAGATCGAGAAGATGCGTGCCATGGCCCGCACCCAGCCAAGCCGCATCCGCTCAGACCAGCAGCTCTTCTACGAGCAGGCCCGCTTCATGGAAGACTACGAGGACAGCGTCGAGAGCTTCTCCACGTTCAGCCACTACTTCCCCACCTACGAGTCCATGGGCAACCGTGACCTGCGCCGCTACTTCTCGTGGCGCGCCCACGTGCGCGCAGGCAAGGTCCTGCCCACGAGCCTCTCGTTCGTGTTCGTGCTGTTCTACGAGCTCATCTGCGGCATCGGCGTGAGCAACCCCGAGGACGGCTTTCGCAAGATCGAGTCGCTGTGGCAGGAGTACCGCATCTTTGAGCCAAAGATCGACCGCCACGCGCGCCGCTGGCTCAGGGACTACGCCGCCTGGCACAACCTCCCAACCAGCTTTATTGCACCCTACGTTGACCTAGACTTCGACAAGGCCGTCGTCGCGCTGGGAGCCTTCCTGTCCGGCTGGCCAGAGCCCGCGGCCGGCGCAGATGTCCCGGGCGAGGACGAGGCCCTCCAGGCACTCGACACGCTCTCGAGCTATCGACTGGCCTCGAGCCGCCTCTATGGGGACAGGCCAGACACGCTTCGCCACGTTGCCCTGGCCGCGCTCGCCAAGCTGGCCATCTACTACGACAAGCACCGCAAGAGCGGGCTTCTCGACACGCTCTTTGGCTCGCCCATCGCTAGGCCCTACCAGATGTTTGGCTCGGCCGTCTTCTATGCGGCCACGCCCCACCAAGACGCGGTCTACGAGCTAGACCGCGTCAACCGCTACGTCTGCCGCAACGGGCTGTGGTACCGCGAGTCCTATCTGGAGGCGCACGAGCGCAGCAGCAAGCTCGGCGCCATCCTGCGCGCGGTGGACCAGAGGCTTAGGGACGCGCTGGGCTACGAGCACCCGCTTGTCGAGAAGGATGTGCCCAAGTACCTCGCCAAGATCATCGACGAGCAGGCCGGCGCCCGCATCGAGTGGGAGCGCCAACGCGAGGCGCGCATGGTGCGCATCGACCTCAGCCAGCTCGAGGGAATCCGCAGCGCCGCCAGCGTCACGCGCGAGGCGCTGCTCGTGGACGAGGAACGTGACGAGCTGCCCGGCACCGCACCGGAGCCCGTTGAGCCGCCCGAGCCGCTTCACGCCGAGAAAGACGCGCCGAAGGCCCCTGCGGACGCGCCCCGCCAGGCCGAGAACAGCGCGGACGAGCAGCCGAACGCCGCCCCCGCACCGTCGGCCGCCGCGAGCGAGGCGCACCCCTACGGCCTCACGGACGAGGAGTTCGCACTCGCCACGGCGCTGCTCCAAGGAGGCGAGCCGCCCGTCACGGCCACCTCGCTCGACATGCTCGTTGATGCCATCAACGAGAAGCTGTTCGACCTGCTCGGGGACACGGCCATCGAGTTTGGCCCAGACGGCCCCGGCATCATCGAGGACTACCAGCAAGACGTGAGAGGAGCCCTTCTCCCATGACCTCAGAGACCCCTGCGAACCCGCGCGTTCCCAAGCGAATCGCCGCGGTGCTCATCAACTCGCTCAAGGGCGGCGTTGTGCCCAGAATCGGCCTTCCGTACGTCACCGTGGGCCGCAAGACCGAGATTGCCGCCCTGCTCCACGACCTCGACCTCATCGCCGACGGCGGCGCGAGCTTCCGCTTCCTCGTCGGCCGCTATGGCGCCGGCAAGAGCTTCCTGCTCCAGACGATCCGCACGCACGCCATGGGCAAGGGCTTCGTCGTGGCAGACGCAGACCTCTCCCCCGAGCGCAGACTGCAAGGAACCGCAGGCCAGGGCCTTGCCACCTATCGTGAGCTCATCCGTAACCTCTCCACCAAGACGCGCCCCGAGGGCGGCGCCCTGCAGCTTGTGCTTGACCGCTGGGTTGCCAATATGCGAGGCTCGGCCGCCAACGAGGACGACGCCGAGGCCCTCGCCCTCGCCATGGCACCCCTCGAGGAGATGGTCCACGGCTTTGACTTCGCTCGCGTCATGCGCGCCTACCACGACGCCACGATCGAGGGGGACGACGAGCGTCGCAGCGCCGTCCTGCGCTGGCTTCGCGGCGAGTACCGCACAAAGACCGAGGCCCGTTCAGACCTCGGCATCAACGTCTGCATCTCGGATGACAACTGGTACGACTACCTCAAGCTCTTTGCGCGCTTCCTCAAGGGAGCCGGCTACGAGGGCATGCTCGTGCTCATCGACGAGCTCGTGAACCTCTACAAGATTCCAAACTCGATCACGCGCCAGTACAACTACGAGAAGATCCTCACCATGTACAACGACACGCTCCAGGGCAAGGCACACTACCTGGGCATCATCATGGGAGGAACGCCTCAGTCCATCGAGGACCGCAGGCGCGGCGTCTACTCCTACGAAGCCCTTCGCAGCCGCCTTGCGGAGGGCCGCTTTGCCCGCGAGGGGCTCTCGGACATGCTCGCGCCCGTCATCCACCTCAACCCGCTCACCTACGAGGAGCTTCTCGTCCTCATCGAGAAGCTCGCAGACATTCACGCCGGCTACTTTGGCTACGACCGCATGCTTGGCACAGACCAGCTCGTGAAGTTCCTCCAAATCGAGTTTGGCCGCGTGGGGGCAGACACGCACCTCACGCCCCGCGAGGTCATCCGCGACTTCATCGAACTGCTCGACATCATGTACCAAAACCCCGAGACTGACATGGAGGCCCTGCTCAACTCCGAGCAGTTCGCGCTCACGGAGAGCGGGGGCGCGTCGGGAGACGCAGAGGGCCCCGGCCAGCGTTCCTTTGCCGAGTTCAAGATCTAGCACCAGCACGCACCACGCTGCTTGAGAGGAGGACACGTGAGCACGTTCGACCGCTTTGCGCCGTTCGTCCAGGACTTCATCTATGACCACCAGTGGGAGAACCTCCGCGGCATTCAGGTAGCCGCAGCAGAGGCCATATTCGACACGGACGCAAACGTCCTGCTCACGGCCTCCACCGCCTCGGGAAAGACCGAGGCGGCGTTCTTCCCCATCCTCACGCTCTTTGACAAGGACCCGCCGGCAAGCATCGGCGCCATCTACATTGGCCCGCTCAAGGCCCTCATCAACGACCAGTTCCTGAGGCTGAACGACCTGTGCGCAGACGCCCACATCCCGGTATGGCACTGGCACGGGGACGTCTCGGCGTCCCACAAGGCCAAGATGCTCAAGAACCCCAGCGGCATCCTCCAGATTACGCCCGAGTCCCTCGAAGCATTGCTGCTGCACAAGCACTCCGCCATCTCGAAGCTCTTCTGCGACCTGCGCTTCGTCGTCATCGACGAGGTGCACTCGCTGTTGCGCGGAGACCGCGGTGGCCAGACCATCTGCCTCATCGAGCGTCTCAGCCGCATGGCTGGCGTAAACCCGCGCAGGATCGGCCTGTCTGCAACCATCGGAGACCCCCAGGCGGTAGGCGCGTTCCTCTCATCTGGAACCGGCCGGGGATGGGTGGTCCCCAAGGTTGCCGAGCCTCCGCGCACCTGGCGTCTCTCCATGGAGCACTTCTACCTCAGCGGTCCCCAGGCCGCAGACGCCATGGGCGGCCAGGCTGAGGAGGCCCTGAGAAGCATCGACTTCATTCGACATGCCAAGGCCGCCGCAACCCCCGCGCAGACGCAGGAGCTGGCCCTCACCAGCCTCCCCGTGCAGCCAGACGAGATTGAGGACGAGGCAAGCTCGCAGCCGCTCCCCACCCTTGACGAGGCAACGGACGTCGCCCCCAAGGAGGCAGACCCGGGTCTCGCCTATATCTTTGAGCACACGCGCGGCAAGAAGTGCCTCGTCTTCGCAAACTCGCGCGAGGACGCAGAGGCCGTTTGCACCGAGCTGCGCCGCTACTGCGAGGCCGCCCACGAGCAAGATCGCTTCCTCATCCACCACGGCAATCTCTCGAGCTCGTTGCGCGAATCAGCCGAGGAGCTCATGCGAGACGAGTCCCAAGCGCTTACCACCATCACCACGGCCACGCTCGAGCTTGGCATCGACATCGGAAAGCTCGAGCGTGCCTTCCAGATTGACGCGCCATTTACCGTCAGTGCGTTCCTCCAGCGCATGGGCCGCACGGGCAGGCGTGGCACGCCTCCCGAAATGTGGTTCGTCATGCGAGAAGAACCGCCCGAGCCCAGGTCGCTGCTCCCCGAAACCATTCCCTGGAAGCTGCTCCAGGGAATCGCGCTCGTCCAGCTTTACCGCGAGGAGCGCTGGGTAGAGCCGCCGCGGCTCGACCGCCTGCCCTACAGTCTTCTCTACCACCAGACCATCGCCACGCTCGCCAGCGAGGGCGAACTCACCCCTGCCGAGCTTGCCTCGCGCGTGCTCAACCTCACGGTGTTTCACCGCATCTCCGCCGATGACTTCCGCGTGCTCCTCAGGCATCTATTGGAGATTGGCCACATCGAGCAGACGGAGCGCGGCGGCCTCATCGTTGGGCTTGCCGGGGAGCGCGTCTCGAGCTCCTACAAGTTCTACGCCGTGTTCCAGGAGAATATCGAGTACACCGTGAGGAGTGACTCCACAGAGCTCGGCACCATCGTGGCGCCACCGCCCGCTGGAGAGAAGATTGCCATTGCAGGCGCCACCTGGCTCGTCGAGGAAGTGGACCACAAGCACCACGTGGTGTACGCAACCAAGGTGAGAGGAAAGGTCCCTGCCTACTTTGGCGAGTGCCCAGGAGACATCCACACCCACGTCCTCGAACGCATGCTCAAGGCACTCGAGGAGCGCTGCAGCTATCCCTACCTCATGAAGAACGCTACGGGCAGACTCGCCTTGGCGAGAAGGGCCGCGGCCGGCGCCATGCTCGACGTGCACCCCCTTATCAATCTAGGCGGCAACACCTGGGGTCTGTTCCCCTGGCTTGGAAGCTATGCGTTCCTCGCGCTTGAGAGGCTCATCAAGATCAAGTGCGCCAAGCAGCTTGGAATGAAGGGCATAGACTCGTCGCGCCCCTACTACCTCACCTTCATTATGTCGGCGGGCCCGCGAGAGTTCTTCCAAACAGTGGTCAACGAGGCAAGCATCCTTACCGACAACATGGAGCTCCTCTACCCAGACGAGCTCCCCGTCTTCGAGAAGTACGACGAATTCGTACCGCCCGAGCTTGTCCGCAAGGGCTTTGCCGAGGGTGTATTGGACGTCGACGGTATGAAGGAAAGAGTGCGGCAGTGGGAGCAGTATGCCACCTCATATGAGCTCCCGGCTGGTGGAGGCGTCCCCGGGGTAGACATCTCCTGGTTTGCTAGCTAAAGCTCAGCGTCTCGAATCGGCGTGCCAAGGAATTCGTCGTCAAAGACCATCGCTCCGTCCGGAACGACGTCGGAATCCGTAGCTACCAATAGGTAGTTATCCTCAACCGCCAACGGGTCATCCTCACAAGGCATCGCATACACGGTCTCGAAGGCAGTGGAGAACGAGGCTGCCATATCCCTCAAGAATGATATGTCGCCCCCATCGTCTGCAGAGACGACGTTGGCAAGGACAGCCCCGCCAGCTACAAGTACACGCTTGGCCTCTCGCGCAAACTCTACTGTTGCAAGTGATTCGACAGGCTCACACCCAGAGAACACATCGAGAACGATGCAGTCATAGCGAACACCACGGTACTGTTCAACATACGCACGGCCATCGCCCTCAATGCAGCGTAGGGTCCCAGGCCGAAGCTCAGAGGCCTCATCAACATAAAAGTGCTTTCGAGCGATTCTAATAACCGCGGGGTCTATCTCAACAACGTCAAGGCAGTAAGCATCCCAATCGCCAGCGAGCACATGCTTAGGCCATGCAAAGCCACCGCCGCCAATCATGAGCAACCTGGCACGCCCACCGCAGAACTGAAATGCCAAATCGAAGCCTCGGTAATATGAAAATACCGGCTCAAAACATCGCTCGTCAAGAAACGTAGCGCTTTGATAGACGCCACCAATCTGCATAACGCGAACGGCCGAGTCGTCTTGCCATTTGATCGTCTTCACAAGGCAGGGACCTTGGCCCGTCATATAGAGCCGAGAAAACCAATCACGTAGGTGGACAGAGCTACCCATGTAAGTACCGCCTCGCACACGTCAGATGTATAAGCAAAGACCCTGACAGGCAAAAATGCCTGTCAGGGTCTTTGTACAGCAAATGCCCCTCGTTGGTCAGCGACGTCCTGCTCTCCC